>JAABUO010003939.1_pt1 | contig 17566 bp, 24 predicted proteins | sample 5559291 | NCBI WGS metagenome assembly JAABUO01 (sample SAMN10711878, study PRJNA513372) | rock metagenome | isolation source: Antarctica rocks | place: Antarctica: Victoria Land, Finger Mt sud | reverse complement strand
TCATTTGCTTGTCAGGGATACTTGACATTATACACTTTTGACATGTGTTTCTGAGACGGGCTCGTCGAGACAAGTCGATTGACACCACTCTCACTTTCAGCAACACAGTACTCTATTTCGCGGGCACCGGGAATTACGGGAAATCTCGCGTACACGTTCGCGTTACGCCAAAAGGATTACGCGGCACAACACTGTAACTAAGTACAGTACTGCTGCAACATTGTCAAGGTTTGCGTCCATTGCAAGGTACACCAATTGACAACATGAACTTGCCTGATTTGGCTTTCAAGGCAAGCGCCACTTTATTGGGAGTCACAACTTTGGTTCTGGGTGCAGACCTTGTACACGCGATGACGAAAGAAGCCATCTTTGGAAAGATACCGGTAAATCTGTGCCTGCTGTCTTGCTCGAGAATCTCCTTGCTTCTGCGGTCCGCTACGCAGAAGCAGGCTTGCAGGTCCCTGCCTTCTTGTGGTGGTTGCATCCTGATAAGCCTAAACTGCTGCAGCCCAGCGAAGCAGCAGGAGACAAGAAGAATGAGTCAGCACCCCGGGATATCAGCAAGTATTGATCGGCATTGATGCAGGCAAGTTTTGACCACAGCTTCCAATGGTGCCTGTGGACCCAGCTCTGCTTGAGTCTAGGTTAGTGCACATATGCTCCATGAGAAAGTTGGTGTATGTGCAGGCAGGACATTTGTTCACACACAGATTGAGCTGTTGCTACAGGGCAACAGGCTGCCAAATCACTTGTGTAAGTTTGGTGCGGACTGTGTATGTTGGCAACCTTAATGCACAGACAGTCAAAGCAAGCAAGCTCTTGCAAACCAAAAAAACTTTTCAGCCTGGGCAAGAGTGGGAGCCGGTCATAAGGCCTCCATGGCTAGCAGAAGGTCAAGGCAAGGCACGGCGTTTGTTCGAAGCAGATCAGGGACCAGCCAAGCGTGTCATCAGATTAGCAAGAGATCAGACCATACTCAAGCTCACACCAGCAGAATTTAAGGACAGATTGGCGGATGTGCTCAGCCTACTACCAGAGCTTCCATTGTCAGCATTGCCACCAAAGATGCTTTCCAAGCTTGTCATGATGCCGCCAAACAACATAGCCAATCAGCTTGTGCTGCTGCAAGGGTTGTTCAGAGGCAAGCAGGACATAAATGAACTGTTGCTCAAGGAACCTACACTGCTGACAATTCCATATGCTGAGACTGCCTTGCATTTCCAGCGGCTGAAGGTCCTTTTAGAGTCTCCTCGCAAGAAAGGAGGTCAGCATCCATATGGAGAGGTTGATTATGATGATTTTGTTGCTACTCACCCAGAGTTTCTTATACCAGAAAATGTTGTGATGGCATTGAGGTCCCTGTGTGTTTACTTGGGTAGAGCATTGGATCAGGATGCAGAAATACAGGATTATGTCATGGGCAATCCTGGTATGCTTCTCAAAGGCTACAAGCATTTGGCACATGCGCCTGTGTTACACATGTCTTCCCAAGATGACAGTTGTAGTCAATGGTGGCAGTAGTTGTGACAAGCCTAATAGGTATATATGGCTATTATATACTGCCATTTCAGGACGCATGTAATCAGACATTGGTTGCACATCAATGCAAACATGGTGCATGCCTGCTCATCTTAACGTGCCTCTATTTGCTTGGTGCCTCACCCTTTTGAGTTGGTGTTTTACTGTAAGTTAGGAAAACATCAGAAGTGGGCTGAACATCACTCGGATTCTCTATGATTCAGGCATTTTGCTAGGCTCTTCAAATCACTAGCTCTTGGGAACAGGTATCTGAAAACTAATGTACCAAGGGAACACCAGATTGCGACATCTGGGGAACTTTCGAGGTCAAAACACCATCTTGCAACCTTTTGTTCAAAAGCCATTATGCCATTTACTCCCGGAAATGTTTCCCTCCTCATCTCCTTATATACACTCGACTGAGACAGATAGACTCGTCTACCCCTGGAAGGGACTGCAAGTTGCCCATACTTCTGTGCAAAATGTTCTGCTTACACAATGTTGGAGGCCTAGCCTATCATACAGAATGCACAGCACCTAGGCTTGGTTTTGGGGTAACAAGTCATAAGAACAGGACAATAGTGCTGGCTGAGGAGACGTTGCCCCAAAACATCAACTCAAATGAATGTTACATTGACAGCAACACTGCCAAATCAACACAAGCTGCATTGGTAAGATGTCAATACTCTGTTGCTTGCCATGCTGCCCAAGCAGTAACAGGCATGTGCAGGGTGCTTATCCAGCACGCTGCGCCAGCCAATTTGCAGCCAGCTGTATGTTGAGCATGCTGCTGCTTGTTTCACAGCCAGTGAGGCCAATGTCCTGAGGCTGCTGCTGCACCACAGGAGACGCGTCCTTGAGTAGCCACTTGGCAACCTGGGCAGAGAGCTCTGACAAGACGACCTGCATCATTTCCAATCCACCTTTGCCTTCACGATCAGCAAGCACAGCAGAAAGTGCGAATGGCAGTGTGACATATTTTGCTCTGCCATGGCATCAGTATCTGGCACATGTATCAGAGGACATGTCTTACCTGACGTAAGGTTGACCCAGAACCAGCCCTCCAGATGGGCGCTACATGTTGCAGCTGCTGAGCAAACTGCAGGTAGTCGCGCATGCGCTGCTGCTGCCCAGACTCATGACCCCTTGAATGCCTGAATGCATCCTGCACATGGCACACAGCTGCCATGGAATGCAACAGGTATGGAAACAAAACCCTATTAAGATTGACATGTTCATTTGACACACGTGCGCTGCCACAGTACAATGCTGCAGAGCAGGCTAGATGCCATGGATGCAGCAAGAGCTTGTAGTGTGGCATGCAATGTTAGCATACATTGATAAGCAAGACAAGTCGGTCAGGAGCGACTGTCTTACCCACAGCTCAAAGAAGGTGGCATACACTCCAGCACCCTGAGACCAGCTCACAGCATCAAGCTCTGCATCTGATTGCAATCTAGAGCCAGACTGGGCAGAAATTTGCTCAGCATGTGATGTCAAACGTGTAATGAGCTGCTGCAGCTCATCCTCCAGCTGTTGCTGTTGCTCACTTGGAATGCCTCCCTCCTGACTGTGGCTGGCAAGGAAGAGCTGAGGCGCCAGATGTATGCACAAAAGCTGATGTGCCTCTACCCAAAGCCCAGCCTCCATCAGATGCTGCAACTCACCTGTAGCACAAGATTTGACTTGCCTGACCAGCGAGCATTTTCTGCGGGAGGACTAGTGGCGTGTCAGAGTGCAGAATGCTCCCAGAAGGCAGAAGCACCAGTTGCGGCACCAGCAAGCTTTGTCTTCAGCCTGTGCAGCGCACAGGTTGTACAAAACAGCCTGAACAGCACAATGGGCATACAGCAGCACATTCACATGTGCACCGACAGACGACATTCTTTTGACAGTGCATGTGGCCAGATGCGTCATGCAGACGTTTTCCCAGCAGGTGTCAGCAGCCTCACCAGAATCATCTCTGCAGTAATGGGACCACTGAGCCAGTGACTCATCCAACCAGGCAGGCGGTACATGCAGCTTATGCAGCAGGAAGTCCCTCTTGGAGGCATCTGGTGCCCACTCTGGGGCATGCCTCATCAGCAGCTCCCTGACTACGCTTTCTCTGAGGTGGGACCAGTCCTGGGAAGGATGGTCTGGCATGTGCAGGGCTACATAGACTGCCCAGTGGGACATGTGATCCAGAGCCTCTATTTGAGATATGAAGCTCATGTGTAGCTGGAAGACCTGGGTATATACATCGCTGTGAGCAGAGTAAAGGTAAACATTTCTGAGAGTGGAAGCTGTGACAGAGGCGATGTGCTGCGCAAAGAGGTTGTGGCCATGCCGCTGTGCAGGAATGTCACAGACCTATGCTGTAAGAGCTGTGTAGCTCAAGAGTTGATGTGTGGAACATGCAGGAAGCAGCAGAATATTCAGGCTACTGAGAAGGGAAGCTTGGCACCATGCTTTGAGTGCTACTGACAGCAAGCAACCTGGGTTCAGCATGGGAGACAGTGGTTTGTGACTGCTACATGACAGATGGTCTGTGGAGGGAGCTCACCTCTGATGGTGAACAGCCGTTGTCGTCTTCTAGGGCCACAGCATCTACCGCCTGCAGAACGCTGAGCAGCTGCCAGGCAAAAGAGTGATCCAATGGGTCCGGCGTGATTCCTGGGACATCAGTACGTGTATGTGAGTGAATGCTGCTGCTGAGGCGATGCAAGCGACAAGCCAGACAGCTTCCACATTGGCTCTGCTTGGGATAACCAAAGAACACTCCCTGCAACATGCGTGCATGCGCAACAAGACAGTGCTATACAAGGTTGGCATCCGCATCATTGTGGGGAGAGGTTTCTGCACCAGGGTATCAAGTGACGAGGTAGGTGAATGCTATACCAGCAGGCCGCAGCAGTTCAGCTAGGCCAACAGCGGGCTGAGTCCCCAGCAAGTCCCCCGCAGCCAGTCTCAGCAGCTGGAAGTCTACAGCATTGGCTGCAGTGCTGCTCCTGGGCGGCTGGACACCTGCTGCCTCTTGGTACAAGGGCTTTGGTTGAGGGACACCATCTCTGTCTGAGCTGACAGAGGCTGAGTAGCTGTCCAGCAGGTCAGATATAGAGGCTGTCGTGGGCTGATGGTACCTGGCAAGACCCACACGCTCTTGTCAGAAACAGCAGTGAATGTTGTGGGCTGATTGTACCTGTAAAGACCCAGATGAGTCTGTCAACAACAAAGTGAATGTGTAGGTGTATGTACGCCAACGCATGAAATCATGAGAGCCTCAAAGAGCAGCTGCAGTGCTCTGTGGAACACTTTGGCAGGGGGAGCTTGCACCAAACAATAGCTCAGAACAGACATTCAGATGCACTAGTGCAAACGCAAGGCCAGTGGTGATGCGGAGCTGTGTTGTCACCAGAAATGCAGACCCAAGGCTCGGCGCCAGTCAAGGTCAAGGCGAGGGATGACTTGCTGCAGCTGGCCAGCCAAGAGCTGGTAGATCAGCAGACGATTTGGATCAATGTGGTTGGCATATGCCTCACCCTCCCACGTTTCGCTTTGCCATGTGTCTAGTTGCTGCTCAATCAGCTGACGTGCGCTGGAGCTGACTCCTGCCTGAAAAGACACTGTTGATCTGAATGACGACAAGACGCAGTTGCTGATACAGGTCTTACATGCTGACCATACAATATCAAAGCGATTGTCAGAAAGCCGAAACAGTGCTTGCCCTCATTTCAGGCATGCAACATCTATGCACTTGCTTGTGCCCCTTGTCACTGTGCCCCAAACAGAAGTGGACTCCAGATCGTGCAACCTACATGTACACATGGCTTCCATTGACCATTCACTCATGGCCAGGCCTTGATGGTCATAAGGCACACCACGCGTTGCTGACAATTGGCTGCAGACGAAAGCCCCAAATGCAAATGCATATGCTTCACAGCAGTCTGGGTGCTAGGTACACCTGTTGAGGGTCACAAGGTGTTGCAGACCTGAGAGACAAGGGTGGCCAGGCGCACATCGCCCATGGAAGCTGCCATGATGGTGGCCGCAGCCGTCTGATGACCGGACAGCAACTGAGCTACATGCTGGAGTCCAGAAAGGCTGCTGTGATGCTTTGCGCGCTCCATCCCATCTGCTGCTGCTTGCTGCACACGACAGATATTGCGTCTGTGCGACACAGGCTATGCATGCCAACAGCAACCTTCCAGTCACGAGGCATGACGCACTCTGTAGGCTAGAGGCATGTATGCATATATGCCCGACAGGCATGAGATCAGTGACCCTGTTTGACAGGACAATTTCTGCAGCTTTGGAACGTAAGATGCAGTATGGCTTTGATTCAGCACCATTCAACCAAGAGTAGCAAGGTACCTTCAGCCAGGAGCTGAGACACTCCCTGCGCATCATCTCAGGCAAGCTTGGCTTGTCTGGGAGAGTGATCTCCGATTCATCCTTGATGGCCATATACAATACGCCCAACAGGATCCAAGCACGTATCTGCTGCTCCAGCACAAGTTTCTGCACCCTGTTAGCCTGTGGCACACCCAAACAATTTCAAAGGGCCATGCAAAACGTCATCATCAACGCTTGTCGCCTGATTGCAGTGTTGTACAAATATGTGTGTTCGCGGCAACATTTGGGCAATCACAGCCTAACTCAATGGTCAGACCACAGGCAGTTTCTTCAGCTTGCAAGTATGACCTAGCTTAAACACTTCAGCAATCAGATGGGCAACTGCAGTGGAGGCTGCCAGCTTCCTGGTGCATCGACGCACCTTGTCAAGCATAGACTTGCTTAAATCAGCCAACTTTGTGCTCAATGTGTCCAGCTCTGCTTCTCTTTGACATCTCAAACGCCACTGAGGCACGCCTTCATCATCCACATGCTGCCCAGAGCCTGCATAGCAGCAACTCTTGTGTAGCATGCCTGGGGAGTTTTCACCAGCGTAACAAGTGTTCCTGCCACACTTGCACAGATGTGTCTTGGATGCTGTTACAGCAGCACGATTCATGTTTGACACTATGATTGCTGCTGGTGACAAATGGCATTGTGGGTTTGCATAGTCCAGGATGAACATGCAGTCTACCTGATGTGGAAGGAACACTATCATCTTCCACTAACTCATTTGGGTCACGTCCTTGGCTTGTGCTTGTCAACATGCCTGCCCAGAAACACAGCTTATGTCTATGCAAAGTCTGCAAGCAGCAGCAGCTCCTGGCAGCAAAGGGCTTACAGCAGCACTGCCAAGTGCACAGGAAGTGTGCCAGCACTCATGTTGATGAATGTTGGTGGATATGCTTCCACTTGTGGTTCATTAATCATGCACCAGCATGAGTGAGCACAGAATGCAAAGCTCTGATGCACATGCAGTGCCCACAGTACCTGCACTCAAGGGTGCATCGGGGGAGCTGTTGTCCAGATGAAGCTGCAGGGCCTGTTGAATATTGCTACGCTGCTGACGCTCTTGTTGCTTCAGTTGCAGCCTCTGGTCCTTGGACGATGCTCTGGCATCAGAGCTGGCAAAGACAGGAGTGGGAAGATACGCAAGGCGTTTGAAGGCAATTGCTGATTGCGCAGGACCCCGGCCTGTAACACAAAATGTTGGTCAGCGCCAAAAGATAGAAGAATGAGACTGGACATGCCAGGAGAAACTGATCCCTGCTGTCAGAAGTCTCAAGGCAACGCAGAGACGCACAGCAGTGTAAGTCAATGACGTGAGGGCTCTCTCACAATCATTCCCAAACGCACAAAGACATTGGAAGGTATGTCTGTGTTTGGAGGCGTGAGTGGCAGGCAGCAGTACTGACTGACAGAACGTTCACAACATGTCCAAGCAGACCCCAGCGATGCATATAAGTAATGATGACTGATTGAATAGCCACATTTGCTGCAAATTGGATGATCCATCCCAGGCAGAACACAAGAAAGGCGAATGCGAGTCCTGACCTGGTATGACTAAGGTCCCATTTGGAGCCCAACACACTCTGCAGGTCTGGCCCAGCATCAGTCCAGCATCTACCAGACAGCCAGACGCAGCTGTACTGTCAAGCCCTGTTGTGTCTGATGCTGTCTGGCCAGAAGGCGGACTGGGCGGTGAGATTGCCAGGGCAGCAGCCTCAGGAGGTGGCACTGATGGCTCACCTAAGCACATGTTGCACCTTCTCACAGAAGTCCAAGCCATGCTGAAAGCTTTAGTAGCAGTGTTTGAGACTTGTGTACAAAGGCAGCTAGTAGTCAAGATGAGCATGCCAGGGTACAGCAGAAGAAATGCTGGTGGGAGGTGCCGTGGTGAAAGTTCACAATGAGGATGCCAAAACTGTGCCAGAAACATCAAGTTGCCATCCAGAGGGTGTGCGTGTCATGTCATCATGCTAACCTTGTAGAAAGGAGGATGGAGGTTCTAATGCAGGCTCAGGCCGTTTCCAGACATTTGGAGCCTGTCCCTCAGCAAAGGTAGCTGGCTTGAAAAAAGGTGCTGCAGGCAGCATCATAACTGAGACACTTTCACTTAGCCGGCCTACTACTGCCTGTTCTGGACTGTGTAGCAAAGCGCCATCTTACCAACAGCTTGTATGCAAGAGTAGTGTCAAATACTGACACTGCTGCCGGGATCACTGGCGATGCCAAACATGTGCATATTAGAAAAAGCCACTCTCCTAACATACGTCATGCATAGCATGCAGGAAAGCTCACAGGGGATACGTGATGATTGTGCATCTGAGGGCACCTGGATCAGCAGACTTTGACTTGCGCCTGCCACCAACAGCAGCTGCTTCATCTTCTGGACCAGCAAACAGAGCCTGCTGCATGTTCAGCAGCTCTTGAGGATCATGCTGATACCCAGATGACAAAGCAAGAGCTAGCTCAGGGCTACGGCGTGGGGCCTCTGGACTAGGACCTGCACTCAGGACCTGTGGCTTTGCTGTGTCGTATCACAGAGTGCCATAAGGCCGCTAGTCTTTGACGAGGAGGCTTACAAAAGCACAGGGAAGCGACTTGGCGGCTTCAGGCAGTAGAATCATACGGGTGTGACTTTGCTCAGCATGTCCAGACAGAAGCTGGTGCTACTGGTAGCAGTCACCTCTGAGAACTCTCACTGCTTAGTGCCAGTGCAAAGTTTGGAATGGATGTGCATTAGTTGCTATGACAGCACCTCCAACAGAAGGTGTCGGTGAATGCACCAATAGGGATGAAGTGTGAAGCATGCAAGCAGAAGATCTTTACAAGCCAGACAAAAACCAGCGGTCAGTGTTCAGGCAGAAAGAAACGAGCAAAAACAGGAAGGAATATACTATGCCAGAGCACTACATTGTGCACATGGCAGAAAGGCCATTCACTGCATAACGCTTCCAAGACATGCATGGCTTTATGGGCAGAAAACAGCCAGCAACAGTCATCCAGCAGCAGCAGACAATCCTGCTAGAATGCATCAACAGTCATCTTGCAATTGCATACAGGCTGCCTTGCATTCAGCCTCTCATGATGGTCTTGCATTTGGGCACAAGCTGCCTTGGCTGCAACATGAGCATTCCTCCCACATGCAACATGCATATCATACGAGCAGCCAGGAGCCAGACAACCCACTTGGCATGTCATCATCTTCCAGCATCAATTCACCACTTGCCATTGTCTGTGAGTGCACCTCACGATCTTGCTCAGCATCATCATCCAAGTGCACTCCACCTGCGAAACCACAGTTCTGAAAACATCCCACACAGTATTGGGTCAGAAATCTGTCAGACAATGCCTTGAGTCCGCTTTTTGGCAGGTGTGCACAGATGTGCTGTGCAATTCTATTGCTCATGCCAAGGCTGGCATGTATAAACCACAGGCTAGACTGAATGATGCCATCATGGCATGGATGTCGTCGATGGTGGGGATGACAAAATTGGCTTGACAAACTGCTACAATACAGCAAAGGACACCGACCTGTCTGGTCGCTGCCTGAATCATCATCCATGTCTTCATCTTCATCAAACAGACCATACCCTTGCTTGGGAGGCGCAGCCTGTGCAGCCTTGCCTTTAACATCCTTTGGTTGCTGAGAGACAGTGTTCTCTTGCATGGGCTCTGTATAGCCATCCTCATCCTCATCATCTGAATCGATCAAGCCATACCTGCATAGCAAAAAGCCACGCAAACGCTGTTCAGGCAAACAGGTTGCACAGCTTGCCAGAGCTGTTTAGTGAGACAGCAAAGGTTTGCACTAGCTGCCAGCTGCTACTACGGGCTTGTAAGCAAGCCCGCACTTAGGACCTCTTGATAGCACATCACGTATGCTGCAAGACTTGGCATGTCATGCAGGAGAATGCAATTTTGCTGCAAAGGTCATTGCACACAGCAGAATACTAGATTTCAAATGAAGTTGATGAGCTGTACCTGCTAAAATGCTCCACTCTGAACTTCCAGATTCCCCTCTCCTCGTCATAGCTGACAAATTCAGTGCCCTGCCTTGACGACATGTGTTTCAGCTTATGAACAAACTTCTGGAAGTCTTCCCCCTGCCGGATGATAGTACCATTGGCATCTCTCTTGACAATTTTGTATAAGCTGATCTCTGCTGGCTTGTTCAGGCCCTCTCCCATGTCAGGCTTTGTAGGCCCATTTGCTGGGTACACTTGTGCATCAGCCAGGTGTCATTGTCAGTTTGCAGCTGAAGGTGCTGCACGCATGCGCCTGTAGTTCTGGTTGACAGCTACCAGCACTTAAAGCCACAGAGCAAGATACAGCAACGAAGGTGCCAGAACATGAAACATGAACACATTGCCATATTTAGCAACACAGTAGACTGGGAGTCAACACTGTGATGAAACCTGTCACAGTCTAACAACACAGTGTGTAGTGTACTCACATCCACGTTCTTGTGAGCTATCTGGACAATTTCTTTCAGTGGCAAAGACCGAACATCCACAGGCTCCAGCCATCTGACAGACCCCCAGGCCTTATGCATGACAGTGAAGTTGGCAACGCGCTTGAGTTCCAATATGCCGCCACTGCGCACCAGCATAGCCAGCTGCCCTGCTGAAGGTGAGATGGCGTACTCAGTTCCAGCAAGCTTTGGCAGAAGCTGTTGAATCTACAGAGGGCAGTGCACACAAGGTTGGTCAGTTGACACCAGCAATGGTGCATGACCTTTGAACATGAGGATATGACAGATGTTGCACATCCCCTCCCATTGGAGTTTGACCTGGAGTCTAAACTGTAAATCATAGCAATATCTGATGCACCTACTTTAGTGATACCATCTGATTTTCGGGCAACACAGATTGCACATACAGCATCACATAAATCGCATGGCACACTGTCACACACCTGGGCATCGCTGACTCGCTGTTGAGCATCATCATCTTCATCTTCTTCCAGCATCTCATCCCTTGCTGGGCTATGGAATGTCTCCTGATTGCGCTGCTTGCCATCTGCACCATCGACCAAAGGCTGCCCTGGCTGCTTGCTTGAGCTGGGGTCATCAGTCTGCTCATCAGATGTCTTGCCTCCAGCAACGCTTACAGGGCTTGTGGTGATGGAGGAGCCGGCCTCTGTTGATGGCAGCTGGCTGCGCACAAAGAGGTGGCGAGGGTTGCTGCGGGGGGTGAGGACCAGCGCTGTGGAGGGCGCTGCACGATCCACAGATGTGATCTCAGCTTGAGCTGGAGTCGCTGACCTGTGCAATGGCAGTGAATGGCCTCAGACACATGGATGTATGGTCAAGCATGCCTGAAGGCAGATGCTCTGCTGCATCGGGCAAGCAGACCTGCAGATCTTTTCAAAAGATGGCTTGTCTTGTGCATGTTTTGCCAGCAGCTCACAGATACGCTGTGCATGCTGTTACTGGTCAATGCATGCTTACATACACTGGAGACCAGGTGTCCTCAATGCTTTGAGAAACCAGTAGCAAAGCAGCGATACCTGGGACGGGAGCGTGCTGGTGGCTTGCCAAAAGTGCTACCAGCAAGGGCGCGGCTTATAGGGCGTGGTGCTAGCAGCGGGGAGCTGCGTGAAAGTGCAGTGCCTAGGCCAGGTCTGGCAGCTAGACCTGTGGCATACTCTGGTATCTTGGGTGCTTCAGGCATTAAGCCATAGGGGTTTGAGTTGGGATCTGCAGCAAACATGTGACCAATTGTCCAATGACTGCTATCGGTGATCAAGCTACACAAGCCTTTCAAATTTCTACATGCAACAGACACGGAGATAGGTCACCTAGACAACACAGCATGGAAGATGGTCACCTGCAATGGCCAGCTGCTGCTGGGGCTGTGCCTGCTGCTGAGATTGCTGCTGCTGCTGCGCAGACTGACCAAATCCTGTTGTGCCAAAGCCTTGGTTTGGCTGTGAGAATATACTGCCACAGCCTGGGCTTGACTGAGGAGCCCCAAAAATGCCTCCAGCAGCCTGGCTCTGACCAAAAGCTGGTGCACTAGCAGCACCAAAGCCACCTGCACCACTTGCCTGACCAAAAGTGGGAAATGATGAGCCAAACCCACCGGGCTTTTGCGGCTGTTGTTGCTGCTGGTTGTTGGTATTGAAGAGCCCTCCAAAAGCAGGAGCAGAAGTGCCAAAGCCTGTTGCTGGTGATGATGCCCCAAAGGCAGGAGACTGCTGTGGTGTGCCAAACCCGCCTCCGGTGTTGAAGGTGAAGGCCGGGGTGCTCTGCTGCTGCTGCTGCTGCTGACCAAAGGCAGGAGTGGAAGCTGCACCAAATGCAGGTGCGCCGCTGCTCTGACCGAAGCTTCCAAATCCAGTGCTGCCAAAGGCCGGTGTGCTTTGAGGTGCGCCAAAGCCTGGAGTACTCTGGGGCGTGCCAAATCCTGTGAAGCCGCTGCTTGCCCCAAAGGAAGGGGCAGCCTGAGACTGACCTCCAAAGGGGTTTGAAGGGGTGGAACCAAAGGCTGCAGAACTTTGTGGGGTGCCAAAGCCGCCGCCACCAAAGGCAGGAGTGGATGCACCAAAGGCAGGTGTCTGCCCAAATGCAGGTGTGCTGCTCTGGGCAAAGGCAGGAGTTGCACCGCCAAAGGCTGGAGTCGCACCCCCAAAGCCTGACGAGCCAAAGGCAGGAGTGGAGGAGGCACCAAAGGCTGGGGCAGGGCTTTGACCAAAGGCTGGCGTGCTGGCTGCCCCAAATCCTGACGAGGGAGCGCCAAATGGCTGTGGAGACTGTGCCCCAAACCCTCCTGAAGATTGACCAAAGCCCGTGCTGCCTGCTGGTGCAGCGCCGGTGTTGCCTTTGACACCAGCCTGCAGATGGAGACAAAGATCAGCAAAAAGTCGCAGTTGGTGAAGTAGCTGCTAGATCACCTGTCATTGATCATTGCAAGGGATGACTATTGTGCATGAGGCATACACAGGATTGAGCATCTTGCAGACAAGATGCTTCAAAGATGCAATTGAGCGCCATGTACACAAAGACAGGTGTAGTTCGCAAGGGCTGACCTGGTAGTCTTCCCAGCGCAGCTCCTCAAAGGATTTGTTAGCATACTCTGGCATAGCCGTAATGGAGAAGTAGCTGCCATCAGATTTGTTTGTTGTCGAGTCTGATGCTGCAGTCTTCCTCCATGCCACAGTACGTGTGCCACTTGCTGGTTGCTGCTGGCCAAATCCTGCATGGACACACCAGACACATGAGTGCTCACCTATCTAAAGCCAACTAATGTACAGCATAGCGCACATGCCAGCGCTGCATGTCCAGAGACTCCAAGATAACATCGCATTGCTAGCTGATGCTTGCAACTGTTCTTTGCCTGATACCATCCACAGGCGTGTGCAGTCTTGCAATCAGGAAAGCCATCACCTGTCTGGCCAAAAGGCTGACTTGCGGCTCCAAAGCCACCAGGAGTTTGACCAAAAGCTGGAGTTGAGGTTGCACTGGCACCAAAGGCTGGTGATGAGGCACCAAATGCAGGCTTTGCACTAAATGCACCTCCGCCACCAAAAGCCCCACCCCCACCTCCAAAAGCAGGGGTGGCGCCAAAAGCAGGGGCTGACTGAGCTCCAAAGGCAGCAGAGGATTGTGCACCAAAAGCTGGCGTGGACTGAGCTCCAAATGCCGGCTGCAAGCAAGACGTAATCAACAGGCACATCCCCACAGGATCAACGCATGTATGTAGGCAGGCAGTTATATCCAGTGTTTGCAATGCAACTCACCGCTGACTGCCCAAATGCAGGACTAGCTCCAAAGCCAAAAGAAGTGGGAGCTGCCTGCAGAATATATACAAGACATAAATGGTTCTGCACAAGAGGCAAAGGGCCAAAAGGACAAATGGTCACGCAGTACGGGGTTCAGAACAACATACCCCAAAGCCAGTGCTACCAAAGGCAGGCGTTGATGCAGGTGTGCCAAAGGCTGGTGTGGATGGCTGCCCAAAAGCCTGTAAGGCACAGAATAGTGCCTGGTGCTATTTTCTGAAAAGCGAGGTGTAAGACATCTTGTCATGCTTAGCATACCGGTGTGGCTGCTGCTCCAAACATTCCACCAGACGTTTGGCCAAACGGGGAACTTGCAGGCTGCAAAGAGGTTATCAAAGCTCAGCACAGACTGTTACTTGGCTTTTTTTCCACTAAATTGTACGATGCACGACATTGTACCTGACCACCGAAAGGGGGAGAGGGAGATGCACCAAACAGAGACGGTGAAGAAGCTCCAAAAGCTGGCGCTGCCTGGGACTGTCCGAAGCCTAGGAGTAGTGGCAGAGATCAGTCACTGCTCTTTCAACGTTGCCAAGGACGCAGGCAAACTAGCTTGCTACTTACTGAAACTTCCAAAAGACATGCTGCTTATAACCTCTCACAACAGCACAATCGAGCACTTGCTTCCCGTGCAGGTTCTCAGAATTCAGCCGTGCGCGATCAAACTGCAGGGCTGCGCATTTGGCTAGCTAGCTACCAACTCATCACACCGGAACGACGGTCCACAGTCAATCACAACAGTTATGCGGGCGCGCGTGATGACACCGCGCTTAGGTTACCACTTAAGATCCTAAGACTTTGGCAGTGCCACTGAGCACGCCTGGCGTGTCTTCCGTGCAGTCTTCCGTGCAGTCTCAAAAGCACGATAGGTCACCTTTGCCTGTGCTTGATAGAGCATTTTGCTGGTGGGAGCCTGCATATGCTGATGACGCCTATCTGTAGTGCCGGCAGCATTGACTGCTATCGGCAGACGACCTGCCATGTATGCCAGGACCCTTCGAATTTGTTGCATAGCAGTCCTTTTGCTCGTCGAAAGCGCCCAGCTTTCACCGTAGTCCGTGCCAAGGGACAATCGCCATTAGACAGATCTGGGTCGAGCAATAGAAACAAGACAGAAGGTCTCTCTCACAGCATTATCATTCAGCTCTAGACTTCACTTAGCCGTTGATCACTCGTGTGTTTTCGTCCAAACTGCAGCGAAAGAAGACTTGGGTCTTGGCTTGAAAGCCGTGTGGTATGGAGCCGAGCAATTTGGCAATGTGGTTGGTCTGCGCAACAAAAAGCAGCGAACCGAACCCCAACGACAGCCGACCCAGGTGCTTGATGAGGTCCCTCTCTCAGCAGGACTTGTGAACGTTAGTCACAGATGTTGTTGCCGTGGTGTCTCATGCGTACCTCTGCCGCAGCAAAGATGACAAGACAGGAGGTTCTGGACAGCATCAAGCGAGACTATGATGAGACATACTTTTTCACAGGTATTGTGACTGCAACCCCCTCACTATCTAATGAAACCATTAATGGACAATCATGCACAGGAAGCTAATGCTGTTGACCTGGCGTTTCATTGTCGTCTGCACTCTGATCATGAGTCCTTGTTGTCTGCACATTGATCATGAGTCCTCTGCTCATGATCCTCCATGCCAGACAAGAATGCAAACAACAAGTAACTCAGTAATGCTTCGTGTATCACACTGTTGCTGCTTCTGTTCTGCATTGTATTTGGCACAGCATGCACTGACTTGAGTCTGACATTGCCATCTAGCACCTTGCAACGATAGTCTCATAATTCCCTCATGATCTTTGCTACACTGGCATTTTTATTGCTCATACCCACTACTCTGCCATCTGCATTTATGTGTCCTGTGTGTGCAGGAGCAGGAGAGATGGAGGCCTATGAGGCTGACTGTACTTTTGCTGACCCTTTCACATCCTTCAATGGTGTTGAGAGGTTCAAAAAGAATGTCTCAAATTTGGGAGGCCTACTGTAAGCTCTGCATTTGAGTGCAGCAAATGGTGTTTTGCTTGCTTTGCATGTGCTACTTGTTCATACCTGAAAGGATTTGCAGTGCAGCTAATCATGTGACTTTGTGCTGCTGCCAGTCTTCCATGTTTGTAGTGGCTGCCTGCAGGCAGGATATCAAGCTTGACATTTATGACTGGCAAGAAGCTGATGGTCAGCTTGAGACAAAATGGAGGGTTAGTGGTATTGTGCAATTACCATGGCGGCCTTTGCTTGCTGCTGCCGGTGGCACCACCCATGTGTTCAGTCAGGTTTGTGTCGTCTCAAGGAATGGAAACTTGCTAATTTTGTTGGCTGACCAGGCTGCAGCTCATGATAAAGGAGCAGGCCCTCATGGCAAGACTGTGTCTTCTGCTTGGGGCTGCTATGGAGCATGACTGGTGTCGTAAAGCCGTGCTGGCTGTTGTGAAAAGACCCTCATGTACATGCCTCATCAGCTGCTGATTGCTGGCTGGTGCATACATGGACAAACTGTCAATCTGCAACGCTTGGCTGGGTGATCATCTGATCTGCAGTGCTGAAGTTACTGCTGTCTGTGCCATCACCCAGACCAGGGTATGCTGCTGTGTACGATATTGTGCGACATATCTATGCATGCAGGAGACAGGAAGGGTGGTAAAGCACATTGAGATGTGGGATGTGGAGCCTGGCAAGGTTCTGAAGCGCCTGTTAAAGCCTGCAGCCAGGACACCATCGTCGCGCTGGGAGACACTAATGCTGTCAGTGCATGAAGGCGATGTCAAAGGAGTTTGGTTGGCAGCATCTGCGCCAATTCTCAAGTATTCTGCCCCTGTTGTTGGAATTTCCTTGATCACCAAGGTCCTAACAGGGCATGGACTTCCAGTAAGCTCACTTTCTCTGGCTTTGACATACATACAGACAGACCATGGTTGCTGTTTGTGGAGATTGCTGTATGTATCAGCATGCATAATGGAGAGGATGTGCAAAAGTATCCATGCGGGCTCAGTCGACTCACATGTTGGGTATAAACATATTGTTTGCTGTCTGTAGGGCGGGGTCCTAGGTGGCGTTGAAGGAGTGTCCTGGCTTCTGTTGGTTGCTGCACTCGTCACTCAAGCTCAGCAGCTCATGAAGAATGTCAGCTTGTGAAAAGGCTCTGTGCATGTGCATGCAGTGTGCAAGGCCCATGGAGTGTGTTGCTGATAGTCAGTAAAGTACAAAGTTTTGCATGTGAGTGGTACATTGTGTATTTGCCTAATCTATCGGTTTACTTGTGTGGTCGACTACTGCTGCACTTAGTTCATGAGTTACACCGAGATACCGGAGACTATGAGCTATCGAAGCAAGCAGCCGAAGGATGCTCAAGCCCATGACTCAAGCCCATGGCTCTTCAGGGAAGCAAAAATCTGGGATTGCGCATCAGTCATAACTCCCTTCAGTAATATAAAGCAATATTGATAATGATTGCAGGAGCTTGGGCTCCGCCGCTGAACTCAGTCGCTGCCAGTCGAGGTCGGTGGTGGCTCAAAAATTTGGACCCCCTGTTCTGCACGTGAATTTTCCCGGCAGTCCAAGGCCGTTGCTTTTGCACTTCTAAATGTGCCCACCCCTGAGCACGCCATAAGTACTAAATGACCGCCCGAGGGGTATCTTCAAATGATGGCAAATTTGCCTCAACATTATTGTATCCTTGCATGCAAAATTGTCTCATTTCGGAAATTTCGCCTTGGACTCAACTCGCCGCAGGCCCTGCAGTAATTGGCAAGAAACTTTTAAGAGTTGCTGACAAGTAGAAGCGCAGCATATGGCAGGCGCATTGCACATAGTGAACGGCACTTTGAAACCTTGTGCTGCCCAGAAAACATCCGTCACACCCGTCAGTCTGCCCAGCTGCACCAGACGTCC
>JAABUO010003938.1_pt1 | contig 17567 bp, 23 predicted proteins | sample 5559291 | NCBI WGS metagenome assembly JAABUO01 (sample SAMN10711878, study PRJNA513372) | rock metagenome | isolation source: Antarctica rocks | place: Antarctica: Victoria Land, Finger Mt sud | reverse complement strand
TTTTCCTTTGCGGCAGGTTCGTCTACATTTATGGAGCCTTTCGTCACATCTAAGCATGCTTAAACAAATTTGTTTAAACTGGAGCACTGACCATGTGTAGCTCTACTCAGACCCAGAATGCTCAGACACTTCGATGGTTGACTCGCAGGCTCACTTCCGAACGTGCAAGCCCGATCGCTGCTCCAACTGTCGTCAGGAGGCGACTGTTCGTCTATGTATGGTGGGTTTGACTTCCCTGACACGGGCGACCAACAGTCGCCGGCTAGGTGGATTGTATGTGCAAGGCGTGGCTTTTGAATTTGCGTGCTTCGCGTGCACGTGCTTACCGACTTCGTGATCACAAAGCCTTCACGCAAGCCTTTGCTGCTCACCGCGACTACTGGTGCCTGTGTAGGTCTCTGTGGCGCAGGCTTGAGCTGTGTGGATAGCAGGGATCCAACCGATGGCACTGAGTGCACTCCTGTACCGAACACGTCAGGCCGGTGCACATGTTCACCCGGCCCGCTGCCGCAGTACAGCATTTGTCAAGTTGGAAGCGGTGACCCTGGGATTGTCGGTACGTCTATGGTTTCCATCTTGTGTCCTGCTGTCCAAGAGGACAGCTCAAAAACAATGCTAAGTTGTTTATGCCTGTGCTCTTGCAGCAAGCGCCCCCTGTGCGAGCGGCCTGACATGTAGCCTTGAATATTATGGTTACACTGGGCAGTGCTTTCCGCCTGATACTCTCAGAGCGGGTCAATTTTGTGATGGCACAGGTTTGGGTAGTCCACCAGGTACTTGCAACTGAAAACCTGTCCACTTTGTGTTGTGACAGTCATGCAACAAAGTGCAGCTCATGCAACCAAAGGTGCTTGTGCAGGTTATGCATGCTATGAGGGCTTGAGTTGCATCCAGTATGATGTCTCGCCAACTGCTGCGTATAGCACAAACTACACGTTTTGCTCTGAGGAGTCAGGAGTTTGCTTATGCTCAGCAGGCCCCATCCCTGTCAATGGGTATTGCTTCATCTACGGTGAGACTTTGCATCTTCTGCAATGGTTTAAACACAACACGCCTGACTCCTTATGCATGCATTTCTATGCAAAGACTGAACTTTGCTTTGTCATCATTGTATGAAAGTGATGTCTTGTTCATCGCAGTCAGCATGTGTACATACTGTATCTGATGAAGGTCTTGAGGCGCCAACATTTCAATGTGAATGCCAAGCGACTGTTTGTTGTCTTAGACATACTATACACAGCAGTACTGTGCTGGTAACCGCTATGACAGTGACAATCCAACTACCCCACATGCCTTTGCATCTGGCAAAGACCTCATGTGTATTCATGATGTCAGGGGCTGCGTGTGAAGACGGCACTTTCTGCGATACTGGTAGAGCCGATGCAACAGGAGGCTACTGCACTCCCATTGCTCAAGCTGCTGGCATGACACCTACCAGTGCCCCTGCACTAGCACCATCTGGTGAAAGCACCTCGCAAGCATCCACACAAGCCAATCAAGAATGCTCAGCCACTGGTATGTCATGGTCTCAAGGCAAATTGTCTGATCGTTGTTATTTGGCTTGTTGGCTACGTGAAAGCAAGCATGCCCAATAACATATTATTTTATTTTTTGCAACCGGTTTGTACTCACGCATGTTTCAGTGCACTTGTCAGCTGTTTGGACTGCCTGAAGGTACATTGTCAACTGCAGAGCAAACAAAGTGTTCATGATGCATGTAAGGCAGACATTGCACCTGACTTGCAAGACCATGAAAGCTTCAGCATGCATGTAGGAAATGGATGTGCCAATGGGCAGACTTGTCTGTCACTTGATGATGGAGAAGTTTGCAGCCCCAACAGCAAGTCTGCCTGTCAGTGCTATGATGAAGAGCTGCCAGAAGGAAGTCGCTGTGATCTATATGGTAAGCAGCTGTCATGCACGTTGCGCTTGATGCACATGTTTGTTGATGCGCAAACGCACATCACACTTGGCGTATTCCAGTGGACAGTACAGATAGCTCCAAGGCACATGCGTGACCACTATGTTTGCAAGATCTAGCGTGGCTGCATTAGATACCCTTCATGCATTGATCTGTCACGTGCACAACTTCATTGCTATGTGTTGAAAGGGATTGCTGGCAATGGCAACACATGCAAAATCAATTGCTGCCGGTAGCTCACAGAACAGGTCATACTCTGTTGTTTCAGGTGCTCCATGTGCTGGAGGCAATGCCACATGCTTGACACCTAGGGCAGACACGACTGTTGGTGTCTGCACCGACGGTATTGGCAGCTTGCTTCCCAGCGGCAGTGACTCCTCAGCAGAAGGTACACACTGTGCCCACGTCTTGCCTCAGGATTATTTGTGGTGTTCCACCCCAACATGCATACAGCGATGTCTTTTCAATGCCTACACAGCTTGCTTGATCTGCTGTCCAGTGCTGGCAGCTGACTTGCTACAATCTGGTTTTACCTTGTATCAGTATGCTCACAACATGCTGCATGGTATCAGTATGCAACTTATTGCATTGCTGGATCATGATCACAAGGCTGTTGCAGGAACATATTGTGTACCAGGCACAACCTGCATGGCATGTGCGCCAGGCACGACATGCAGCGGTGCCAACACAGCCCCTTGCACTCAGACTGCCAGTGGCTCAAACACTTGCTCTTGCTCTGCCTCCCCTGTGCCTGAGAGCACTGTCTGCGTCCCCTGGGGTAAATCACCCTCATTCTGCCCTACTGTGGGATTTTGTGCGCTCTCAAACACATCGACTTGCATCGAACTACAGAGGTTCTGTTAAGATAAACATGCCTGTTCTGGAGGGTTTGCATCATCTGCATGGCACACATGTTCAAACCTGAGTAACTGCGCTGCAGCCACCTTTCTGCACGACAACTGTCTTGTGAGCTGAAGCACTGTTTGAAGTATAGTGCATTCAGTTGTATTCACTTCGGTGCAAGTGGGTTGCAAACACTTACAGTATGGCAAACAAGCAAGGATGTAGCTTACATGGGTTGCTTGCACAGGTGCACCCTGCCAGTCATCAGCCACATGTCAGTATAACCCAACCAGGCCAAACGCTGCACCCACATGCTCAGCAACAGCCACAACAGGCCAGATGTGCTCAGCATCTGCAGCTGGTAAGTTGTGAATGTGATAACTGCTACGGACAGAATTAGAGTATGTACAGTTTATGTGCAGCGCTGATATACTGCAAATTGATACCACACCCATGCTCAGTTCAAATTGTGCTTGTGAATGTGCTAAGCGATGTAAGTCTAAAGTCTGCTTGATTATTGTGTGTATGAGTGACTGTGAATTGAAAACTCTGTGATCAGTGCTGGTGGTTGTCTTGCAGGGCCTTTCTGTGGGGATGGGTCAAGCTGTGTTGTGGCCAGTGGGACGGCACAGGGCTCTTTTTGCTCTTCAACATCCCAAGCATGCACTTGCTCTGCCACATCGATTCCTGCCAATGCTGCTTGCCAGCTGTATGGTATGCAACATTACTCACAACAGGCATGCATGCATGCTGGGCTCTGCCGGCTGTGAGCACAATGCCTGAGATAGTGCTTTTGCTATACGTTGTGAGTACTCACTGTGACAGCCTTGCGCATGGTCCCCCAAACCACATGATGTCAGCATTGCATGGTACATGCAGCTGCGGCAGCAGCATGTCATATGCTGCACTTTGAGTGCTGACATCATGGTCTGCAGCAGGGCTCACAGCACATCCTCAGAACTGCATGTCTAGAGTTGATGCTTGCTATCAACCAGCATGTGCAATGCTGACACCACAATTTCATCTGCAGGAGCCTCTTGTTCCGGCAGCTCAGTCTGCACAACCTCACGTGCAGACAGCACAGCCGGCTTTTGCTTGCCTGTCTTCTGGGGGTACACAGTGAACAAGGCGGGCGCTGGAAGCTCATATGGGGGTGTGACCGGGCCCTGGGTTGGGGGTACACAAGGCCCAAATGGGGCTGGGGGTCCCCTTCCAAGCTTTAGTTACTCTGGGGGGTCCTCAGCATCCCCTCCACCCCCACCCCCGCCCCCATCCAAGAATGCCACATTGCATCCGGTAAGACATCATCACAGCCTTTACAGTGCTCATCCTCTGACAAGTGATAAGAAATTCAGACAGCAATTTTGCAGTTCTGACATGACAACTGCATGATTACAAACCTTCAAGGGTTCCTGACATCAGTGACCCACTTTTTTGTGCAACAACAGTGCAAATGTTCATTGATTCATTCATTAGAATTTTCAGGTTGTTGAGGCCTAAACCATGACAATTTGACCAATAGACAACAGACTAAACGGTCAAATAAAGCCACCTTGATGTTCTAAAGCACTTGTGAAAACACTACCGTTCAAATCTGACGCAATGTTTTGACCTGTCACCTTGTATGGTGAGCTTCTCTGCAACCTTCTTCTTCCTCTTCAAAGCTGAGTTGCATGAGCATGCTATCTATTTTGTTTCTTGGCTGGTAAGCAGCATAAGCATAACATGTTATGCAGACCTGCAAGCAAGCTTGCATGCTTTTCAGAAAATTCAGACCAGGTGAAGTTGCTGTTTTGTGTAGGTTGCCAAGGGTGCCAAGACTGTGTATGCTGTCAAGGCAACCTGTACATTGCATGATGTTTTGCTTTCAGACTTCCAACAGGCTGCATACCAAAAGCAGGTATGCCATGCCAGCAAGTTGACTGCAGATTGATGGCATTGTTGTGTTTGCTTCTGACATACGTTTTCTGATGAACTGACTCGCCTGCCCACATTGCCAATCACATCCAAACTGCTGATCTGCTGCATGCTGCATTACTAGATCAATCTGACTTTGCTGGCTGTATCTCATGACTGTTGATGTAGTGCCATTGGCTCAATGCCAAAAAATATTGCCTTGATGTGCGTTGAACTTGCAATGAGGCTTGTAGCAACTCCGACCGTGTCCCTTTCTTGGTCTGCAGTGACACTTTGCACTTGAATGTAGTTCTGCAGTTTGCTTTCCTGATCTCATGAGGACTACCACTTTTGTCACATCTGTTGCCTTGAATGCCTGAAGCAAAGACTGGCGGCAAGCTTTGCATGGTGACCCTCAGATTGTGTTATCTGCAGTTTGTGCAAACCATGACCACCAACATTGAGACTTTGACTGGCAGCCCAGTGGCTGTGACTATCACCAACTACACAGGTGGATCAGTGGTTGTCACGACCCAGACAGCCTTTGAGGACAATGATGCCACCAGCGCTGCACAGTACGCAAACGCGATGAAGAGTGGCGACCCCACACTTGTCTTTGGGACTGGGTATGGCAGTGTGACAGTGGACCCCAACTCTGTGACCACAGGCCAGGCCACCAACCCTGCTGGTAAGTCATTCTCGACATTTTTGGTACACACAATGATCACTAGTGCATGCAGTCACAGGGAAAGCAGTCATACAACTGCTTTTGAGGGTTGCCCACTACAGCTGTGCCCTGCCTTTTCACATAGGGCGCTTAATCTAAGCCCTATTTTGATGTCAAAGAATTCAACCTAGTCACAAGATCTGTACAACTTGCGCTGGCCACGCAGTGCTTGTGCACACCTGATATGCTGAAGCTTCTTATGTCAATGCAGGCTCTGGTGCTGTGGATGCTACAGTGTCACTGGGAATTGTTGCATTTATGTGTGCCGCTGTTGCTTCTGTAGCAGAATGGTGACAACCGTCAGCCTTGTAGCACACGCTGGGACCTTGATCTGTGCATGCACACAAACACTTGATATGTTCCGAACACATTCAGAAGTTTGATACAGAAGTTCAATTGAAGATCTATACAGAAGTTCTGCATGTATTTCAAGCTTTTTGTTACACAGCGCCAGCAACGATGTTTCTTTGGTCCCCCCTTTTCACTAGGACTTGATACTCTGGTGGCATGCAATGCTGTCTGTTTATTTCCTTATGCAAATGTACATCAATGATGACATGTAGTCAAGTAAGTTTGTAATAGACACTATTACATCTCTCAACACACCTGGTCCAAGAACAGCAAGTTAGAAGTGGCCATTGCATACAAGAAAGAAAGCTTTGTACACAACAAGCAAGAACAGCTGACAGCCTAGAACAGCTGCAAGTTGCATAGGAACTGAGCTGAATGACAGCATAACAATAGCAAGCGTCAGCACAGACATAGCTGACATCAGCACAGCTAACAATAGCTCTATCTTCTCTCCATCTATAAATTATAATTAGCTAAGTATTGGTCGACATGCTCTCCAAAATTCAAGTCAGGATTATCATACAATGGTTGTAGACATTTTTCATTTTCAAGCTTATATCCCTCATACACCCCCTTCCAATACTGTGCACTTGATTCATCATCTTGCTGCCTTATGCACCTGACGATGCATCTACATCCCTCATAGCACACGACAGCAAATGCACCTTTCAGGATGCCAGCAACTGTCTTGTTGAGCCTTTCTTCACATGTACGCATTCTCATCACAGCTCTTGCAGGGTTGCAGCGCTTGCTCAAATGAGCATCCCAACCAGGCTTGGCTGGGCTGCTCAGCCAAACCCAGTATGACTTGTGCTGTTTGGCAGCTTGGCACCAACTGATAGGGTAGTGCAGCTGATAGGTGTGATGCAAAGTGTTTCTGGTCCCCGTGCGGTTTGGCAGCTGCAGTGCCAAGCGCCTTCCTGCATCATCTTTATGCTCTGCTCGGAAGTCAGCCTCTAATGCGTAGATCATTTCATCCGAGAGACCTTGTGCGCCCTCCAAGTTCACTGTTCTCAGGTTTGAGGCCTGATTCAGCATCAGCAGGGCAGCTGAGGTGAAGCTTCTGGTTCCGGCTGGTGGCTGTGTATGAGACTCCTGCTGAAATGCAAAGTGCTGTAAAGCTGGTAGGCTCTGAAAAATGTTTGCCACTGCACCATAGGTCAGCTGGAAGCAGCCAATTAGCCGCAAGTCTGTCAGCTGTGGCTGCAAAGCTGTGAAAATTGTGTTCGTTGCAAGGAATTGGGGCTGCGTAAGGGTCATTCTGCGCAGTGAGTGCATAGGTTGAAGCATAGTGCATCGGGCAACATCAATATACCACAGCTCAAGGACTGTGATCTTTGCCTGACCAGATGACAGATGCCAGAAATCTCCTCGGGACATCTGATGGCAGCAGCCAATCAGCATTTGAACAGAGCCTGGATGCACAAGGTCCCCAAGCAAAGCTGCTCCGGCCTCAGTCAGTATCGCCACCTTGACAACTATTGTGCGCAATGTTTCCACATTGGCAGCTGCTGCATATGTGCTGTCCGTCCAGGATCGGCTGGCAATGGTCAAGCTCTGTAAGCCAAGTCTGTTGCTGGCAATGACCTGGGACAGTCTGAGCTGTGGCCGATGCATTGCAAGGCAAGATCCTCAATCTTTGTGAGCTGTGCTAATGGGCCGAAATCTGGCTGGCTGCCCATGGTCAGGTGAAGCTTGGTCAGGTTTGACAGGGCTGCAACAGAGGAAATCTGTGCTTGGAACGGAGCTGAACTGGTCTGGCCGTAGACATTCTCTGAGATGCACAATGTCTGCAGCGACTGGCTAGCTGATGGTAGAGCCTCCACTTGGGCATCTGAGAAGCAGGCTTGGGAGCCATGAACAAAGGACACTGTGCTGGCAAGCAGGTCAGGCACAGAGTGGTAGTCGATGCTGCTCAGGAATGGTGCCAGCATCCTGATTGCTTCTGGGCTGGGCGCCAGCTGTCCCCCAGCTTTGGAACACAGATGCAGGCACACTTGTACCCCTCTTTCTTGCAACCAAGTGCATGCTATTGCAATGGCCTCAACACTGAGACCAAGCTGTAGCTCTGCCTCTGCGTTGGACATGTGCAATGGCAGAACCAGCTCTACACTCGGCAACCTGTTACCCTGCAGCGTGTAGTGTGGGATCAACAGTTGCGCAAGAAGCTTGCTTGGGTGCAATCCTGGTGTTGAGCACGAGCCATGGAGGACATGCTCACCAACGTTGTGACCATCAGAAGCAGCCTTGCAGTTTGACTGAAGGGCATGCTTTCGCTCAGTCTCAACACAAAGCTTGCCAAAGGATAGTTTCGCTGGCGTCTGTAGATGGCTGACAGTTTCGCTCTGAGATTCTGATCCTTGGCTTGTATGGAAACCTCAAAAGCGGTGACGGATCGAACTGCATGCGCCCAACGGCTTCCCACGGCTCGCAGCGGCCAGACATCCTTGGCAGGCATACCGTCGAGTACCAGAGCGATGACTGGGACAGGCACGTCGTTCCAGCCTGTCTGAACAAACACAAGGCAAGTGAAGTCATGTGATAACCAAAGGCAGCCCAGCGTCCAAGCCCCGCAAGCCAAACTTGTACCTCGGCAGTTGCAGAGGGTTGCCTCGGTCTGTAGATCATGGGTTCTTGAACTCGGTTAAGACCGCACAGTGATGATAGCGTTTCGCTGTTGCTCCTCTTACGGCAAGCTGGGCTTTTGCTATTGCAGGGAGAAGTTCTTCAGTTCAGAAAAAGCGCTTCGAGCGTTGTAAAGTTCCTTGCTGACACGAACCTAGCTAATCCGAACCGTGGCGCACAGGATGAGTTTGTCATGAGTAAGCTTGCTTAGTCATGATAGCTTCTTAGTCACGTCTTCCCTTATCTGCTGGTAAATAGAGACCAGGCGCGCGTTGGCAAGTACCGCATGTCGATCTTGTAATGTGAGTGCGTGCCGAGCTGTCAACCGCATTGGAGCAGCACACCAGCCACTTCCGAAGTCAGTATGCAGGCCAATTCTTTGCTTGACGCACAACCTTGTCGGACCAGTGTTGTCGCATCAAGAGCTGGGAATGCCCGAAGCTGTCGTTGTCATGCTGTGATTGAACCGGCCATCATCGATAAGAAGCCACCATACTGGATAGGTAGAATGTCAAGTCAACTGTTGTGCTATCAAGTCACACCTATATACACTTCCTAAAGTGAGGGTGAATTGACTACGTCAGTGTCACACATGATTGACAAGTCCATTACAAATGTTGTCTGTGAAACAGGCAAGACAGGGGCTGTCTCACGAGCCATTAACCTTGCAATTAACAATCCCACCCTATGGGGGTTTATGAGGGCTGGGGCCCGCAAAACCATGATAAAGACAGCTGAAAGCTCAGGCATACCCTGGAGACAGGCTGTTGAAGAGCTCAGAAGTACACCAGAGGTCAGATTTTAAACTATTGAGCAAAGGTTGCCCTTTTCGGCCTCAGCCATGCATGGACTTGAAGCCACTCTGCAGCAGGTCTCTTCACCATATGATAATTATAATGCCATCAGCTCATATCAAAGTGCATTGCTGTGAGGACATTAGTCCTACTTGAAAGGGCCACACTGACTATATGCCATTGTTTGCTGTCGCAGCTTGAAGAGTTCAAAACACAGATAGAAGACACAACCTTACAATATCCTGATTACTACCATGAGAAATTTCACGCATATGATGGTGGGAATCTGGATTGGGAGGCAACCTGGGAGTTTGAAGTCGCTGCTGCCACTACGGCAATGAGGATCTTCAAAGATGACAACATCACATCAGATGCTGCATCTCATGCATTGCGCAGGAGCTTCCTCGATGCTACTGAGGTGGGCCTGGTGCCTGATTGTGCATGCTATTATTATGCATTGTGCCATCGGCAGAGACAATTTACAGCTCAGCTCACATGACAATGTGCAGCAGATCTGACCACTCAACTACACTCCCAATTGAGAGCTGCAAGAAAGCCAATGCATCATGCTTTCAGGTGCCGACAAGTCAGAACACCTTATGCTGATGGGCTCTGGTGCATCACCACAGGGCATCCAACTGTCATTCACCTTACACATTGTGCATGCTTTTGTTACCTGCCTTGGGTGGTTTGGCATGGGGATGTCTTCATATCTATATACCAATGTCGTTGGAAGCCTGTTGATCTGCAGGCTCATAATTGCAGCCCAGCATTGTCATGGCTGCAAGTCATACTATGACTTCACACACTTTCTGCTGCTTCAGGATTACTGTGAGCAACAAGGTGTAGCAGTACAGAGCGCTGTGGATGCTGCCTGCGCTGCTGGCTTGAGCACGCGCAGTCTCGCAGACAGATTTCCTGGGGCCAAGGTCCAGGGGCTGGACCTGTCCCCTCATTTCCTTGCCCTTGCAGAGCTGCGTCGCAGGTGAGGCTCATTTGTATTTGTAGCTGCAGCAATAAGTGGCTTTCAGCATGAATGTGATGGTGTTGATGTATGTTGCCTGTAATGGGACAGCTGAATCCAGCAAAGCTTTCATATCATGCATCCTTTGTCTAGCACTATCGCGCTTGACACAGTATGTCTCAATCAAGAGCCATGAGAGCGCAGGCATTTTGCTTGTTTTGTAGACCATCAACTGAGCATGTATATTGCCCTGTGAAGCTTGCCTGAAACTGTACAGCATCAGACATGCTACCATGCTGTGAAGACACTTGCTGGCTCATAGATTGTGCGGGCATGCAGACTCAGCAGCTTGCTTCAGCAGCACCTCAAAGCTTTGCCTGTGTTTATGCTACAGCAATTGCGTGATTGACACAACATGTGTTTGTTACAGCCCTGATGACAAGCTTCTGTTGCAAGCAAGCAGACTGTGCATAAGAAGCATTGACCACGCGACAAATGCACAGCCTGTGGTGCATGGCCATGTGGGTCATAGTCAGCAGTGCAGGCTTGCCATGTCCTGTCCTGCAGGCAAGCAGAATCAGCAAAACCAACAGTGAATTCAAGGCACATCCTTAAGCACATGTACAGGAGCACATTATGGCCACAATCATGATGTATGTCTGAATATGTGCTTGAAACATGCGTCTTGTCATCACTGCTGGTATTGCTGCTTCTGCTTGCCCGCAGAACAGGACACGGCAAACCTCCATTGATAATAGCAATGCGGGCTCAGCCAATAGTCATCAGGTGCATGCAACGCAAGTTGGCCCCCTCTGAACAGGCTGGTTCAGAGCAGCACGGGTGTAGCAATTTAACTACAAACTGCTAATATCAGACAAGCTTCCACAGCTGACCATCATACCCATGGGTTTGTTGCAGCACTCCAGACATGGCCCTTGTAATCTGCAGGCAGGCGGAACCAGCATCACCAGCAGCGTCCACAAGCTACCTCCATGCAAACGCTGAAGCAATGCCTCTAGACGACAGATCACAAGACATGGTCGCAGCATCATACCTCGTGCATGAGATGCCTGTGCACGGCACCAAGGGTTTCCTCAGGGAAGCATATAGGGTTTTGAGGCCTGGTGGGGTCATAGCCATAGTGGACGGTGACCCTTGGTAAGCTCTTCTTACCGTCAGGTTACTGTCATGTCACTTGCATGTTACTCCCATAATACTGTCATGCACAGATCAGCACATCCAGCGTGAATGTTGTTAGTGGCTGTATTATATGTACACTCAAGACCATATGTATGCATGCAAATGCCATGCAAACGCCATGCTGGCACCATGTGACAACTTACATGCAGAGACACTTCCTTGAAGCCAGAGCTCAATGGTCTCTTGCATCCATATGGACTGTCCTCACTGCACCTGGCGCTGCACCTGGCACTTGTACAGGCACATGGGGTTTGCTAGTATGTGCTGTGTAGCATAGAAGAGTGCAGTAGTTTGCTGCTAGTCAGGCAATATTTGGGCCTGTTTCCATATGGCATGCATGCACTAGGGATGCAGGCTGTCTGACATCAGATGCCAGACATTTGTGTAGCAGATGCACACAAAGGCAGTCGGTTGTAGCTAAATTGATCTGTGTTATGTTGCTAGTGGCTGAAGACCTCACAGGACTCAGGCCCTTCAAGGACATCAGGTCATAAAGCTGGATCTGTCACATGTATAAGACATAGTCATACAGGGCCTCACAGCAAGCTGACCTAAGGAGCAGCAGAATTCAGACATGGCAAAGCATGCGAACAAGTTGCTGTGTTTCATGCAGGTCTGAGGTACATCAGAAAATGCCATTGCCGTTGGCAACCCTCATGAAATCCACGGAGCCCTGGGCAGATGAGTACTTTTCGTTAGATCTGGAAGCTGCCATGCAAGAAGCTGGCTTCGGCAGCATAAAGTATGTGCCTGTTAATAAGCGACATAGGGTTCTCTTAGGTGTCTCACAGTGCTAGGGTCAATTTGGCAGACTACCTGCAGAGCTTACTAGTACTATACTACGAGTGCTTTACAGTATCACAGTAGCAGCATCTGCTAAGCAATAAACATTCCCAAAGCCACACGTTCATGACAAGTTAGCAAAAGATTGGTTGTTCCGAAGTTTAGGGTACACTTGCACAGCGACAGATGCACCTGGACAGGGCCAACGTTAGTTGACTATATACAGTATACTACGTGGCTAAAGCACAGTATCACTATCAGTGCAATATTAAAGCAGTGCGACGCTAAAGCTGTTGTACCTTCACTTGCAGCACTTTGCCAAAAAAGAGAGCTGCACACAGCACTGGGACAGTCTCCATCTGATGTGTCTTGGTGTGACAAAAAACAAAATTGTACTTTTTTATGGTATTGTAATCAACTCTTAAGAACAATTGTCAACATACATACATACATACATACATACACACACACAACAACGTTGTTAACATACATACACACAGACACACACAGTCCATGCCTGCAAAGTAGAGCATGATGAACGCATGTTCAATACATAGCACATCTGCAAGTGACCAACGTGACTACTAGATTGTACACATGAACAGCATGATTGTGAGCTGATCTAGATTACAATTGTCAGCTTGCATAAAAGAATGCAGAACTTAGACTACACAGCCAGACCTATCGGCTGGTTACAGCAAATTGCTTCTCATGCCAAAGCTTCCAGCTCCACAAATCCTGTCCATCCCTGGTGCTAGCTTGTATTGAGATTGGCATTGTTCCCAGGTACTTGGCAGCCTCAATGGTGGCAAATGGCAGCTTGACCGTGCAGTTTGCCACGTCCAGAAAGTGCTGCCAGAAGTGGAATGTCCAAACATGTTCGCAGTCAAAGCTGTGATGTGAGCAGGCTTCCTTGTTGGTCATCAAATGCTTGCGTTCATTTGCTGGCAGAGCTGTGCCTGCAGCAGAGCAGAGTCTCATGATCAGGGAAGAAGCCAGCAACAGCGTCATGAGCATAACATTCTCATGTGCCATAGTTTATCTGGATGGTGTATGGCCACAAGCATGTAGCAACAGTGGCAAGTCTCAAAGGCTGAATTGGTCTGCATACTTGTGGAGCGCATGTGGGAACAACAGACAATCCCAGGGAAGACTAATTCTGATACATGCACAAAGAGTTTTGAAAGCTTGCATGCAGCAGGTGTATATGCAATGGGGTCACTTGCAAACAACTGCATTTGTCAGGAACACTGGTAAGCATAATGCTAGATTGTCAGTAGGTCATTACCTGATGGTGACTGAAAGTGTGATCCCAGCAAGCGCATGTCCTCGTCTGGGGATGCGGTTAGGGATGGTTCTGCCCCTGGCTGTGACACAGTGATGCACTGCGCCATTGATACCAAGGGAGCCAAAAGTGAAGGAGAGCTGACAGTGCCCACGACCATGGCAGGGTTGATGTGATGTACCAGCTTGAGAATTGTGCTTGTCAGCCAAGAGGCTGGTAGGTGCTGTAATGGTCCTGAGAAACGTTGCCCTGACAGGACTGCATTGAAGGGTAGGGCCTGCTTGAACTTGCCCTGCATAACACATGTAGTCTGAAGAATTGGCAATGGCATAAAGCACCGTGTTAAAGGACTATCTATGCGCAAACAGGAATTCTTGTGTGCTTGGTGCAGTTGCTGCTGAGATGCAATAACAAAATGCTAGAAAGTACAGTAGCCTGGCGGTCATAGTCAGCTGAGATTGAGCCTAAGCCTGCTGTCAAGCAAGGTTGCTCACCTGAACAACTAGAGAGGTCTTGCGTTTTTGGCCCTGGAACATGTGCTCGGGCGTGGAGGCAAGACCAGCTGCCCAGAATATTGCACATCCCTCGAAAACATCGGTGTTGATGGGGATCGGCAAGGAGCTGTTTACACGATCTACTCGAGCAGGCTCTTCAGCCAGAGCAGATTGCATCAAGAGCGGCTTGTCTGGCAAATTTTTTACATAAGACACAGAGTCATCATGCGGGATTGCCTTGCTGGGCAAGCCTGAGAGGACAGGCGGAAGCGCCATTCGGGACACTGCAGGATGAAAAGTGTCGCTGTGTGTTGTCCGATCGGACAGAGTGCTGCTGATCGTGCAAGTTTCCTGCGAAGCTAATTGAATTGCCTGATTGTTGCTGAGACCCATCAGGGACTCCACCGGTGCCGGGCACTTCGATCTGTGCACGATGCACGGCGACAGGAAAATCGTCACTTAATGGCGAGGCACCGAAATTACTAAATCACGGCAACTCGGAAACGTCGTTACAACAGGCGCATCCGTTTGCTGCTGAACGCAATGCCGACATAACGTGCGAAGCCCAAAGAGTGCGCTGGGCCCATCACCTAATCACTCGGAAATGCTAGGTGATCACACGTGCGCTTTCATGTGATGACTTCAGATTTCACAACATAGGTGCAGTGCAGGGGTCATGCAGACGTGCGCATCCCCATGCGACAGTGCCCTGTTCCATGCAACGTGTGAATTGAATTCCGGAGAAATTCTTGGCGTAGTCCTTATAGGCTCTTACTTGCGAATACATGGCTCAGGTGCACCTGCAAACCTGGCGAGGGCAGGAGTTGCCGACAAAATCAGGCTACCATCCGGCAGTGCTCCCGTTGGATGAGCACAACATCAAGTTGCTGGACAATGTCCACCCTGTAGATTGGAAAGCGCCAGCTCCTCGAAACAAGAAGTAAGTACCGCCACCGTAGACCTGCCCGGGCCCTCTGCGCGGTCTGCGGGCGTCAAAAAGCTCGCTTGCTTACTACGTCTTTGACTGACGTCTGGAGTTTGCCGACGGATTTGCGTTGATCTCGCCTGTCAGCAAAATCTTGCTCGCTCACGTTGCCCAATTTAGTTGGGCTTTGAACCACTTGGACTTGCAGGTACAACATGGTAGTCATCGGTGCCGGAGCTGGTGGACTAGTTAGTGCGGCAGGCTCAGCTGGTGTTGGAGCGAAGGTGGCAATCATTGAGAAGGACTTGATGGGAGGTGAGTCAACATATAGTCACTCAGCTTTGCATGCTGCATTTACAATCGGATGGATGTGCCATGTTGCACCACTGCACCATGTCAATGTGCAGGCGACTGCTTGAATGCGGGATGTGTTCCATCAAAGGCAATTCTTCGATGTGCTCATGTTGTCAGAGAGGTGAGCTACATGTGTATATAGCAGAACTGTTGATTTATTTGTGAAGTCAGCAGGCTGGCAGCATGCTTCAATGCACAATGTGAGAGATATCTTATGCAATAATTGCATGCAGTTAAGCATGTGTGCGCACACATGCTCATCCTTCTCATATGCAGCTGCAAACTGCATTGCAAGGGCCTGACCTGCTGTTGCATTGACAGCGGCCCTTGCCCAATGTGACATTCAAACATCCCTGCATGCAAAACAGACTTCGAACGGTCCAGCAACATGTTGCCTACAGGCCAAGAATGGTGCAGAGTATGGTGTCACTGTTCAAGGTGTACAAGTGGACTTTAGTAAGGTGATGGAGCGCATGCGCAGACTGCGAGCCAGCATCAGCCCCACTGACTCTTGTGACAGATTCCAAAACCAGCTTGGTATTGATGTCTTTCAGGTACACTAAGCATTTTCTGGTGTTACATACACATGTAGAGAGAAAGCTGCGATTGAAAAACGTCACAGTCTGTACACAGAGTACTCAGTGCACTGAGCAAGCTGCAAATGTACCTGACACCTTCTGACACACAGACAGAACATACTGCCACCAGCAGACTCAACAATTTACATGTGCCATGCTGAATGTCATGTACGCCATGCTGTCTGCATAGTCTGTCTAGGCCAAATACCACAGTATGTATGATGCAGAATTTCACTCACTCAGGGACACTCAAAAGGGCCAATAGCACCTGTGGGCTCACTGTCTTACATTCCCAATGGCGTATGAAGTGCAGTGCAATGCAGCAAATGCAGTCTGCCTCTATTGTGGACAACATTACACAAGCAGCCTTTTGTGCAGGGTCATGCAAAGTTCACAAGCTCATCTACAGTTGAGGTCAATCGGCAGACGCTCTCCTTTGCCACAGCTGTCATAGCAACTGGGGCCAACGCAAGAATCCCCAACACCCCAGGAATCAATTCTGTGCCGTATCTGACCAATGTGTCCTTCTGGAACCAGACAGAGCTTCCTGAGCGGCTGCTGGTCATGGGGTCAGGTCCCATAGGTGTGACTCATCAGCACTCTGCATGTGTAGCACTTCAGTTCTGCAGTTATGTCATGCAGTGCTGCAGTTCAATAACTACACGTGGCCATACCAAACAATCAAGATCCTGAATGCAAGACAGCTCCCAGAGCATGACTGGCCTGATAGCATAGTCATGCACCACAGTCATGCAGCACAGTACTCACAGTACCAAAGCCTGGCAGTACAGTTGCACTTCAGCACCAGGTCAGGATCAATTGCTGTTCCCACTCGCTGTACCCTGTATGGGAACAGCACATGTAGCAAAGCAATCATACTATAAGCTGAGCAGACTGTGATGCAACAGCAGTTGCAACTCTGTGTATGCAGCAGACAGACTTAGTATACATTTGGTATAATTCCCTTCAGAAAAGGAATATATACATCAGAAAAAGAATGTATACAAGGCTTTCTGCAGGGTTGGAGCTTGCGCAGGCAATGGCAGTGTTTGGATCCCAAGTCACGGTCATAGAGAGGGGCAATCATATCATGGGACGAGAGGATCCAGATGCAGCAGCAATAGTCCACCGGCAAATGGAAAAGGATGGAGTGCACTTTATGCTGAGCACAAGCATCGAGGAGTTCAGGCCTGACAAAGATGGCAAAGTTGCTGCTCATGTTGTACAGAACGGAATCAAGGTAGGCTTGACGACTGCAGTCACAGTACGATGTATGATATGTCTGTATGCAAGCATTGTGTTTGCGCGTGAACTATCGTCAGTAGAAAAGATTGCAATGCCGTGCAGCTAGTGTGTGTGTAAGTTGCTGCCAAGCAACATGACTGTGCACATGAGCAGTCACTTGCTTCATTCTTGCAGCAAAACCATTCACACCAGAATGTGTCATGACTGCGCTACCCATCTGGCTACTCCCATGGCTCCCCATGCATGCAGTACCCATGTGAACCCATCCAGTACCCACGTGATACCCATGTGATACCAGCATGACTGCAGTGCGCGCCGCGTCAGACCTGTTCACCTGCCTTTGTGTGACATCCTGGTGTCCAATGCATGCATTGATGATCTTGGCGGTAAAACACCATCTAATGATAACCTCCTTGGCTTGCCAGACATGCCTTGTGCTGCAAACTTCGTTACAATGGGAGACTCTGCCAATGTCATGCGGCACAGCATGTGCATCATCGTTCACACATCTGAGATCCGCCTGACATTATGGCATTACTTGCACGTCTGAAACCATTGCAGATCCTGACAGAAATAGGGAGT
>JAABUO010003936.1_pt1 | contig 17570 bp, 19 predicted proteins | sample 5559291 | NCBI WGS metagenome assembly JAABUO01 (sample SAMN10711878, study PRJNA513372) | rock metagenome | isolation source: Antarctica rocks | place: Antarctica: Victoria Land, Finger Mt sud | reverse complement strand
ATCCACATCAGCACCTCCTCTGTGGGATTCTTGCAGTGCATGAGTTGGCCGTCTATCTTGTAGCAGATGGTGACGCCAAGCCGCTGCAGCTGTGGTAGTGCTTTCATGCAGATCAGCAACTGCATCTATCCCAGCATTGACAAGACTGTACTATGTACCTTTAGTTTTGCTGTCACAGGTCATGGACTTGTTGATTGCCGTCTTTGTTCACAAAGATTGGACAGATCCTGACAAACCTGGATGCACACGTTTACAATTCATGCGGCTTGCCAGTCCTGCATAGTGAAGCAATCATGATGTGCTTTTTTCTGTCTCATTGCGGCTTATCACTACCGCTGCTAAAGATAAGACAACTCTTGACTGGTGGCAAAGCCAAGCAAACAATTGTCTTTGCAAAGCATGCTTCACTTGCTGATTGACTGAACAAACATATGTTTGTGCATTGTGCTCAGTGTATGCTGCAGTCTGTCTGTGCTCAACACAGTCCTGGCTCACCCGTGCAAGCTCTCTATAAGCTATTGCATCGGCATTGCGCGTTGCTCAACACCTAAGCTGGATGGGCCTTTGATTAAGATATATGTGTTCAACTTAACATTTCTGCTGAGGCAGCGCTAGGGTACATAAGCCAGCATGCTTTTGTACGATAGCATGCATTCACGTCACATATGTCTGTTCAACCAAAATATGTCTGCATTTGCCAAAAATCTATTTGTTGATCACAAGCTAATTCACTCACAAACACTATTCTTGTTTCTTTTCCAATCACAACTCCATCTTCTCGCAACCCCATGTTCCACAGCATGTTCACAATCATGACAGCCTATTCAGCTTGGCGCTACATGTAATTCTGCATGTATTTCTTCAGTAAACCCACTTGGCTTAGTATGCCTATGGTGACTGAATGTGGGCCTCAGTGCATACGCAGCCATACACTTGCAGGCAAGGACATGGCCATATTGATACTAAGATTGACCACCCTAGTACACGACGTAGTAGTCAACATATGGTCAACATCGATAAAACTCTATGTGCTTGTTATTGAGTCGCAGGCAAGCTGAAGCTGTCTTGCAATGTAGTCCCTGCCCTCATGCTCGCCCTCACAATGTTCTGTGTTGATGAGAACCACACGCCCATGTTTGGACATCTCTCTGAATCTAAAGTTGGCCTTGCCAGTAAGCCTGTATCAGTGCCATTGACTTAGTTTGCAAAGACGCAAGTGCCAAGACTCTGCACTGCTCATGCGTTGCTCTGTGGCATTCTGGGTTTAATTGCAATACATTTAAATACAAATCTGCATGAGCTGTCAAAGACCAAAGAAAACAAATATGAATGCCTTCACTAGATGACAAGAGCTGTTGCTGAAGTCCGTGAGTTTACCACAACATGTAACATGTGCAAGAAGTTTGCAGCCATAAAGTCCAGGTGAATTGCAACTTTGAATCAAGGTAGCCAATGTGTTGACAAAGTTACCTGTTGGGTGGGTGGCGCATGTAGCATCTGGGCCCCACAATGGTGACAATGATAGTAGGGTCGTCAATGTCTTGCAGGGGCATGACATGTGCTTGGAAAAATCCAAACTGGACTATTTCGTTGAAAGTCAGACCAACTTCTTGCAGCAGCTGCTCGACCCTAGAATTTTCCACCTTGATGTCGAGCATTGGCCGGGGTGCCAGCTGGTGCACTGACTTGGACAGCAAGCTCCATTGATTAGCCTCAAAGAGATCTCCTGATGCTGGTTGGAGATGGTCCAACGCTTGGTGCAGGTAGGCAACAGTTGCTGGGTGCCACTGACAATCACCGGCGTCATTCAATTCCTGGCCCTGCTGTAGTGCAAGGAGTAATGCCTGCATCTGAGCTATGTCTAGCACGTTCATGGCAGCAAGAGCCCAAGCTAGCTGAGCGCAAGCCTTGTCAGTCATTCCATGGCTTGGCTGTTCATTCCTCTGTCTGAGCATGCAAAGCACATGATCAACCAACCTCGAAGCGTATTCATGTGGAATTTCGATGCCCAGCTGCGCGCATGACAGCATCATAGCTGCCCACCTGTGCACACAAGTTGGGCTTGGGTGCTGTTTCTGCTTTGTCATCAACTGGAAGCTCCACGCGATGAACGCATCAGTGAAACCTGAATCTGGTAGGTGGCGCAAGGTGTTCAAGGATATCAAGCAGCTGTCAAGGACGCTTGGGGCGACATAGTGATAGCTTGAAGAGCTGAGCCTGAGCTGTCTCTGGAGCTGATTGCACCAGATGTCAATTGCTGAGACCGGAATTGCGTCAAGAGGTTGAACTCTCAGTGCAAAGAAAGCATCGCAGAGCAAACTAGGCTGGACAGAGTGCACATTGGCCAGCAGCTTGACAATGTGCGAAACCAGCTGGCCTCCACAAGGATTCAGGCCAAGCCTTGAGCATGCCTGCAATGCTTTCACAAGCTTGTTGGCACTGTAGCATGCCGTGTCTTGCATGAACGCTGAACCTAAAGCTTGTGAAAGGCCTGGCTGGCAGCTGTCTGGCTGTATCTGCAAGCTGGCCAGAGCATGTAGTGCTACAGCAACGTCTCGTGCTTGCAAGCATTGCGCAAATCCCATCAGTTTACGGCAAAGTGTTGTTGCAAGCGATTGCACTAATTGCCTCAGATCATTGTCCTTGGAGGCATCATAGGCACAACGACTGGCACTAGCCTGGCACGCTTCACTCAACCCTGTGAGAGCTGTGCAGATGTGCACGTGGTCCACAGTCGCGTAGCAGCATACTCTGACCATCTCATCACAGTAGCTCATGAGACAGAGCTTGGCACTGATAACACCAGACGTGATTGTGGCACATGTCCAGTTTCCATAGTTCCTGATGTAAGGTTGCAGACTACGACTGGACATAGTATGTAAGTCCTGCACCTGCGCAGCCAAGAAGGTACAGGAGCCTTACAGGACACACTGACAACGGGGCTGAGGTTTATGTGTAAAACTTTCAAGCATCCAAGTTTGGGCAATGCTCTTACTTGTTCAGGTGGACAAGGCAGCTGCTGGCACTGCTTCACAACAGGTTCCAAGAAGCTCCCAGCAAACTTCCATTCGCCTTGCTGCATTGCATCACCAGTAGTTTGTATTCATAGTCGAGGCACGCTGTCAACCAGCGGTCAAAGCCAGCTTTATCGCTTGTGATCACCTGTCTAGAAGTGTGTTGCACAGCTTGCAACTGCCAGCTTGAGCACTGTTTGCTACGAATTACATTGTTCTTGGCCTGACGAGCATCGAGTGGGTGGTGGTAAGCCGAAGCTGTCCTGTTCACAGTGAGCTAGATAACACGCAAGAAAGCTTCGGCAGGGTAACACAGCACTGAAGTTGACGTACCAGCTCCTGAACAGGTTGCGCTTGCAGCTTGGTCGACGTACAGCCACGGCTGTCAGCACTGGCTGCAATGACCTTTTCGCTGTAAAGTTGCAAGGCATCAGCAAGAAAGGTCAGTACGTACTTCGGTGCGTACTGAACGCTGGTTTAAGAGTGTGGGAGCTAGACAAAGGAAGTGCCGCTGTACACACAGTGGTGCCTTTCGGTGCCTTGGGGTGAGAAATTCGGCTCGAACCAGGGCTTAACTATGGGCGGCAGGAACTTTCATGTCAGCTTCTGCTACAGTCGGTTAGCAGTTAGCAGTCGATGCTACCAAGGCACACAAGACTAGTTGTCTTGCATTTCCTCCAAATTTGACCTAAAGGCTTTGTCTTCTTTCAGATGTGAACAGACTTGTTGGCTGGCGAAAGCATTGACACTTTGTTAAATCACTGCATGTAATAGTTACATCACACAATCAGCTAAGCAGACCTGGCCATGAATAATGGTGGATTACCAAATCTGATGTAAACACACTAGCATTTGGCCCTAACATATCTCATCCCTCCCCAGGGCCACAGGAAGCAAAACATGAGAGGGAGGGTGGGACAACTTTTTCAAGCCCAACCCTGATACTAGGTGAGCTCAACTTGATCGATGCTAACGCTGCAACCATATGACTTGCTGCTGTTCTGACGGCATGTTAGTATCAGTCCAAGCATAGTTGCATGTGTAGTGTGTCAGTATGAGTCTGTCTCAAAGGCCCTAAAACATCTAATCAATGACTGTTGCAGGACACCAGACCTCCTTTGAACCATTGTCTTGTTGCAAGATTGGGAGAGAAGCTTGGCATGCTATTTGACCTATGGCTTTGCAACCAGACGAGATGCCACCTATGGGGATGGCTTCAAGCTAGCCAGGACGGCTTAGGTGAATTATGATGTGCCATTGCTGATGGCTTGTATAAGCCGGTGGCATATATATATATGCATGGATAGGCCGACTGGGCCATAATCCCTAGGCCCATGCTGCCATGTACCAGGCCTAAAGTATCAGGATTGCAGCAGCATCAGCAATACACCATGCTGGTTCTCTTGTCGTTCTGTCGCACAACCTAAGTGCAACATAAGTACGTCTCAGATGTCACGGCCGTTTCAACATTGTTTGTGGTGTTGATGCCTTGACATGCAAGTTGGCATACAAATGCGTCAATGCAGTCAAGCACATGCATGCAAAAGGTGTCACTGCACAACTGCATTGTCAAATCAGTTCTCACCTGTTCAGCTGGTGGTGACTGTGAACGTGCCTTGCCACGATGAGCGCTTTCTGGCTCAGCATCAGAAGACTGCACAGCAGTCTGCTTCTTCATCTACAGGCAACATTGTGTGCATTCAGAGGCGCAGCAAAGAGACACCTCAATAGTGATATGAGAGCAACAGTTCCACAGATAGAGCAGCAGGAGGAAGAGCAGCACTGACAACATACAGACTCCTGACCATAAGATGATGCATTGACATGCAAGCCGGCATACAACTGTATGATTGCAGTTGAGCTCATGCATGCACAAGGAGTCACTGCACAGCTGCATTGTCAACTCAGTTCTCACCTGCTCAGCTGGTGGTGACTGTGAACATGCCTTGCCACGATCAGCACCTTCTGGCTCAGTATCAGAAGACTGCACAGCAACAAATGTGCATTCAGAGGCCCAGCAAAGAGACACCTCAATAGTGACATGAGAGCAGCAGTTCCACGGGTAGACCAGCAAAGCAAGAGCAGCAGTAATCACATACAAGGTGTAGATTCCTGACCAGGCCGTATCATATAAGATGCCCCCTTGACGTGCAAGTTGGCATTGAAGGTGTGAATGCAATTAAGCACATGGATGCATAAGGAGTCACTGCATAACTGCATTGTCAACTCAATTCTCACCTGTTTAGCTGGTGATGACTATGAACATGCCGTGGCGCTTTCTGGCTCACCACGAAGACTGCACAGAAGTCTTCTGCTTCTTCATCTACAGGCAACAATGTGCATTTAGAGGCGCAGCAAAGAGGCATCTCAATGGAGATAAAGAGCAGCATTTCCATAGGTAGAGCAGCAAAGCAAGAGCAGCAGTGAGAATGTACAAGATGTAGATTCCTGACCAGGCTGTATCATCTAAAATGATGCCTTGACATGCAAGCTGGCATACAACTGTGTGTGTGCAGTTCAGCACATACATGTACAAGGAGTCACTGCACAACTGCATTGTTGACTCAGTTCTCACCTTTAGCTTGTGGTGACTGCGAACATGCCTTGGCACCTTCTGGCTCAGCATCAGAAGACTGCAAAGCAAACCTCTGCTTCATCATCTACAGGCAACAATGTGTGTTCAGAGGCGCAGCAAAGAAAAATCTTGATAGTGATATGAGAGCAGCAGTTCCACAGATAAAGAGTTCGAGCAAGTATCGAAGTGCATCTCAACACCTGCATGATTGGCCAGCCCATTGTCTGTAGCACCTCGTGTGATAGAAATGCAGTGCTTTCTGCAAGCCTGCAGATGTGCCAGCGCGTGTCAGCTGCAGTGCTTTTGGCAGTGAATGCAGCAGCCCAGCACATGATGCTTACTGAGAAGCAGCTGGTGCAGGCTGCTGCTGCTGTGCAGCCTCGTCCATTTGCATCTGTGATGTGCTGTTTAATTGTTGTTCAAGGGGTGAGGGTATTTGAACAGTGAAGCCACAGATCAAAGGAGCAGGCTTCACAGGAGGAACCCACACCTTGCCACAATCCAAGCTTCCGTAGTTTCACCTCAGCACGTTCAAGGTTGCACGTATTTGGCCTGATCCACCCTCCTGAATAGTGGTCACAATGAAATCCCTTGCTTTGGTGCACTGGCCTGTGAAGTGCGCCCCATCTGTCACCTGGGCTCTTGCAGATGTTTAAAAGCAACAGGATGTATCACAGGGCACACAATTGGGGTCCAACGCAGTTAGAGCCAAAATCAGTAAGGCTGATCGACGTCTGCCAGTGCACTCGGAAACCAGTCGTAGGGATTTGCGACCGAGCTTACGATAGCATAACATTTTGTCCGGGTCGTAAAGCAATCAATGGAAGGTCAACGACGGAATAGCGATGGCTTAGCGAAGACGCTAGACTTTAAAGACCTTATAAAGACCCATTAACGAAAGCTGGATTTTCATAGTGACAGATCAAGGTCTCTCAAGGCAACAGTCTTTACTTGAGTCTTCACACAGACCAACAAGCTGTACATCAGAGCCTGAATTGGGCATGCGCGTCAAACAATCCTAGCATTTGAGACTGCAGATACTATATGGTGCGATGTCATTTTTTAACATATTATTATGCAAAATTATATGGAGTCCTTCAGTCCAAGTAGACAGAAGGCATGACTGTTGCAATTCATGATACTCTAGAGCTAAAATGGTCAGAGGCTCAATGGTACAGCACAATGGGACATCACAGAGCTGCTCAACCAGCCATGCACTAACATCTAGGTACATCTCGGTGCCCCTCTGAGCATTAGACTGCATGAGTGCGCAGCAACAGCTAAGTGAAGAGTTAGCGTGCCCTTAGTACATCCACTTCTATTGTATATAAATTCCACCATCTCTCAGACGTCGTCAACACAGGTACCATGACCATGACAATATCAAGAGGCTCTGCAGGCAAAGTTAGCAGAGGTCAAGACAGGATGTGGCTTGACTGTTCACACTCAAGCTGCTGCATGCATCTGGATCTGCTTTAGAATCCAGCTCACTCAGCAGGTCAGCATGCCCTGACAAAAGACACAATCAGACATACTGCATCATGGCAGGTCTGAGCAGCCACAGCTGGCACACAAAGCACATAGGTATCAAAAAGCATACCTGGCACATATACAGCCATATATGCACTTTGCATTTGTCTGCCGTGTGCATGCAACTGCTGCAGTTTGGCCCTTTGCTTTGTGTCATACCTCCATCACCCTGAAGCAGCGAGACTCGATATGAGGCACCAGCTTTATTGTGTATGAGGGAATTAGGCAGTCTCACCGATTTCTCCCCTCACCACCCCTTGGAGGTTACATAGGCAGACAGTACAAATGACCATGCACCCAGCCTTCCAGCCATACGCGAGCAAGGATGACAACACACAGAGCACCAGCCCAAAGGCAGCACAAGTGGTAACTCACAGCGGCATGCTAAGAGATGCTGAAAAACGACACACACCACATTGCCATGTGCATAAGTGTATACAGATGCATGAACCTTGCACCCTGCCATAATAAACTATCTCTGTGATTTTGTGTCATTTGAGCAGCCTGGCAGTCTATGCTGCTGTGACGCATCAAGTACACGAACAAGGGTCAACAACTGTTGCTGACTGCCGCGGTTCGCAGCAATGACGTTCCACCACATGCGACATACCTGTGTATGTAGCAGGGGTCATCTTGAATCTTGGCTAGCAGGTATGGTTCCTGATGGACATCATCTGGTATGCAGAAGAGATGGTACAAGCCCTTGAGGCGTGCCGTGAAGTCCATGGTGAAGTCGTACGTCAACCCTTTCACCTCGTCCCTTTCCACATGTGAAGCAGCTGTCACACCCTGCACAGACAGACCGGGACAATGAGTCAGTCTGCATCTTGTGAGCATTGAGGCACCATTCCAGGGAGCTGACAAAGGCATTCTGAGTTGCAGGGCACGGCAGACTTGCACACATTGCACATTGATGGCGTCATAGGGGACATTGAGGACTATCCTGACAATGATGGCATGATAAAGGGTGCCCCATTCTTGGCAGGTCTTCCAGCTGCTGTGTGTAATTGGCGTGTGCAGAGCAGCATGATGCAGCACAATTGTCTGTGTATGTCAAAGCTCCAAAATGAAGGAACCTGATCGCGCCTTGTGATTGTTGTTAAGAACAGAACTCTTGACCATAGATCCGCCCATTATGACAGTCAGGCTGTGTGATCGTGTCTTTTGCTTTGTGCTGATGACAGTGGTCATACAAGCCAACTGCCTGCAGGGGCATGCAATGGGGGCTAAAGGGGCATGGGCAGGGGAGGGGGGGTGCTTGTGATGTACCTTGGCTTCAGGCAGAATAGAGGTGTAGTTGAGCTTGTTGGTCACAGTCAAGTCTTCGGGATCCAGGGACAGCAGCACATTTGCATCTGTCCGTGTTACCTGAGAGCAAAACCAACAGTCCAACGTCAGTGCATCTTGACAGATGTGGCCGTGGAACTTGTCGGTGTTGTGTTTGAATGCAATGCCTGCTGCAACATGATTCAGCAACACCGATTGCTGCCTGAATTAGAGGGGATGCAACATTTGCGGGTGCATACATAACGCAGTGCAGACAAGACTTACCAACTGGTTGTCTCTGAACTTGCCCACTGTCACGCCAACATTGGGTTTGCCGGGCTTCCCGGTCTGTGGGTCTATATAGTTCTCAAAGCTTGAGGGGCCCTTAACAGCTGCAGCACAGGATTTTATCTGTCATGTTATACTGTCAAATCGTTATATCAATGCATATGCCAACCTACACATTTTTTGCGGTATGCTTGCAAAGCATTGCATCAAGAATGACCCTGAGGCTGACATGACATGCAAGGCTGTAGTGCATGGTATGATACAACAAGGCGCGCCTGCTTGCTTGAACAGGGAGAATGCTCTGCCCAAGAGAGTGCCACAGGGATCACTCCAAAGCATGATGCCAGGCTCTTGGTTTTCAGCCTGGATGTAATGCTCAGTTTCCCTGTTGAGGTGCCTGTTACGGTAGGTCACCTTGCCAGCTGTGATCTGGAACTTGTGCATAACAGTTAGCCCACCAAACCTGCAGCATCTGTCGAATGTGAAGCTAGCTGCAACAACTGCGTGAGGGGTGTGTCAGGCGCAAAGAGTCTGCCGAGAACATACCAGTGCGCCACAGAATACATCTGGCCACCCTTGGTCTGAATATCCCACACTCCTGGTCCATTCCTGTAAAGATTTCCCTCCAACCACGATGGAATTGCACCGTCAATATCACAGCGTGTGGGCTCTAGAACCTCGACGGATGTGCCCGTCAAACCGCAGGCGAAAGGTGGCAGATCGATATGCGCAGGTGTTGTCGTCGACCCATTTTTTGGGAGCTGTTTCAGACTGCCTGTGTGACCAAGCAGCTTGTGACCGAGCTCTGGCAGCAGATGCCGTGGAGGCTCAGACAAACTCAGCATTGCCCTGCGGGTAATGATCAACGGGTGCGTCTGCACAACGCTGTGAGTAGTCGGCTGCGACGGACTTTGATAGGCTGCAGTCAACAAGCTGCACAGCATGCGATGTCAGTATAATGGGAAGCGGTATACGAGTCATGCAAGCTTTTGTATGTCAGCTCTGACGAAACACTCAGGCAGAAGTTCACCTAAACCCCACCTGCATTATCTTGCGACTTCTTAATCAGCTTCCCCGCCGTAACGCTCTCACAATCAGAAACGCCATCCTGTGTGTGCACACACTTGCCGGGTCCGTTGCCAGTCGCTGGTGCCATTGGTGTTTACAGAAGAATTAGTGAAGCGCATTGTGATGTCTCTTCGGACTGTGTCGAGGCAGTGTCGACTGCATGATTACTTGAACCTGCCTGGCCACAGTTTGCTTCACTCTGCTGTTTCGCCACTGACGAGCGTGCGGCAGGTCTGGACTGATGCTTCTGGCCATGTTACTCCTGAGAGTGCTTTCTACGACTCTACTGTAGAGCAGGTATCTGCACTACCTCCATCGTACACAAATAGTGTTGAACGGCCTTGATCACCCCTAAAACACCCCACGCTTTTGCAGTATGCGTTGCAGCCCATAGAAATTTTGTCCTTAAGGCAGGTAAGATGGGACAATGCCTCGTCTCTCCACCTGGTAGTTTTGGATGTGCATTCTGTTTTGTGCTGTGACGCTGTTGTGCTAAGCGCGTACAGATGTTGGAGTTCGGCAGGGCTGCTCTATATAACAACAGCTTCGTACTGGACAGCGCATATCGAGTGCAAAGAGAGGTGAGGAACCTACACTTTGCATCCTGCGTTTCTCAACTTGCCTGCTGATCTTCAACCTTGCTGTCTTTTTTCCTACAGCTGCCCAAAAGGCTTGCAAGGAGGCTCATGGACCTGCAATTCCTGCCATACATTGTGGTCACCAACCCCCATATCAAAAGGGTGTATGACAGCTATCAGCATGCCTTTGAGACGCTGCACAACTTACCGCAAGTTAAGACTGTGGAGCAGAACGCGGAGTTCACAGTCCTGTTGAAACGGCTGGTTGATGAGCATGGTCAATCCCCACCTCTGGCAGCTTGTTTGCCACAGCTTGAGCATTACACAGTCTCCCACACTGCATCAGACAAGCTATTTGCATACCTGCACCATCTTGACAGGCTGAACGGGGCTTCAATGTCAGCTGCCATCATCAAACTCAAATATCTGTGTTGCATAACCACTGCCACATGCATACACCTTCTCTGCAGCTCCTCAGTACCAGCATCATGGCCGACTGATGGCTCACAACGCACACACGCACCAGCAGATCAAAAGCTTCCCCTTACCTCTGTACACCAGCATGACATTGCTTTTAAGCTGTGGCAGCTGCAATACTTTGAGCTCATGCAGTTGGCCCTGATCAATGCACAGAGAGGCTTGCACATAATCCAGCATGCTAGTAGCATGTTACTGATAATGTACACATGCTGTTGCAGCCCCAATGCTTGATGCTCTGGCTGCTGGTCTGCGTGAGTGTAACAGCAAGGCCTTTGTTGGTCCCAAGCTGCAGCTCAACAGCTTCCTCGAGAACATGCTGACGTCACGCATCAGTAGGCGTGTGCTGGCTGAGCAGCACATCAACCTCCACAACAGAAGGTGCACACCTTGATCAGGTGCCAAGCAAGGCTTCTTTGCATTGCCCCCGCATCGCTTGCTCAGGATGTGTTGCCAAGATAGGCAGCACCAATTGTCAATCATGGTTGTTTTCTTGTGTGCCACTACAGCTGGTGCCTGACACCCTGAGCAAATATTTTGCTGGCAATGCCAGCAAGAGACACAGCAATGTAGTGCTGCCTAGGGAACTGCATCTTGCAGGTTGCAATGAGTGCATGTAATTTGACTGGACAACTGTGATTCCCAGTAATGCTGCTAGCGACTGAAGCTCATTGCCATGTGCAGGCCAGGCTACATTGGGGTGATTTGCACCCATCTGAACCTGTGTGATGCTGTGGACTTTGCTGTGCAGAGAGCGACCCAGGTGAGCAACCCAAGTACGAGCTGTGGCCTCAATGCATTGCTACACTGTCAGCAACACCATCTGCTCTGCTACATGCCACCGCATCCTGTGCTGGGAACTACACATGCAGGCACATTAAGTTAGACACGTCGTCCTTTACAAGGTCTGATAAGCATAACCAGAGCATCTATGGGTTGATAACATTCCAGAGGCAACTGTGTTTTCACCAGCCTTTTGACCTGCTATACTGTTTCAAAGTATGACAATCAGACGCGCTGCTACTCTTATCTGGCAACTAAAGCCGCCACTAACCCTGTTACACACATCAACGCTGTCACCTTGATAGATCAACATCAGATACATGTTCCCAAGACTGCACGGATTTGCAGAGCCTGGTAACATGCCTGGATCATAGCAATATTGTGGTACAGCATGCAGTCATGCAAGGTTGTATTTGGCTGCGCAATCCATTGAAATGCACCTCATAGCCTATCATCAACACTGTTCAAGTAGAGATGCATGTAGCGCATCACGATTGCAACAGTTGTGTAGTGACAGGTGTCCAGAGAGACATACGGTGTGGCTCCTGAGGTGACCTGCACAGGAGACCTGCAGTCCACCATCCCATACATCCCCACACATCTTGACTACATGCTGTATGAGCTCCTCAAGAACGCAATGAGGTGAAGCATGCCTATTCGCCTGGTGTTCTGCGCACTACGTGATGTTGATACTGTAATGTATCATCAAGAGTGGCTGGAAAGTTGTGCTCACATGTATCTCCACAACTGGCTGCTCTCTTGGGTCTTGTGTGCCTTGTACACTGTCACGGGCATCATGGCACGTTGACCTCTGACAGGATCGAGTTTGCTCTTTTCTTGTTCTTCTGCCTTATAATGTTGCAACTGGTGTTTCGTTTCCTTGAACAATTTGTCTGGTATGCAGAGCTGTTGTTGAAAGCCACAGAGGTGGACGCAGGCCGCCTGCCATCCATATACGCATCTGTGAAGCTGGTACTGATGTCACCTTCAGGTTTGCAAAGCTGCCTGATCTGCGCACGCAGCCCATCATCTTCGACTTTGTGCTGTATACCTGTGCGTCATGTGAATCAAGCACATCACAACCCCTGCACATGAGAGTTTCCAGCCTATTCTGCTTCTGTGTTTCATGGGCATGGCAACCGTGCATATCATGCATGGCCAAGTCAAAAAACAAGTTTGCACGCTGGTGTTGTCAGCAGCAATAGCACCTTGTCTGAAAGCTGTTTTGTTGGCAGGATCTCAGATCAAGGTGGAGGCATTCTGTCAGAGGATCTCAGCAAAGTGTGGCAGTATGGCTACACAACAATCAACCACCAAGACAGCAGCACGTTCTCTGGCACATCAGACACAAACCCTGCCTGGGGGGCTGAGTCTTGGACCCAGTACAGGATGGGGGGTCTTGGGTTTGGGCTGCCCATGTCTAGACTGTACGCTGAATACTTTGGTAAGCCCTTGGAGCCAAGTACTAATGGGTCTAGCCATGGCTTCTTGGACTTCCAATAAGTCTCCTGATACTCATTATAACCATGCACACATTCACTGCCATCTGACCTTTGCAATGACTCACTCCTCTGCTGCACATGTCGTGCTTGTTTGCACACTACGAGAGGAAAGCACAGTGGTGTATAACTGGCTGTGTCAATGATGCACTTTATGCTGCAGGTGGTCGTTTGCAGCTGGTCTCTATGCCAGGATACGGCATTGATGCCTACCTCAATCTGAAGCGTTTGGAAGGGGATTGGCAGGAGCAACATGCTGAGCCTGCTGCGTCTCTGTTGACGGTTTCAGGCAATGATACGCGTGGGAATGCCAGATAACATGCAGACAAGTGCTTTCAGCGTAAATGGTTGGAAGAGGAAAGTGCAGTGCTGCCTGAGTTGTGTGAGTGCATGTTGGCAACGCATGCACAGTGCTGATGTGGCTACAAAACTTTATCTGTATACAGATGGAAATGAATAGGTAGACTTGCAACAGTGCAAAGAGCGCGATTGATGTACAGCGTGTCACAGAGTTTATGTTTCAAACAACGAAAGTTGAGTGCGAAGTCCAGTTCATAGGCTATAGGCTGAGCATAAGCCTCCAACTCAAGAGATGATCTCTTGAAGATAATCTCATCACAGTTTGCATGATGACTTGAGTTGCTGAGTGACGATATGTGAAGTCCAGTCAAAGACCTTTTACAACACAGCTCAGCAACGAAGTGCTGAATTGGCTGGCTCGGACCACAGATCAGATGTATGAATGCAACCTCAGCAGCTCTTCCCAAACTGGAGAATTGCATTTAATGCCTCCTGAAATTGGAATATCGCACTGTCACCAATGTCAAGTCTGGTGGCAAGATTTATACGTGCTGCGCCTGCGACTCGCCACTTCGACTAGCTTTGCTTCAAACAAGCATCGTGAGTGACCCTTCGAGACCGCGCGCACCGTCCCACGCTGTTCAGAGGTTTTGACAACCGCTGGCAATCGTAGGAACACGCATGTCCCCTTGGCTCCTGAGGGTGGCCCGCAGCGAAAACTTCCCTATTGCCAGGCAAAACCCGAGAGTAGCACAATTCAACAGCATCGCGCCGCTTCACCTATGAGCAGCGAAAGGACGAGGCAGTGAAAGCAGACTCCATGCTTTGTATCTGAGCTGACAGCGCTATTTGTCCTTTGATGACCAACTAGATTGATCCATCAACTCTCTATCAAAGACTTGAATCGGACATGGCTGATAACTCCGGCGAGTCGTTCAGCAGTACCTCCGGTCTGCTATCAGGAGCTGCTCCTGATGAAGCCCCAACACAAGCACCTGCACTTTCACGCCTCAATCCTTCGAGGCCAAGGGGTTTTAGAGCCTTGGTCAGGCAGGCTGCTGGCGCTGGAGATGCTATACCTCGGTCACAATCTCTGTCGCAGCAAGTTGACAGCCCCAGAATAGGAGCCTTGGCACGCAGCAACGCCTCCATGTCACAGGCTTCCGGCAGTCCACTTTTGGGAAGGCTGGGAGAAATTTCAACATCCAGCTTCACAGAGCCAGATGACATAGTGCCACAGGAGCAGACTACTGCAAAGCTGCCAACTGGTAATGAGCCTCTTGTCTGTGCTGACAATAGCTTTTGTAGCAACTGTTTGCCCTGAAAATGGGAAGTGTTCACCTTGCTGCCCTATGCATTGCTGCATGCGTCAGTCAATCCCACCTTGGGCCTGCAGGCTATTGCACCACAATGCTGTGTGTTTCCTCATCAACATCTGCTATAACCTTCAGTCTGCATGTTACAGCAACACTCGCTCATTTGGTGGCTCCTCAGACTTGCTCCCAGACCCCATTCTGCAACGCCTTTATTTGCGCACAGCAGTGCCTAGTGATAAAATTGAGTCGGCAACTTCATAATTGCAGATCTGAGCCCAGAGGGGCGCAAGGGAAGCTTCATTGGAGTCAGGCGGTTTGCAAGGGAGGAGATACCCCTTCCAGGAGCAGATCCCCCCCCGACCAATGAAGCTGTTGCCCAAGCTGTGCAGGAGAAAGTAGCGGTAAGCTACTTTGCATGTAGCTGCGGCAAGACCTATTACATGCATAGCATAACAACCCAGCAAGACCATACCCCGCATCAGGCGCCTCAAATGCAAGCTTAAAGGCACAGCCTGTGCATGCTGTATCAGTGAAGTAGACAGCATTGTGCTATGTAAGGATACAGTTTGCGCACGATTTGCACAGTCAGTATGCCCTCCATGCAACTCATGTGAATGACATGTGTCAACACAATTTGCAGCCTCATCGTCATTGCTTGTTGGTGGGCTGTCATGCAAAAACATTGCTGAGCTAGTAGGTCAGGAGCATTCACACTGCCCCCTCAGCATATAGCAGCTGACCGTAAGACAGACAGACAGACAGACAGACAGACAGACAATCAGACAGAAAAGTAACATCGATATATTAATTATTGGTTGATGCCAATGCTCATGATGTCTCATGCAATGCAGGCAGCTGTGGAGACTCAGAGGAAGTATAAGCATGTCCTGTGGTACAGTCTCTTTGTGGCAGCTTACCTGATTGTGCTGTACCTGCAAGCGTCAGCATACAACAGCGGAGAGGTGGTGTCCACGTTGCGCAATGCGCTCATGCCATGTGAGCACTTCCTCTGCCTGTTGCTGCCAATCTATTCAGAGCACATCACCACACAATGTTATTAGTATGCTGACTGTTGAAACAGGACCTCATACAGGGAGCTTCTCAGGACTACACACATGCACATACCTAACATTGAGGCAAGACACATGTTAATTTATGAAAGGTTGCTGCACACCCCTGAAATTCAATTGCCACACTCTTTTCAGATTCTGTTGGGGTATGCAACCAGTACGTGAAACTCTGCGCCCTTGCATAACTGCTCCTGAAGATGGAACAGCTCATTGTACAAGCGTGCCTAATTTTGCAGCCAGCAAACTCTGTATGAGCAGAGTCTTGTGTGCATGTGTCATACATGCTGACCTGTGTCTGCAAGCCTATACTGCAGGCCCCCATTAGTAGACACCATTGTGTGGATGTGTCCTCCTGGCCTAAGCAAGCTCAGTAACTCAGACAGGTTGCTAACCCAACAAGACAGACATTGGTCAATTTTCAGTGTGTCTGTCAAATATCACTGAGTGTGTCAATGTTCAGTGTGTCTGTCAATTGTCAGTGCGTCTGGCAAGCATGTGTGTGCATGCAGCTGGCGGCATGACCACTACCTTCTCAAGCAACGATGAGGTGCTGGCGTACATTGGGAACCAGATTCTGACGTCCACCTGGGTGGACCCTGTTTGTGGGGACGGCAACTGTGAATACCCCTGGGAGTTCCCAGCTTGGGGCCGATTTGGCTGCAAGTAAGAAAGCAAGTGATGCTGTGTCGCATCAATGCCTCACACAGTCTTTCAGCTAACTGCTGACAGTCTTGTTGTGATCGATCAACTGGGCTGCTAGGTTGCACCATTGCATGCAGCATCAGCAGCAAGGGTGCTGTTAGTGCGCACCCAAGCATGAAGTTGACCATCATCACTACACATCCAGCTACCTCTGCACAGACCTGTTGCCTTAGCCACATGCCGGCAGTCTATGTTGCTGTCAATCATAGCAGGGAAGCTAACAGCCTTGTAGCACCTGCAACTGACACAATTCATGCTGGCATGCACTCATCTGCATAGGCAGACGCCACCACGCATTACCATGCCTTGGCAGATCATACATCAATGGAGGCTGCTAGCCAGCACTACACTCTGCGCAAGGGCAGAACATGACACATCTGCTCCTGAATAGCCATCCTCCTCACAGATGTAGTCATGCTGCAGGGCAGATTGTGGCGAGGCCACAACCACCCCCATTCTGGTGCAAGTCATCAGCAACTTCATTGGCAGCACCAGCGTCAGCGCCAGCGTACTAATGGCAGCTGCTAGCTGGAACTTGTGTCTGGATGATGCTACGCGCAGGTCGATTGGGGAGGCTGATCTTTGCTGGTGAGCCCGGCATGCTTTGCCATGCTTGTCATGTCACCGTGACTGATTGGGTGCTGTGCATGCTTAAACCAAGTCAAGCTGTTCAACTTGCTGGGGTCATGGAGTCAAATGCCTGCATACATGCATACTGCGCTGCATCATGCCATGCGCATGCGGAGGCTCTGCAGCAACAGGAGTAGGCTGTGCTTCAGCTAAGAATGGTTTGAAAATGCACGATGTAAAAGGGCAGACACAGCGCACCTAGACTTGACATTACCAGAAGCTTTCAGCCAGGCTATGCCTTCCTCCCATGTCAGCATTTGCAGTTGCCGCAGCTCTGCAGATGATCATTATACTGCATTTCAACATCGAGTCTTGCTGTACCTGGTCAGTTCTGTTATCATGCCTTTCAGGTTTGCTGATGACCAGACCTTCTCATCCCTTCAGGCCACAGATCTGGAGACCATGGATGTGGTAGACGGCACCTGGTATGTCTACCTCAAGGGAGACTATGCAGGCAGAGTCTCTGGCGCAGTC
>JAABUO010003935.1_pt1 | contig 17574 bp, 19 predicted proteins | sample 5559291 | NCBI WGS metagenome assembly JAABUO01 (sample SAMN10711878, study PRJNA513372) | rock metagenome | isolation source: Antarctica rocks | place: Antarctica: Victoria Land, Finger Mt sud | reverse complement strand
ATCATCCACCTTGGCATATGTTGCAGTGTTTGATGAGGAGCTGAGGCAGCACTGCAAAGTGCGTGCAGTGCTTTTGGCTGTTGACTCGCAAGATGTTCGTGCTTGAGAAGTTTGCGTCTGAGGGACTTACAGGGCCTGGTACCTGGCCATGCCTAACTGCTACTAGCAAAGCTTGCACTAAGCACTGGCTGCAAGTATGCTGATGTATGGGGTGTGTGTGCTCAGGTGAATGCTTTGTATACTGCTCACGAGCAGTACCTCTCAGAGCGCAGCTATTTTGACAACAGCATTGACAGCATACAAGCCAATATTCAGTGGTTACAGTTGAATGCAGAGCAAGTCTGCCTGTGGCTTGCAGAATTGTAAGCCACAGGGGCTTTAAGTAGTACTATGGGGCTGCGTGCTGCATCTGCTTGCTGAAGCAATGTACTGTTCTTTAGAATTCTGATCTGCATGCACCCGTCATGCTGGTTGTGCTCCATGCTTGAGATGCTCAGACTTCATACAGACAGACGCTGAGTCAGGGCGTGCCGACACGCTTTCAATCCACATTTACTGTCTTAAGACTCATCAGGAGAGTCAACAGCCAACAGCTGGGAAATCAACATAAACTAAACACTAAATAACCAAGGCATTTGACCATAAAGCACCACAAAACTTGCAGTAATGATGTTGTAGTGAAGGAGGGTAGTAGCTAGTACGACGACACCAGACGCTCTACACTCACTTACAAAGTTCAATAGCCAAGCTAACAGTGCACTGGCCAACACAGATTGTCTTTGCGCAAAAGAGATAACTGCCTAATCAGACAATCAACTTACATTTCCTTTCTTGAGGACTCATCAGCTCTTTTCAATCCCGAAACGTCTATTTTAACTCAGAAACGTCATCTCTACACTGCGCTTTAGGGGAGTCAACAGACAACAACGGGGACAAGTCTGAGAATGCTGAGTTTGAATGAAACAAGTCATTTGATGCTGAGTCCTGGGCCACAAGGTAAAAAAGAACAACTAGGTCGAGGTGTAAAATGCTCATGAAGCTCCCCGGGTTTGTCACGTGGTCGGTTTATCCTAATTTTAAGCATGCTTTAAGTATTGGAAGTACTGTACTCAGATTCTGGATTAGCTGTAGTTCACGTAATCTAAATTTAGTCAAATTTGTTTGGGCATTTGGCCTCACATGGCACCCACATGACCCATCGGTTCCGCCATAACTACTAGAGAAGAACAGCGCGGATTGTTTACACGTTGAAATGAAGGCCGTAAACTGCTTGTCAGCTTCGATAGTCACGGTTGTTCGATTGCGAGCAGGGTGGAAGACAGGCAAGAGCTGATTGCACAGCTCTCCGGTCAGACTGTCAAAACTCTCGCTTCACTTGAAGGCCTTGGCTCCACTCGCTGCTCCTTGCATCTTACACGGCGTGATACACCAGATCTAAAAGGATGTGGACTATCCTGGAGCCTTGTATGCGTCCCGGGGGAGATCGCCGTGGCATTGTGCCATTTATTAGAGTACGCGCACACGAGCGTGTTGCTTGTTGAATCCGATGCCGCTTAAACTGTGTCGGTGGACAAGGTGAGCAAGACGTACTACCTAACGCGTTGCTCTTGGTGCGCAGGCGATCGTGGCAGAGTTGATCGGTACTGCAATCTTCGTTTTCTTTTCGACAGGTAACGTATCGCGCTGGCTTGCATCCTTGGTCTCCGCTCACGTCCGTTTTCTACCTTTTAAGCTGAGCTATAAGCATGCTTGTTGCAGCCACTGTCACGTCCGGCTGTCACACAGCAGACGTTGCAGCAGACTCCGGCTCCGGTAGCAATACTGCATTGACTAATGGTATGCTCGGCAATCGCCCCAGCTATGCAGCGCCTTCTCTGGCTTCTAGTGTTCTCACTTTCTGTACACTCTTGTCCTGCAGTCGTCCCAGGCTCATGCTTTCTGAGCAGTACTACAGCACTTCTCAACATCGCTTTGGCGTTTGGCTTCACAATCTTTGTGGTGATCTTTGTCACAGCACCCTTTTCAGGTGAGTTGCAAGGTTGACGTGAACTCAAAATTGCATATGCACCAGATCTTGACACAAAGGTGCCTGCAGGTGGCCACATCAATCCTGCTGTCTCATTTGCCTTCTTCCTTGCCCAGAAGATCTCTTTGGTCAGAGGAATATGCTACATCATTGTTCAGGTGAGTCCTGTTACTTCAGTTCAATGTCAAATCTTGGCACCAGCACAGCGCTCCTGCAGGCTTCAGCTTCTCATGCAGTATCATGTATTGCATGTTTCCATTTGCAGATCTTGCAGCTTGTCATGATGCCATACCCTGCTCCTGTTTCAGCTTTCCAGTCAGCATTTTGCACAGCCCAATAGGTCCTGACATTGTATTACAGTCTGTGTATTTATCAATCTGGTAGCACCATGGCATCTGTTGCTTTGCTTGAAGCAACACGCTGCTAACACTCTGCAATTGTGCAGTGCGCTGGAGCCGCCATAGCATCCATCATCCTCAAGGGCTTGGACTCCACCGGCTACAAGGCTGCTGCTGGAGCTTCCAACCAGATCAACAAAGATGCTGGGGCCACCATCGGCAGGGCTCTTGGCTTTGAGATAGTTCTGACGTACGTTCTTCTAAGCTCTGCCAGAGTTGTATGATTTCCAGCTGCTGGTCCTCTGTGGGTTTGGGGAGCGCTTTCAAGGCCCTGCTAATGTGGCTGTGTGTTGCTGGATACTCAATGTACAGACCGGCTTGACATTCACCCAAGCTTGAACAAACGCGTGCACAGCCCTCTACCATGGTGGCTGACAAGCACATCCTTCTGGAGCTGACTTATTGTTTTCTGCCCTTGTGCAGATTTGCGTTTGTGTTTGTCATTATGGCAGCAACGGACTCAGTGCAAACAACCAAGACCATCTCATTGCAGGTATTGTCTCCAACCTGTGCATTTGTGACTGAAGCTCCCGCCACTGGTCAGCCTCTGCATCGTATTGAGTGTACCTTACTATCTGTATGTGTCTTTTGGCAAAACTCCTAGTCACATGCCAGGCAGCTATGCAAACTGCAACTGACATGCTGCGCCTGGTACATTGTTGCTGATAAGTTGTTGACATAATCTGTCTGGAACCAAAAATTGTGTGCCTAGCGGTGTCGAGCTTGGTAATCTGATGCTTGGTGATGTCTTTGCAGGTCTTGGCTCCCTTACCTATTGGTATGACGCTATTTGTGTGCCGTCTGATGCTTATGTTGATGTCTTTGCAGGTTTTGGCTCCCTTGGCTATTGGCATGACGCTATTTGTGTGCCATTTGATAGCAATTCCTGTTGATGGATGCTCGTAAGTGCCCTGCACCCTTGCATCAACACCCTCACTTTATCCTCACCTGTAGGCAACCTGCACAGGTCATGTTTCTGCAATCAATGCCTGCGTGCTTCGGAATCACACTTCAGCTCTTCCACCAGTGTGTTTGCCCTTGCTCTGAATTATGCAGCAAACTCTTGTCATCACGCACATGACAGCCTTGTACATAGAAGTCAGGTTGGCTGTTGGCTGCAATTAGGCGTGTTGTGCTGTGTACTTTCAGCACTTGTTTGGGCCTTTTGTGTTGCTGAGAGTGTGCCTGCCCTGCAGTGTGAACCCTGCAAGATCCTTTGGGCCTGCAGTGGTCAGTCGTACTTTCCATCAGTATTGGATCTTCTGGGTGGGTCCCTTGGTTGGAGCCACTTGCGCTGCTGTCATCTACCAAAGCTTCAAAGCCAGGGTGAGATATTCAGGATTGCACAGCAGTCAGTACAACTTATTCCTTGGGGACTGTTATGGGAACTTTATGCAGTGGTGTCCTGAAACACGATTCGTGTTTGCCTTGAGCAAGCACTCTCATCCACATGGTCCAGACTTGTTCAGACAAGAGCTGGTTCATCATGCCTGCTGCACATCTGGGGCTGCAAGCTGCAACTCTTTCCAGATGTGATCTGTCACAGTTCTAACAATGTCCTTGGACACTCTAAAACCCTCAAACCGAGTCAAAACAGAGCATGTCAAGAACAGCACATAGAAAGTCATGAAAGTATGCCACACTGCTGTTGAAGCACCAACGTCTCTGAATGCTGGACCATGCTTTTGCAGGATGATGACATGAGGATTGGGCACATTGGCCACCGGCACAAGAGTGGCAAGCTGCCTGAGGACTCTGCTGCAGGGCACGATTTGGAGGCGGCTCGTTTGAATAGTCTGAACAATGCCACAGAGGCTGGCAAGCCAGTCACACATGCAAGGCCATCCAGCCATGCACATGGGCCCTCTGTGGAGGCTGGAATGCCCGTCACCCACATTCCACACTTCGAAACTGTTGTCTGAGGAATAACTTAGTCACAGGGTGTCAGCAATTTTGGGCTAATCAGGCACAAGCTTTCATCCAAAGCATACTGACAGCTGTGTATAAGACTGCTACTGATTTGTGTTTTGTCATTTTTTAGCCCGTTGTGTGGGCTGTGATTTCATTTTATTAATTGCTACGTTTTTTGGTAGACACTGAGCAATGCCATGTATGGAGAAGCATTGCCATGCACTCAGAGCGTTTTCTGTCGTGTCTGTTAAGGTGATGTACAGCATGGCTGTGATCATGTCAACAGTCATGCTTGTGTGTACAGATTTAATTGGGTATATCTCGAAATTTTCGTTCGACGGTCTTCAACCTTTTCAGATTGTGCGAATAATACCATGAGTAATATCATGATGACAATCCTGGCTAATATGTTGTAGCGCTATCACGGCCTGCATGCTAACTGCATGAAGGGAACGACTATTTGTCTGCACAGTTTCTGTATAAACGTGAGATATGCGCCCAGCCACGCAATGTAGCTCCAGCTGAAGTGTACTGGGCTAACACCTTCAGTGTCCTTGATCGTCAGGCCTGAGTCTATGGCACCAAGCATGCAGACAATTCAGCCCAGAAAACTCAGCCGTACTCTGCTCACTGGCCATGGTACCTCATAGCTGTCAACCAACCTGAACCAGGTAGAGATTGGCACCTTTCAAAAGCTGCACACCTTGTACTCAAAAATGTGACACCTGATGTAGCCAGCAACCATTCAAGCTTACGCTACGGACGCTGCTGCGGAGGCCTGTTATTGGCGCCGCATTTTTGTTTTTCTGACATGTTCATCATAGATTAGGTGTCTTCATGTCATATGAGACGGAATCCGTAAAAACAGGCGCAGCGCGTTGCCTTTCCTCGGCTCACTGTTGTTTTATGCAAAGCGCCCGGGCTCGACGCGCAGATCCTGAAGAGCTTGCAGGCAGTTTTGTTTCTCCATTGTCCTATCACATTTAGCGCCGCCGCGCAGACCTGCTACTTCTGTTGGCAGAATATGGCCGATCCTTGAAGTCGATTACGGTGAAGGCCTTGCAGAGACGCTGGTCAGTCTTGCCATGCGTGGCAGCATACTTGACGCCCGTTTGCATCAACAGGTCCCTTTGTTTACCGTTTCTGTGTCTGCAGGCCGGTCAGGCACGTATGGTTGGTGTCGGAAGGTGTGCAGTGGCCTGGCACAGAGTCGGTGACTGCTGTGGCGCCTAATCACGGTGCGACCTGTCTTGTGTACAAAAGCTTGCAGTAGTCCAAGCGCAAGCTGCATTCGGTTGCCGGTCTTGCAGAGCACCTGAACCAGACCTGCGAGCTAATGCAGTGTGTGCAACTCTTTGTCCTGTGATTTAGTACTTACGAACTGAAGCTCTTCAGTTGGTGACGATCTTGCAGAAGTTTGCAAGCTCTCAGTCTCCTCCTTCGTTTTGTCTCCCTGCACAGCATTACAGCCCAAACTGCCACTGTAGACAAGGTGGCCAGCTATCAAGGCTGTTTCACGTTCTCTTTGCACCATTGAGATCATCAATATGAAGATCAGAGGTGTTCAAGAGCCTGGCCACACAGTGTACGGTACGATCAGGAATGACCATCATGTATGCGCTTTCATTCTTTGTCAACTGGCAAAACCAGAAGACATGTGCTGATGCAGTTGGGAACTTGCCTTTTGCAATCATTCAAGACGCAGTCGTGTCCATGCTGAGCCAGGCTGGTCAAGTGCGACACTTCAGGTACAGCTTCATCCCTCAAACCTGTCTGCTTGTGTTGCCCAACACCCACTACGATTTGACTTCTGCTGCTTCTGTGCCTGGCATGCAATGTCTCATGTCACAGTGTCACCCCCCATGACAGCAGTGCTGCTGTAACAGCTGTCATAGCAAGCCAAAGTTCCTGCCAGTGTCCTGACAGTGCCATTCATCAGCAGCCAAGCATAGGCTTGCGAAAGTGGTCAGCCAGTCCCCCTGGCTCTGCTGCAGACTGGTGACAGACAGACAGACAGGCAGGCACAGGGGGTTTGGATTCTGTGAGTACTACCACAAGGCTTCAGCTCACGCTGCCATAAAGCGGATGAACGGCCAGGAGTTCCAGGGAAAGCGGCTCAAGGTAGCTGCTCTGGGAGGCAGCGGTGAGTCATTCACCCTCATCATCCCAATGAACCGCCTCGATGCTAAGCACAACCAGGCAATGCAAGCTGACCCATACACAAGAACCAGTACTTGTGCAGCCCGCTGAGAAGCATGTCACACTACCCCCTTTTTCATAACAGATTGTGAAGTCACGAGCACTGGGTGTTTCTTGCTCTGCCATAAACCCTTTTTCCATCGCAAAGCTCAGTATCACACGTAACACACTTTGACAGCATATGTTATTGCATGCATTCCAGCGGTTTGTTCCGTCAGTCTAATGTTGTGTTGGCTGCTGCTACAGATGAGCCAGGCAAGCATGATGAGAGACCTGAGCGGTCTCAAAGGCCTGACAAAGATCACAGACCTGACCATCAGGCTTCCTCTTCTCAGGTGGGACGACAACACTCACTTCAGCACATCCGACCATCAGATAACTGCCTTCACCATATCTGACTGCCTCACCAACTCTGTTGCTGCCGCCTGATGTGCATGCCTATGCGGAATGCCCTAGACTCTACCTGCACATGCTGTTGTTAGACCCTGCACATCCCTGCCTTGCTGTCAAAGCCTGGTAAGAGTATGGGTGACAACAGGACGACTGCTGCAACGTTGGGTGAGACTACCAGAATTTGACAGCCATTTGGTGGAGACACAATTGCATATTGCCTGTGCATGCAGGCAGCTGCAAAGCGTGCACGTCCCTCCAGCAGTGACACAGAGCATGAGCCGCCACAGGCCAGACCCCGACTGATGCCCCCTCCGCCCCCCCGTCCCTCCTCCCAGGCACTCACACGCACGCCCAGATACAAGCAGCGCCAGACCGAAGCTGTGAAAGTGCTCAACCTGTTCAACACAGACGAGTATACAATACATCTTGCAGAGCACTCGCCTTCCAACCTGCTACACATCTGGCTTCAGCGTGAGCAAGACACATGTTTGTTCAGTGTCCGGCTGGTCGGGGATGTAGATCATCCAGATCAGCATGTGGGCATTGGGCTGGCTGATCTGCTGAGTCACTCCTTATGGGCCAAGATCAGCTACGATCACAAGGATGACATGCAGACATGTGACTGGACTGCTAGGGGTGCTGTGCATGTTGTGGTGCCTGTGACTACTTCACCGGCAGCCGTCAGGAAGGTGGTGCAGGCGCTTTACAGTGGCAAGATTGATTTGGGCGATGATGCAGAAGAGATCTTGCTGCTGGCAAGTGCCATGCAGGTAGTTCAATGTGGGGGATGTGCTGTGCTGTGCTGTGCTGTGCTGTGCTGTGCTGTGCTGTGCTGTGCTGTGCTGCTCTGCTGCTCTCATATCGAGACTCTTCCTGGATGAGTGCTCTGCCCTCTGCAGACAATCACCACCGCAATAGAAGATTGCTAGCTCAACAGCTCAGCTGTGGCTTGAAGTGACAGCAAATCTCAGCTAGCCCAACCAAAAGTGCTTCCTGCTGCTGCAGATTGAGGCAGTCACAGATGCCTGCATCCAATTTTTCCTGCAGCCGGACCAGCTCTCAGCCCAGCAGCTTGTTGAGCTGTATCAAACCTGCTACCTGACCACACCTGAGACCCAGAAGCAAGCCTTGCAGCTGCTAGTCAACATGCCCTGGACAGATGAAGTGTACGCTGCACTGTGCGAGGTCTTCACAGACTTGGTACAGCAGCCGGAGCTGTGCAAAGAGCTGCTGCTGAGCGAAGGCTGTGGCAACATGTGTGGAATGCAGGTAAGGGCATGCCATGCCCTGCTCGTCTGTATGTGTGATTGTGTGCTTGTCTGAATGGTTGGCTGGCTGTGCTGCTTATGGCGGATGCTGAGACAACATAGGCCGACATTGCTGGGCTTTTTCTCACAGCCCTTCAGCCATCGCCCCTGTCTCTTGGCTTAGTTTTGTCAAATAATGCATGGGCTCATGACCTTCTCCAACCTCCACTCCACGCCTCTTCCATTGACCTGCTTTGACAACTCTCCCACAAGCGTGACCTTTCTGCCAAGTCGTCACATGAAGTTCCCTTTCCCAAGGCTTGTGCTGCGCGCAGGTGTGTGACTTGCTGACAGCCTGCGGCCTCTCAGCCTCAGACAGCTTGCTGCCAGAGCTGCTCCAGTTCTCCACCTTTGAGAGCTGCGAGATGCGCTGCTTGAGCTCCATGGTTCAGGCAGACGTGAAGGCAGCTTCCAGGGAGCTTCTGGAGGCGTGTGTCATGCACAGAGATGGCAGAGCGTGGCTGAGGCTCAACAGGACCAGCAAGGCGCGAGCCACCAGTAGATGCACCAGTCTCATCTCCAGCTCCTCCACCAGGCAGGAGCAAGTTGTGAGGCGGTTTCACATGCTGGATGGCTGCCACACTGTGTTTGAGCTCACCATTCCCTCCAGAGGTAAGCGGCTTCAGATTCATATGGAGATGCAACACAGGTTGCAATCTTGGATGTGATGTGGAGCTTGAGCTACCTTGAGCTTGCTGCGTTTGCAGTCTGCTGGCGACAGCTATCCCTGTATGCAAGCTATTGCAAGCAAGGCTGACCTGTGCTCTGTGTTGAGTATTTTTTACATGCACACCCAATTGTGTAGTCATACACAAAAGCTGCGTGTGTCTCTGCCTCTCAGTTGCCTAACATGCATGCATGGGCAAACCTCATGGCTGGATTCTGGACATGCCTCAGTGCATGTTGTAGCAAACTGCATGGCAGCACCCTTTGTGGAGCTGTGCTGAGCTGTACGTAGTGCGTCAGGGTCCATACTGCTTATCTCAACCTCGTTGTGTGTTTTGTAGCTAAACTGCTGTTAGAGTTTCCTTGATAGATTGGATCTTAGATTCATGTTCCCAAGGATACACCGATTTGCAGAGCTTGGTGAAGTGCCTGGACCATAGGGATATTGTGTTAGATACAGCATGCAGTCGAGCAAAGGTTGTGGTGGTTTTGCAGATAGCGACAAGCCTTGCACCTTGACGCTGCAAGATGCCAAGATCGGTGACAACATCCAGCGCGCTGGGTTGTATTTGTTGCACCACAAGGCTCCTTTTGTGAAGCCCCTCATGAGTGTGGCAGTCGATGCACACACCAACAAAGTTGTGCTGCCAGTGACAGGTAGACAACTTGGGGATGCAGTTCGGGACAGTTGCCTAGTCAATCTGGGACTGTACATACAGCAGGTGTCAGAGCTGCCAGCAAACTGATCAGCCATGCAGAGATGCAGTGAGCTTGCTGTAACATATATGTCGCATGTGCCTTGCTTTATTGTCTCCAATGTTGCTTGCTCTGCAACAGAGCCGTCAGCAGACCCTGCATTCATGTTGCGTACTGAGCAACGTATGGGATGACGTGTTGCAGTTTCTGTGTACATGTACATAGTCGATCAAAGGTGTTGCTGCAAGCCTGGCTACTATTGTGTTGAATGTCGCTAGGTTTTAGAGTGCCGTTCTGCTCTGTATATCTTTCGAGCAAGAGCGTTCCGTCAGTGTTGCTTGACAGCCATCTCCCAGTAAATCACCTCACATCCTTGCAAGAGAGTTGAGTTTTAATGCTCATCATCTAGAGATCTGAGTCACACCTTAGTTCACATATATGCTTGGGATTGTGGAGCTGGACAAATTAAGCACTCATCGCTGACGTCCACTGTAAAGTACAGAACTGCTCTTGCTGGCATCATCAACAACAAATGATACAAATGATACCACGTGGTATGATTTGTACTGAGATACTGAAGGCAGCCAGAGCTACAAACAAGGGCTTGGACAGGGCTTCCTAAGCAACCCTGATGTGTCCAAGGGGATTTCTGAAACTTTGCAACCATTTCAGCCGACAAAACCTCAAGAAACTGCACACATTTGGCAATTGGATGCAATGGCCCCTTCCTTTGCACCAAGCCTGTATATGCAAGCTGCATGCGGTGAATGTGTGCCTTTCACTTGGCTGTTTGAGCTATTGCTGCCAGGATCACAGGTGGCCATCATGACACATGGCAGTCTGGTGTCCACAAGGACCTGCCTGCCCTGTGCAACCTTCTGTTCGATGTTGACATGCAGGGAACCTGCTTGATTACAACATCACACAAAGCATTGCGCTCAAAACTTTGGCGTAACTGAGCCAAAATTGGGGAAACACTCAAGAAACTCAATGCTAAAAAAACATGCAAAATTGTTTGTAAAGCAGGCCTGAAAATGTCACTCGTTTCGATCTCTTGGAGGCTGCATAGTTGAAGTGAGCCATGAAATACAGAGCAGGTCATTGAAATGCTGTTCAGACTGGCAACACAGGCAAATGTCACACTGGCAATCAAATGGTCCCTGAGCTGCTCTTGGGGTGCGGCACTGGAACCTTCAGGTACTGACCACCATCTGTGACCTTGATGTACTCAATCACATCACCCACTTGACACTCCTGAAGCAGGTCGGCACCATCGACCACATACCCAAAGACAGCATACCTGCCGTCCAGCAGGTTTGCCCCTGTGGGTGTCAGCTCAGACTCCTGCATCAAGGGCAGACTCATATCAGAAATCAGCAAATTCCTGTTGGAAAGAACAAACCTGTGCCTAGGTAGCGTAGGGTGCCATCTTGTGTGTAAAATGTAGTAAGTGGTGAACATGGAACACTGTGATAGTGCATATGGTTTGCTGTTATGCCAGGATAGGCAGTGTGACACTCCACCAGAGATCATTCAAGATATAGAACAAATGGGAGTTGAAACAAGCGAAAGGGCTGTGGCTGCCCTTGGCCAATGCCAACTAGGAAGCACAAACCTTGCTTAAGCAAATGCTCCAACAGCAATTGAAAAGTATCACTTTAAGATGAAGTCTGTAACGTCAGGAGGACTTATGGTGACTCACGGCAACAAGATCAGGGCTGCAAAATTACTTTGCTCCCATTACGAAGCCAAGACCAAGATCAGATCGGTCGCAAACACAAAACAAGATACTCAAAAGGTAGTGGCTGACCTTGAGCAAGAAAAAGACTTGGCTGGAGCCAGAATTGGCATCAAACTCTGCTCTTGCCAACGCCAAAGTGCCAAAGGCATTGAAGGGCAGCGCTGGGTTCTCATTGAATCGGCGTACATCTTCCAGAGTCTCCTCATAGATGGGCACCTTGTCCCCTTCGACCATGATCTCAAAAGGCACCCGGCGGATCTCACCGGTGTTGGGGTCTCTGTACCCCTCATCCTGAGGAGCAGGACAGGCTGAAAGTCAGTTGGGCAGCACGATGTGAGCTTTGTTTGACACAGTGAAATGGCTGGCCGTAATGCACAATCATGGAGCAGTGCTGGGCTGAGATCACGGGTGTCTCTTGTGCAAGAGAACGAAGCTGATGCAGCTGCCTCGATGCCCTTCTCATGCAACATGCGTAAACAATGCCAGCATCAAATGTATCATTGCCCGCTAGGTCTACAGCTTCTCTTGGCATTGATTCCTTGGACTTGAAATGATGCCTTCCGACTGGTTTGCCAATGATCTGATTTACTCTGTTCCTTGTGACAATGATAGGCATCATCCAGAATCCAGTGTAGCTTGTTAACAGACAGAATCACGTTGCTGGCACTCTGAATTTGGTGCAACAGACTGATCATTCATTCGCAGTCATGCAAGGGGCTGCTTTCCCATTGCTGCTTTGCAGCACGTGCACTTGCCAGCAACTGCTCCTAGCTGCTTACACAAGCTCAGAGGCAACTGCAAAGCTTCACTGTACCAAATGCGGGGTTCTCTGAGAGCTGCTTACCAGTTACACTGGATCTTGGCATACCTATGGCTGACAATAGGAACAGAGCAACCAAGAATAACAGCAAAATGTGACCAGACAGAAGGGAAGGGAAGGGAAGGGAAGGGAAGGGAAGGGAAGGGAAGGGAAGGGAAGGGAAAACTTTGACATGCAGAACATTTCAGGAGCAATAACTCACATCGCCTTCAGGTCGGCCAGTCTGAACCACGAGCCCATCTGATCTTTGAACCTCCATGCCATCGTAGAACCTCTTCTCCACCAGGTCCACAAAGGCGCCAGCTGTCACGGGTGCGTTGTAGCCATCAACAACAATCTTCATGATGCCGCCCTCTACGTTGTTATACCTCTTCTCCTTCAGCTTGATTTTTGCTTCTAGGTATGCGCGGCCCTGTCAGTGATGAACAAATTCTGAATTTTCTTTTTGAAAAAAGAATAAACAAGTAAATAAAGTAAGCTTGCGAACCTATCTTTTCCCAAAAGACAAAACGATGACTTCTTGGCAGTGAAGTGAGTGACATGCTTGTGCTGCTTTGTACAATGTTTCACTCATGTTGACCGGCCACACAGCAACGGGATGCTGACATTGAGATTGCAAACTATGCTGACTACTTCAGACCACAGCTGCAAGCTGCAGCTTCAGCACTCACACGTTGAGGGATGTTTGACTGGTGCCAGAAGGCAACGGCTAATGATGACGTCCTACCGAGGCTGCTATCAGATGTCAGATCCCCAAGCGCAACAGTGAGACGTATCAGTCGCATAGGACTCCTGTAAAGCAGCAAGCATGCAACCTAACATGCGCCTAAGTACTCTTGTATTCAGTTAATCTTTGCTGAGCAAGGAGCGCTGCATGTGAAGGAGTGCAGTCACTCTCAGAGGGCAGGAGCTTGCCTTCAACTGGGGGAGGTTGTCATACTGAGAGGGCACTTCGAAAGGGAAGCCCTTCATCATGGCCTCCTCTATCTGCCCCACATAGGTCAGAGCATTCTGCTGGACCGAGGGGATAGCTTGCTTGTCGGAACTCTCGACCACTTTATCACACGCCTTCAGAGCTTCTTCCAAATTTGCAATGGCCTTCAGCCCATCATCCTGCACATCCACCAGACTAGTGATGGCATTACTCATCAGCATCAAATCGGCGCCTGGAACAAAGCCTGGCAGCATTGCAAGCAGAAGAAGAGGGTCTGATTCCCTCTGTGTGCATTCAAAGCCACTCAGAGTACAGAGCACTTTGGTAATGCGCCTCAGTAACCATGCTGATTCAGTCACGGCCCTGTCAGTTCCGGCAACCCTGTGGAAAGGCACAAAACATAAATCCGCATTGGCTGCTGCTGTTGCTGCTGACACCTAAGACCAGGTTTCAGGGCTGAGGTTAACCACTGCAGTGTCATAAGGGAGAATGCGCAAGGTGATGATGTCACTGAAGCTCACAGTGACACCATTCGGTCTGTTCCACAAATTGCATTGAGCTGAGAAGGGTTGGGGATGGCGCACATACTCAGCTGGGGACAACAGAGTCAGAGATGTCAGCAGCTGAGTGATTGTTGCTACTGCTATTGCTTCTGCTTTTGCTGTTTGTTGTGGCGCAGCAGCTGCTGACTTTCATGCTGCAGCAGACACTGCTGCTGCTGTATTGCTGCTGCTGCAGTAGCAGCTGTGAGAGTCATCATTGTCTCAATCAGCTGTGGTCTGGCGCTGACGTACTATGCACAGATCTTGATTGAGGCAACCAGAACTACAGAAGCTTGCACCAGCAGACTTGACCAGCAGATGTGAAGATATACTATACAATGAAAAGGTGGACATGCTATGCAAGTAAACTAAATTACAAAGTACCTTTTTGTCATCAGCAAAGTCTGCAATGATGGCCTGCTTGTTGTTTCCCAGCACGCTCTCAGTTTTCCTGAATGCCTGCAGACATGTTACGCATCAGTGATGAATGATACCTTATTTACGTGAGTGACACAGCTGTCAAGAACTTGCTGTAGCAAGGTGTTCTGCAGAAGCAAGATGGCACATACCTTTGCAACAGGACCTAGGGACTTGTTGCCTGGAATCCGAAGGGCTTCACTGATACCCTCCAGCTCTCTCTACAACATGATCCAGTAATTCAAAGTGTGAGATGCCTCAGCACAAGCATCAGAAAGAATGGCAAAGGAGGTGGATGTGTACCTGCATCTGCCTGACATACTTGTCGTTGATGGGCAGTGCATAACGAAGCAAAGCTCTTGCATTCTTCACAGGCTCTCTATCCAGCAAGGCTTTTGCCTCTGCGCTGGGCATCATCTGAAGGACAGCGGGTCAGGTTGCTGAGTCAGGCGTCACATGTTCCTGGCTGTGATCAACGTGAGCACGCAATCTCACAGGTGATGGCACCATACTCATCGGCAAGCATAGTGTCGCCGCTGCAGCAAGCCCAAGAGCACAGTTGCGCAAGGTTCCCCCTAAATTGCTTGCCTGCAGCCGAAGCAGATGGTCAAGAGGAGGCCGACTGATAGCCGTGAGCGGCTCGTGAGCTTGCAGATCATCATACCGCATCAGAACTGCCGTTGGAAGATGCACAACATACGCGCTGGTGCTGTGGTCTACGTTGTGAGCCTCTGCCGGGTGCACAACGTTGTTCACAAAATGCTTTTTTCGTGCGCAAAGACCCGACAGGGCTCGCGTGCAGACATGGGTTGCAGCCCAGAGAATTCGCCATGCTTGCAGATCAGTCTCGCAATGGTCACTGTGTGAAGACAATCTTCAGCAAGAATTCAAGCTTGCCTGGTCAGTACATGTACTCAGGATAGGACATGCTGCGCCTTGCCTGCCTAGGCAATCAAGCTTAAACAGCAGGAGATTAGTAATCAGACGTTGCCTATTGTGGCAACCGACTCGGGTTCCAGCAGTAATCAGCGATGTCACTTGCAACCTCCGTTGTGTAGCTTATGAGACTTTGACAGATTGGATACAGCTGATGTCCAGTGAGAAGGAAGGGACATCCGCACCCCCTGAGACCGACTTTGTCTGTGGCATCGAGGCTTCTGCTTTGCTGAATTGCGTGGCCAGCAAGCAGTACACGGAGGCGAAGTGCAAACCTTTGCTGCAGAAGTTGCGAGCCTGCATCGAAAAAAAGGTATGCATGTTCCGAAGCCGTACAATAATGCATCCCTGAGCCGTTATTCACTGTAGACAGCGCTGCGCAGAAAGTCGTCAAGTTTAGCTTGCTCCCTGACGAAGAAGCAACAAAAAAGAAGCCTGAAAAAGGCAAGAAGGAGGCTGAAAAGTAGCTTGTGTCCAAACAGACATCTTCCCAGCTCGTGATGGCCTGGGTATTTGAAAAGAGCCCTACTTGGCGAAGAATTGTTGCCAAAACCAGAGAATCTCCTTCGTTTTACGCTGGCTTTGCAGCTGCATGCTTCGTGGTGCCATATGGCCTTGGCAAGGCAGTGATGTGGGCAACAAATCCTGAAGTGGCACGGAAACGCGACATGGCTCTGCAAGCAGAGCTAAAAGGCCGACAGACATACCATCATGAGGTCAGTCATGCATAGTAATTACATGGCACTGCTGGCCAAAGAAATGTGGAAAGTGTTTGGCAACAGTATGTACATGGGCCACAGTCATCAGTGCTGCAGCTCAGGGTCCTTGTCTGCATGTGTGTATGCGCACATGCAAAGACTATCAGCGGTTTACTGCAAGTGTCCTTCAGGCTGCCAACAGGCATAATGTGTCGGCATGCTAAGCCTCTTGGCAAGGATGGTTTCTGTGTCAGCCAGCCCTCTGTAATGTGTGCATGCAGAGTCTCGCAAAAGCAAATCGACAAAGGCTTGCCGTCTTACTGGGCGAGGTTCAAAGCGGTAAACACAGTGAAGACAGGTATGAGGCAGCACTAAGAGGAGAGTCTCTTGGCACTCACAGCAGAGGCACTACTGTAGGAGCGCAAAGCATACGTAATCGTACAGAAGACAAGCAGCGATAGTCACAGCTTTCATGCAATGGTCCAGTTGTGCGTCACCTCACTTTGCATGTTAGCTGTTATTGCTGAAAATTTCATAGCATAGTACCCTGATGCTGATATGCCAAGCACTGGATGCAATGCAAGCTTTCAAGCAATACAAGATCACCAGAGGCTTCTTGCGGCTAAGTGTGGTCTGCCATACTGACTTAGTCTAAAATCTGGACTTTGTTATGCAATTAATATGCAAGACATTTGCAGCTGTTTTTGCAACTCCTGCACAGAAGCATGTGAGCCTTGAGCTAACATGTATGGCATTGTTTCTGAATTTGATTCATGTGTTCCTGAGTTTTAGTGGTCTGACAAATGCCTGCAATGCCAATGGTTTGATTCTTCATGGTCATTGCTACTTTGCATCAATGGCTTGAGCATTGGGTTTTTTCAACATGTCCTCCAACACGGAATCAAAGAGCTCTGATATTCTCGACTGCATGCAAGCTGGATCAACACTGTAGCAAGTTGCGTCATGCGTGGCTGCGAGCCGAGTCGGCCAAGGTCTGTTCAATGCTTCTCAACTGTCTTCCAAGCGAGATATATCTGCCAACAAGTCTTGCAAGTTTTCCTTTGCTCTGGCCTTTGAGACTGAGCCCGCAGCCTGATGCATATCACTTTAGGCCAAACCTCCAGTCAGCATTGCTGATCCATAAGTAGGTGGCTCTGCAACTTGAGCACTTGTGCTTCCTTGATAGATTGGATCTCAGATACACTTTCCCAGGATACACTAATTTGCAGAGCTTTGCAGAGCACTTATGCTTGCCACACAAAGGCCTGGGATGCTCTAAGGACAGGCTGCTCCTTTGCATGGATAATTCTGAGTCATGTTGTACGTAACAATGATGACTGCAATGTTTACAGCAGCACCAAACCAAACATTGAGACGAGTTCACGTTGCATTAGATCTAACAGTTGAAACACTGACTGGCTGCTAAACACAGCAGATCTGTCTGAATATTGCACTTGATCACTGACTCACACCAATCATAGAGTCTGCGGTGCCCATCTTGATGTACACAGATACCCAAGCTTCTTGTCAAACCCTGCGCTACTGCTGCTTGTGCGGCTGCTTCTTGCTGCCAAGACCGACCCAATCCTGGATTGGTCTAACAGCCTTGTCTCGCTTCTGTACTGGTTTGCTGGGCAGTGTCTTGCTAGCAGCACCAAGGGACCGAGTCTGCCCCAAATGCTGATTGGCTCCAGCTTGCTTGACAGTGTCATCATGTGCTTTTGACGCCTGAGTTTGCCTATGAGTGCCAGGCGACATCATTGTGCTGCTCTCTGGCTGCTGCTGCATCATGCTCACACTATGCTGTCTGCTCTCAGCACCTGATTTACCAGTGAAGTCTCGTACACTCTGCTGCTGGTCTGGCAGGCTGGCTGGGCTCTGACTAGGCAC
>JAABUO010003934.1_pt1 | contig 17576 bp, 28 predicted proteins | sample 5559291 | NCBI WGS metagenome assembly JAABUO01 (sample SAMN10711878, study PRJNA513372) | rock metagenome | isolation source: Antarctica rocks | place: Antarctica: Victoria Land, Finger Mt sud | reverse complement strand
TTCTGACATCGTGGGGCCGCGCCAGCAGGCTTGAGGTTGCCGTCGAGGCGCTTGGGAGCGACTGCGCCGACGAGGTCGCCTATATCGGCCAGGGCTTCGGTACCGTGTCATGGACCATCCACCGGTCCTACGGACAGCTCTGGTTGTCCCTGGTCGGAAACTGGGCAGGATGCCATCGTACGGGTTGGACGGTCGCTGTTGGCTCAGTCGAGCAGGCGACGGCCAGGATCGCGGGCATGCTGGCGACCGGCCGGCACTAGAACTCCCAGTAGGGGCAGTGGACCTCAAGACAGCAGCCCGGCCAGTCCGAGGAGAGTGATCAAGGTTGAACGTGGGTGGGTGCAATGAGCGTGCTCCAGGTTGAACACGCCAGCGTGGATTTCATGGGCAGGCGGGACAAGCGCCGATTGATCTTCTGCGCCGGGCGACGAACCCAACGAAAAGGGGCGACCCGAAGGTCGCCCCTTCTGGCTTCAGGCTATCAAGTTGCCTGTCCATAAGGCGTCCTCAAGCCCTGGCGGCAGGTGGTCCGGATAGAACTCCATCCGCCTCTTACCCTCCCGGCTTGCAACAGCCCCGGCGTGGTCCCAGCCTTTGGAACACCACAACCGGTACTTGCGAACGTTCTGCTGTGTTGTGGGACCGTCTGTCTGAACTCGGCTATATACCCGAGCTTGTTGGATGATCCCGTTGCACCTCGTCCCGTTTGAATAGGTGAACGGGCACTGACACTGCTTTTGAGCCATTATGGTCTCCTATGTACTCATCAAAGGATACAGGCGGAATTAACCCGCCTGCTTGACCGCAAATGGCCTTCAGTTGAAGGCATCGGTATTTATGGCCCAGCGAGATGGGCAATGCCCGTTAAGGGCTGAAAGCAATGTAATGCTCAATGCTGGCCCGCACAATAGGCCATGCCAGACCTAGCAATCCGCCCATGAACGCTCGCGATCAGCACCACCACCATCCAAGGCACCCCGGTGATGATCCGACGCCTAGACTCGGGTCGAACATTAGGCCCGGCGGCATCACGGTGTGCAGCTCGGCCAGGTCGCGGGCGGTCAGGTGTCCCGGCAGCAGCCGCCCGCCGTCGTGCGCCTCCGTGTGCGCCCGCGCGATCACGCCGGCACCGTCTGGGGCTGGGATCGCGAACCATGCCACGCCTTCCGGCCGGTCGTGTACCGCGACGGCTTCTGCTGGTGTCAGTGCCGGTCCAGGGTCGTCCAGGCCGGTCAAGGTCGATGGGTGCAAGGCGCGCTCCATGCTGAACACGCCAGCGTGGATTTGTTTGAGGGGCGGGGCAAGCGTTGTTGCAGGGCATGGATCAGGCGCACTGAAACGAACGCGCTGGCCTAATCGACTCCGGGTATCTCTGACCGCGCCACGCACCGGCAATTCCCATACGGGCCGCACGCGCACTCGCCAGGATGTCCACCCGGCGGCGGCTTGGTCCATGCGAATCGCTTGCCGTCTAGGGCTTTGCATCGGTCGCAGGAGTTCCCCGCCCTGCTCCATACCCAGCGATAATGCGTGATGCCGAGGTTGATGGCGCGCTGGCGGTTATAGGCCGACACCGCCCGGCTCCGCTGCAGCCTGACCATCCGCTGTTCGGCTTGGGGCAGCACCTTGAAGTTAGCTGGCCATGGTTCGCTGCGGGGGTCAGAAAGCGGCGTTAGGTCTGGTGCTTCTCGTCGCGCCAGCCGCAGCAGCCATTGCAGCAGGCTCAAGTCAAGTAACTGGTGGCATTGCGATACAAAAGAACGCGGCAGCGTTTTAGGCTTGGGCGAACTACTCGATCTGTTCTTCGTGGCCGCTCAATCTGAACGGGCACGTCGAAAAAACCAGTAAGCGCGACCTGCCAGCGTTCCTTGTTTTCGTTGAACGTCGAATCTCGGGCGGATGCCGCAAGCTGCTCTATGTGCTTCCCGTCCCAAGGAAGCACCCCTCGAATCCAGGCTGCTAATTCGGCTGGGTCGATATCGTTCAAGATGGCCAGGTCGATGTCGCTATCAGGTCGGTTATCGCTGCGGGCGCGGCTGCCGAACAGGTAGATGCGGCGGGTCAACGGTTCCGTCACTGCCCATGCAGAGACAATGCTGCGTATAGCGTCATGCGAGAGACGGCCAGCAGGTGGATCATCCAGCATCGGACTGGTCCGAATGCGTTATCGGCTGCGCCGAACTCAATGTCTGCCATCTTTGATGTGAAGGTATCCCGTTTATGCCGCCGTTGCCTCCAGCGCCTCCCGCACGACCTCTGGCCGGCGGTCAATTACCAGCAGGTAGGCCCGCATCGCGCCAAGGGGACGGTTCCGGCCCTGCTCCCACTGACGGACCTGATGCACGGTGAAGCCGAACGATGACGCGAAGGCATCCTGGGATAGCCCCGTCTTTGTCCGGACCGCGCGCACGTCCATCTCGGGCGGGACGTGCATCTTGGCGGTCCCGACCTCGCCGCGCGCGACGGCCAGGGCCTCGTTCAGGCCCGCCGCGATCTTGTCGAATGCCCTCTTGCTCATCTTGCCTTCCTTACCTTCACAACCCGGCTGCGGTACTCGTCCGCGATGGCCTTCGTGATCTTCGCCAGCGCGTTCTGCTCGGCCTGGGACAGGTTCGCCCGCTCGCCCTTCGAGAACACCGTCACCAGGAACACCGGCATCTCGTCCCCCGAGTAGAACGTAATGGTCCGGTAGGCGCCCCGCTTTCCCTTGCCCTTGCCGGCCCACCGCAGCTTGCGGCAGCCGCCGGTACCCTGCATCGCGTCGCCAGCCGTTGGGTGCGCGGCCAGATGGTCGATCAGCGCCCGGACCTCGGCCTCGGTCATGCCCTCGTCGGCTGCCGCGCGCTGAAAGCTCTGCAGTTCGCAGACCGTGTGCATGGCACGGTTATGTGCGTGTTTTACGCAGTCGTCAATGGGGATTGTTGCGGACTGGTGGCGTGGCTGTCTGATCTACGCTGCTCGGCGCGGTGCGCTGGACCCGCGCCGGGGCGGCTGCAGCCTCGCCTGGGGCGGCGCTGGTGATGAGCACCTACACCTTTGGTGAGCGGGAGAGGCTTAGGCGTGTTCTGCCGCTGAACTACCGGGCGCAGACGGCCTTTCAGGCATGAACACCAGCCGGCGCAGTTCCACGCCATCCACCGTTTGCCTCTCCAACAAGGCTGCTGCGATGCGCTGGACAGCCGCCCATCTGGCTTGCATCAGGTCGTCGGCCTGCGCCTGCCATAGATCAACCAAGCATTGCGCCACCTTTGCTGATCCGCTGGCGCGCAAAGCGAACTCTCGCACCATCTCCCGGTCAGACCCGCCATGATGCTGGCGCACGCTGCGAGGGCTGAACCGGCGCTGCGCGGCTTCACCAGCAAGTGCAATCATACCGCGGTCGTGCATTGCCCCTATCTGCTTCGGCATGTGGCCTGGCAGGTGAACGTGGCCGGCGCTGTTCCCACTCGGCGCGATGGTTGCATGCTTCACCCGAACACCACGCACGATAGCTGCAACCGCGTGTCCGGCTTCGTGGTAGGCGGTGGCTCTTGCCGCTGCGCTGCTCATGCGTGCCCCATCACGTCATCAGGTGATGCGTGTAGGTCCAGCGCATCCAGCAATCCATCCCGCACGTCCACGGCCGGTTCAAGCCGCCGGGCCAGGATGACGATGCCCTTGCCGCCCAGCACCAGCTTGACGGCTTCGGCCAGGATCATCGGGTGGACTGCGGCAAGGGTGGCGTCATCTGCCAGCAGTCACACTTGGCCAACCGGTGTGATGCCGTCCTGCGCTACCATGGAGCGGTGCGGATACTCGATCAGCGTTTGCTCCGTCAGGTCCGGGATCGTGGCGTCGAGGCTGGCGCCCTCCGCGTTGAACATGGCGCTGGGGAAGTTGCTCATGCAGCACCTGCTGACTTCTGCATCCGCACTCCAGCGCCGACGTTGCTCTCTCGGACGAACTCGACGCCGGCAGCTTCGAAGGCAGCTTGGACAGCAACAAGTTGGTCAGCCCCTAACACGCCGTTGGAACCCCGTGTCAGGCGACCATGTCGTTCGTAACTACTGATGGTGCCGACTGATATGCCGCTTATGGCTCCAAGTCGCTCGCGGGACCAGCCGAGCAGGTTCCGAGCAGCCTTGGCCTGATCTGGCGTCACTGGTCCTGCTTCCGTAGGCGCACACCGACCCCGCCGCTGTTCTCAGGAATGAGCGTTGTGGACGCGCCGTGCCGGTCAGGTCGCAGGTTCAAGCTACTCGCCAGCATCTGCCGGCAGGTGCCCGTTGGCCTTTAGCCAGTCCACCAACACCTTTTCCGTCAGTGACGCGACCGTGCGGCGATCGGCTGCGGCAGCACGCTCGACGGCTTCCTTGATGGCTGGCTCAACCCGTATGCCTATCGCGGCTGTCTTGGCCATCACGTCTCCTGTTTGCAAATGTTTGCAGATTGCAGTTGACTGCATCCGTTTGCAATCGTATGCCTTGTATCGCAGACCGCATACAAACGCAAACGGGAACGGGACACCTACCATGTCTTTCGCCGACACCCTCCGCGCCATCCCGACGTTCCAGCCGGCGTCCATGCTGCGCCAGATACAGCCCCCCGTGCAGCACACGGCGCCGCCGACCCTGCCCCGGCCCGCCGGCCACGCCTGCCACGTCCCAGATGCACGCGAACTGGCGCAGACGGCGCTGGCGAATGCCCAGGCCGGCCTGCGAGAGGCGGTGCGGGTCTATGACTTCGCACGCCGGGAGATCGGGCAGGCCAACCGCGGCGTGTTCGCCGGCCACGTCATCAAGAACATCACCCCCGAGCGCCGCCGCGCCCTGCGCCGTGCTGCGTTCCTGCTGTTCAACAAGCGCCGCGGACAGCTCGTGCAGGCCCGACGCCGGGTGGCCGCTGCGGACCTTGCGCTGGCAGCAACGGCGCAGGCCGACCTGTCCGCAGCGGCCTAGCCCCATCCCCATTGCGCCAGGACCGGGCTGCACGCTCGCCTGGTAGTCATCCGCGCCGGGGCGGTTTCCTCGGCATAGACGGCGCAAGCGGGGGTTCCAGCCCTGCCTGCGCCCAACTCCAGCAAGGGTGCACCATCACCATGACCGAAGTGTCCAGAAGAGATACCACGCCCACCTTGGCCGCGGGGAGCAACCTCGTGGACAGAGTTCGGACAGACCTGGCGGTGTCCAGCGTCGCCAGCCCTCATGCTTCCCGCCGCGGCCTGCTCTCCTGCCTCGCGCCAGCCGCGCTGGTCCTGGCCGGCGCTGGCACCGCGGTTGCCGCTCAAACTCTCCAGCCCGATGCAGAGTTGATCCGGGTCTGCCATCAGTTTGCGGAAGCCGAGTTCGCCTCTTGGTATGCCTACATCGTTACAGATGATGGTGAGGTTGAGTCCCGCTACGAGAATGCGCCTCCCGATTGGGCAACCCTGCACTGGATTGAGGCCACGCCAGCCACCACGCCGGAAGGGCTGCGGGCCAAGGCTCTCGCGTTCGTTGCCTGGCATCGAAATGCCTTTGACAACTGTGTGGATGATCGTGACGGTCACACAACGCTATTGGCCTCGCTGATGCGGGACCTGGCTGCACCGGCGCGCGCCGTCATCGTTGCTCGGCTGGTTGAGCAGTATGGGCCGCTGCCGAAAGACTACACGGCCGATGGCGTGTGGTTGGGTGCGGAGGCACGCACATGAACCGCCGCAAGCTGCTCTCCACCGCGCCGGCCGCCGTGGTCCTGGCTGGCACCGATGCCGCCGCCGCCCATGCCGCCCAGCCCGATGCGAAGTTGGTCGCACTCTGCGCCGAGTTCGAGGTACTGGAACGCAAGTTCATAGCGTCGCTGGCGAAAAACAATGAGGAACAGGATCGCGCCGACGCGATCTGCGACGCGATTTATCACGAGCAAGCTCCAATCGTCGCGGCCATCACCGCCTGCTGTCCCACTACACTGACCGGGTTCACTGCCCTGGCAAACGTGGCGGTGATGGTAAACCCTATGCTGGTTGATGTTGCTCAAACAGACGGCGACTACAGCGAGCGGCTGCTACAGGTGATGCTGCGCGGTATGACGGGGAGGGCTGCAGCATGAACCGGCGCAACCTGCTCGCGGCGGCTCCGGCCGTCGTGGTCTTGGCCGGTGCTGCTGCCGGCCCTGCGGCGGCGGTTGCCGCGCCCTCGCTCATTCTGGACGCCGCCCGCCAGATCGCGGCGCTCAACCGGCAGTACGACGCGGCGGACGTGCCCGGCGCCAAGAGTGCGGAGCTGGACCGCATCTGGCGGCAGATATGGTCGCTGGAGCAGACCATCCTTGCCGCCATGCCGGCGACGGTCCCCGAGGCCATGGTGATCCTGATGGTGGGAGCCGGGCAGGTCTATACGGCCGGCAACTGCGAAGGCGCAGGTGCCATGGCTGACGCAGGCATGTCCGCCGTGGCCCGCGCAATCCAATACGTGGCGGACTTCGGCGGCGACCTTTACCTGCCGGCCGACGCCGCACCTTTAGGCGTGGAGAGGGCAGCCTGATGGCGAAGCTCTCCAAGCGGGCGCAGGTCGAGGCGCTGGGCTGGATGTTCACGGCCATTCCCTAGTTCCGCGCGGCTGGTGCGGGCGGTCAGTGAGGCGAACAGGGCGGAGGCACCCAAACTGTCCGCTGCAAGCCTCGCACCCGTTTACGGGTGCAATGGTCTGTAAGACTCTCCTGTGATGTATTCACTGGCTTATTGAGTGGTGGCCCTATGTGGTGTTCTGAAAGGTGTAGCGACTGGCTCAATCCTGTGCAACAAATCCCTGCATGGTGAAGAAAGCCCCTCGACCCGATGCACACGTCGCACGCCTGGCGGACGCCCTCCGTGAAACGTGGGTTCCGGCCATGGGCATCGAGCCGTGGTTGCGACGGCGGATCGCCCGGTTCACGCGCCTGGTCCAGAACGAGGGCTGGTCATGGGACGACATAGGCCGGGCGCTCACGCTGGCCGGCATCGTCTATGCGAGCGGGAACCCCTGGAAGGGATCGCTGTTGTCGCGCAAGGCCGCGCGCCTCCGCAAACAGGTCCGTCAGCAGCGCCAGGGAGCCGACGCTGCCCCTCCGTTCCCTCCGCCCCTGACGCCGCTGCCAATCAGCGCGGGGGCTGTGCTGCGGCCTGAGATGATCAAGGGCGAGCCGGCGGCCGATGCCGAAGTCTACTTTGCCCCGGCCAGCCTGCCCAAACGGCAAGGCGCGATGCAGCAGGACCCTATGCGGGCGGTAGCTGTACCGCCTGCCCCCGTCGCCCCGTCGCGGACTGACGACGAGGTTGAAGCCGTGCTGCGCCGGTTGCGTGGCGAAACTGACAGTTCAACGGAGTGAAGCCGATGGCATCCAAAGACGATAAGATCGTGTCCATTCGTGGCGGTGCGGTGCCTGCGTTCCAGTTCGGCTCGGAACCCGACGACATTCCCGAGGTGAACCTGGGCCTGCCATCAGTGGCCAAGGCGAAGGCGGCATCGGAGGTGGTGCAGGGAACAGACCTATCTGCCATACCCCGCGTCCTCTTGGTCGCTGGCAGAGGTCGCACGGGCAAGACGACCAGCCTGCGCTGGATGACCGAATCTGCCCTTTTCTCCGGACGCACGGTGCAGATGGGCGACCTTGATCCGACCAACGCCAGCTTCTCAACCTATTTCGAGGGCGTCCATCGCCCGGGTGATGCAGACAACCCGGTAACGGCGCTGCGCTGGCTTGAGCAGTTCATCAGCTTTTCGTTGCAGAACAAGCTGAACACCGTGATCGACCTGGGAGGCGGCGACACCACGCTTCGCCGCCTTGTGGACGAGCTGCCCGAGCTGCCCGGTATGGTGGCAGAGCAGGGCGCGGCGCTGGCGCTGATGTATTTCGCCGGTCCCCAGGTCGATGACCTGTCACCTATAGCCGCGATGCTGGACCGGGGCTTTCAACCCAAGGCTACTGCCATCGTGCTCAACGAGGCGCTGGTGGAGCCGGGCCAGACACGCGAGCAGGCATTCGCCCGCGTCCACAAGCATTCCGTGTTCCGTGCATCCCTGGCGCGCGGGGCGGTCCCGGTGTGGATGCCCCGCCTGCTGGTGGCCGATGCCATCGAGGCGCGGCGCTGCGGCTTCCTCGACGCCCAGGACGGGAAGGCTGGGCTGGGGCCGTTTGACAGGTCGCGGGTGCGGTCCTGGTTGGATGCGATGACGGTCAACTTCGGCGGTGTGCGGACATGGCTGCCCTAACCGCCGACGTTGCCGCGTCCGTGGACGGTGCTCGCAAGAGCATCGCCCATGCGGTGCAGGTGGCGCACCTCCGGGGCGATCCTCTCGGCGCCGTGCTTGAGGCCATATCGCTGTCCCTCGGGGCGCAGGCTGACCTTCACGCCGCTGCTACCACCGAACGCGATGTGTCGATGGATGCGGAGCTGCGGACGCAGATTGTGGCAGTGTTTGAACGCCAGGCGCGGAAGGAAAGCGTGGCGCGGCTGAACATGGCTGGGACCGCGAACCCGAACGCACGTCGGAACATGGTGCTGGTGTGCGCTGGAGTCGTGCTGCTGGCGCTAGGGATCGGTGCTGGGCTGTTCTCGGCAGGCTGGTCTTACGGCGGTGACGCTCGGATAGCTAATCTGTGCCAGGGCGATGCTGTGCATGACCAAGGGGGCGGGAAAACATGCACTTTCTGGCTCATTTTGCCGCCACGGCAGGCGCAGCGTCCAGCGCCGAAGGGCTAGTTTCATCGCGTCTCACCTTCCAGCTCCGCCCGTGCGCGCTCCGCCAGGTCCACCAGCACACCGGACACCGATCGCCGGCCCCCGTGCTTGTCGGCCCTGGCGACGGCCACGCGGCGCAGCAGGGACAGCGTGGCCTTCGGGATTTGGACCGCCGTTGTCACCATCTCGCCGCCGAACCTGGCCGTACCGGCGCGGCTGCGGTAGGCAGCGTGGGACGGAAGCCTGCCCTCCCAAACTACCGTCCAGATGTCGCATCTGCCTCCTTAGGCGGACCATTAGGCGGCGTATCTCCACCCCACTCCACCAACCTCCAACCAAGTCTGCGATTGTTCACCAAATGCTCCTTGGCGCGGGATAGGTAGCTAGACAGGGTGGCAACATGATCCTGTCCACCCACGGTCAAACCGTGTTGTTCCATCTGAGCAAGCAGATCGCGTGTGTGAATCGGCTGCCCTTTGGCCCTTATGAGATCAACGGCCATGTCCGTGGTCCTGCGGGAAAGCGTTTTGCCATTTGACGTGTCAGATGTAGACGTTGTTGTGGACGCCGGCCCATCTGTTTCCTGCTTTGATCTGGCTTCCGCAAACTCTTGGTCTACAGCAACGTAGGTGCGAAGCCGTCTGATCCGTTCGTCAATCTTGGCCTGTTGGTTGCGGACACGCTGGGATTCTGCATCCAAGTGCTCCAGCTCAGCTAGAGCTTGTTCAGTGGACACCGGCAGTTCCCCCGTCTCGTGTTGTGAGGGAAACCCTAACAACACGTCATGCCAACAACAATGAATTTGACGTTCCACCTTGCCGGATACCATGCGATCAGCGTCGTGTAGGTTAACCGCCGTTCGCAATACCGTAAGCTGCCCCATCTCCTTACGCGTGTCCGGCCCTGGCTCCAACATAAGCAGCTATCTCGGCTTGGACGATCCAAGGTGCAATTCCGGCGCTGCACAGCAAGTGTGCTCGGTCAGTGGCTGGCAGCGTCCTCGCTTCGAATGGCTATGTCCACCCGGTAGCGCCTATTGACGCATTGATGCGCATGCATCAACGCATCCTTGCTCGAAGTAATTGCCTCGGCTATTATGTGGTTGACGCTATATTGCATTGAGAGCATATGTTATGCCATGGCAGATTGAGTTTCACGACGCCTTCCTGCCAGAGTTCGAGATGTTGGTCGTGCCTGTCCAAGATGCGCTGCTCGCCCATCTGATCCCGTTGCAGGAGTTCGGTCCCATGCTGGGCCGGCCGGCGGTGGATACGATGAAGGGAAGCCGCATCGCCAACTTAAAGGAGCTGCGCTTCGACGCTGACGGTGGGGTGTGGCGGGTGCTGTTCGCCTTCAACGGCCAGCGCATCGCAATTCTGCTGGCGGCTGGCGACAAGGCGGGCGTGGCGCAGGCGCGGTTCTACCGCAAGCTCGTGGCAAAGGCTGAGAGCCGTTGGGAGTAGGAACGATGGGCAAGTCCCTGGATGACGTGATGGCAGCCCTGCCGGTTGACCGGCAGCAGAGTATCAGAGCGCGCGGAGCCGAGCTGGTTGCAGAGGAGATGACCCTGCGCGAGCTGCGCAAGGCCCTGCGCACGACGCAGGCGCAGCTTGCCAGCAGAATGGGCAAGCCGCAGGCAACGATCTCCCGCATGGAGGCGCAATCCGACATGCTCATGTCCACCCTTGGGCAGGTGGTCGCGGGCCTGGGCGGACGCCTCTCCATCATGGCGGAGCTGCCAGGACACGCGCCGGTTCGCTTGTCCGGCTTGGGCGATCTCGCGCCGGATGCGGAGCTGCCAGGCAAGACGGCGCTTCAGGGGATCAACACAGCCCGCGCCAAGGCCATACGCTCGGGGCGGGACACGTAAACATGCGTGTGCCTGTATGGGCGCATCACTGCATCAACGCATCAACGTTCGTGCGTTGATGCCCATGCAAACCGTGATCCTGCACACTCCCAAAGGTGGATCAGGCAAGTCCACCCTGGCCCGCGAGTTGGCCGTTGCCGCCGCCAGCACGCTGCAGGTGGCACTGGCCGACCTCGATCCCCAAGGCACGACCTCCGGGTGGTACCAGCGCCGGGGCGCCGTAAGCCCCGTGCTGGTGAACATGGACCCTGCCAAACCGACCTGGCACCTAGTCGAGGCCGGTGTTGAGCTGTTGGTGATAGACACGCCGCCGGGCCAGCCGCCCTACATCGGCAAGCTGCTGGCCAGCGCCGACCTGGTGCTGGTGCCGGTGCGGCCGACGCCTGACGACCTCCTGGCGGCGGCGCCCATTGCCTCCAGCCTGGCCCGGCACCCGGCATGGGCTTTCGTGCTATCCCAGGTGCCGCCGCGGACGCGGCTGTTGGCTGGTGCTTTGCGGCAGCTTGCGGCGCTGGGCAGGGTGGCGCCCGTGCATTTCACCTTCCGGGCCGATTATCCCGCCGCAGCGATCAGCGGGCAGGCGGCATCCGAGTTCACCGGCAAAGCCTCTGAGGAAGCCCTGGGGCTTTGGGCCTACGTTCAAACCATCCTGCGAGGATCAGATGCCGTCACGCCCAACGGGAAAGCTGGACGACCTGACCGTGCCCAAGGGCATCGCACCGGCTCCAGCAGCAGGTAGCAGCACGGCGCCCCTCGTTGCCGGTCCAAAGAACTATGCACACACGCTGTCTCTGCGCCTGACCGCTGAGCAGTACCGGCGGCTGCGGCGGTATGCGGCGCGGGTCGAAGATGAGGGGCAGGGCAGGGTGACGCACCAGAGCGTCATCGAGGCTGCGCTGGGGGAGTACCTGGATCGGCAGAACGGCTAAGTAGCCTGCTCTGCTGCATGTACGTCACTGCATCAACGCATTGAGGTCTAAGGGCGCGTTCACGCTGTTCAGGGGCACGCGCTCCGCACCCGACGCGATTCGTAGAATATCCCTTATGGAAACTCGCCAGCAGTCCTGGTGAAGTCCTCGGGCAGTCCCCGTGTGCTCCTGCGACCGGAGCGGCGTTAGGACTTGGCGGATGGCAGTAATCGGGCCTCAGCGGACGTGGTTGGGCGGGCGCGATGACTTGGCAAGGTCGTTGCAGGCCTTCACGGGAGATTTCCTGATAGGAGATTTCCTACGACGACAAAACTCTTGCGCGCCCGCACCCACACTCCCTATGATGGCCGTAGGAGTCTAGATGGGCAACGCGACACACCTGGTTCACAGTTGGCGTGATCTGACGGGGAAAGATGCCCCGCATTCCGCTCGCCTTGTTCGGAATTTGCAGTTGGATGAGAAGATGCCCGTTGGAAAGCAGGGCAAGGCCGCCCTGCTCACCAGTTCTGCTTTGACGTACTTTCTCCTGGCTGACGCTACCGGCGATAGCATAGCTACCGCAGCCCAGCGGGCCGCAACCTGGGGCGGCATCGTGCGAGATTACTCAAACGGCATCACCACTGGCCGCAGGCATTCGCAGGCAGAGGCTTCGTGGTGGGCATGGAGAGACTCGGTGCGAGGCAAAACCGAGGCGACCGACCCTAACGCGAAGCACAACATCCTACCAGGAGCCAATCTGCTTGAAGGCGTGTCGGCACTCTTGGAGCGGATGGCAGACTCAACCCCGAACGTGTCGCTGTTCGGTGATAGGCCGGTCACATTCAATGAGCTTGTTAGTCATGTGCAGTTCCGCATAGACCTGCGGGTTGGTGACAATGAAGGCCCAACGGCCGTTGTCCACACCATGCGCTACGACAATCGTTATTCCCTACAGGTGCAGCCGACCGTCGCCCGGTGCCCGATTAAGTCAGTCATCACGATTGAGGTTCGCCACCTGATCATTCTCGCGCATGTGCTGGGAGCCGCCAAGGCTCGCACAACCAGCGCGCAACCAGTTCCGCCTGTTCCGCCGGCTTCCCCAGCCGGGCCTGGAAACGGAAACGCCGGAGCGGTCCCCACCGCCCCGGCGCCTACGCCTGAACATCCTAGCAGCCCAGCCGACTGTACAGCCGTCCACGCCCACCAGGAACCGTCCCTGAACAAGTCGGAACCTAGTGTGTGTGGGTGCGCGCGTGCAAGGGCTGTGAGGGGTGTCCCCTATTCACAGCTTGCACATGGAGCATCACTAGATGACCTATTCGCAGTTTTCGACGACGCCCACGCCTGATGACGCGCCGCGTGGCGGCTTGCAATCTGGTGACTTCATTGGGTCCACCAGCATCATCTCGGAGTTGATCCGGGGCTTTGACGGTCCGATGCCGACCTATGACCGGGTGAAGGTTGCCATCTACTCGGGCCGCATCCCTGCGGAGAAGTTGGGAGGGCGCTGGATGGTAGATCGCGCTCGCATGGGGGACGTTGCTGTTGCCTTCGGCCTGACGCCCAAGGCCAGTAAGCCGGCCCGCGCGCCGCACACCGCGGTCGAGCACGCTGCATAACGATACAGCCGACCCCGGCTGAGATCGGCTGCGCGTGTATTAGCTATCAGAAAACTCTTGGGCGTCACTGCCGAGGCGACGGCTGAGACATAGCGAGACTGCGCCGCGGGTGCAAGCCGGGAGGTAGCCAGAAAGGCTTCCCGATGCCCAACCTTTCCCGAACCGAACGCCTGCGCCTCGACTGCGGCACCGAACATCTGCACCGCCTCGGCCCCCGTGCACTTGCCGAGTTCTTGACTGAGCTGGCCGCCACCATCGGCGGGCAACCAGCAACCCTGCGGTTGCTGGCCGAGTATCAGAACCGCCTGTCTCCCGACCTGCTGCGGGCCGCTGGCGGGCACCGGATGCCACCCCGGGGCCCGCGCGCTGTGCCTGCCGATCTAGGGAAGCCATCCGCATGAACGCCGACCCGGAATGGGCCGCCGGGGTCCAACGCCTGCACGATGAGGCCGCTGGGATAGTCCATCTGGACGAGGTGCGGCAAACCGACATGCCGCGCCTCGTCGTGGCCGGGCTAAACGGCAGCGTGGAAGCCGGGCGGCTGCTCCTTGCTGTCACCGATGCCCTGCGGCGCATCCAGGGCGCCCCGGCGGACACGCCGATGGAGTGCGCCTCCTACGGCAAGGCGCTGAAAGGGCGGTGCGGCCCTACCGTGGGCGCGATCAAGGCCGCTGCAACGCGGTCGCTCCGGTCCATCTGGCCATACGTCCGGCCAATCGAGGTCACGCACCCGAAAGGCGGGCGGGCGTGATCGTCGCCAACATGATCCGCGGGGATCGCCACCTGCCGCGCCTGCCAGTGCAGCCGCACCTGCGCGCTGTGGACAGCAAAGTGCAGCCAGCAGCGCCGGGGTGCTCGCTGTTCTCGTGCATTGGCGGGCGGCTGGTGTCAGACGGGCTTCTACCGGTCGCGGAAGCCGCTGCCGCGCTGGTGGCGGGTGAAGCATGACGGCGCCGCTCTCGCCTGCGGAGCGGACGCGCCTGGTTGGCATCCTCGGGATGCTCGGCTCCGACCACGACGGCGAACGTGCTACCGCGGCGGCGCTGGCATCGCGGCTGCTGCGGGAAAAGGGTCTGTCCTGGAGTGATCTGATTGCAGACGGCGGCGGACGCCAGGGAGGCCACGCTGGCGCCTCGGGCGGACCTGGACCAGGCGCGGCGTGGCAGGCCAGCCTGAGCCAGTACCTGCGCCACCAGCCGGCGCTGTCCGGCTGGGAGGCGGATTTCTGCCTGTCCTTGTTCAACCGACGCAAGGGGCTGACGCCGGGGCAGGCGGCAAAGCTGGCGCAGATCGCGGCCGAGCTGACGGCGCGAGGACTTTGGTGAGGGACGGCGACGACAATTTGGACGAGCTGCGCGCCGCGCTGCGTGCCGATGCGGACGGCGTGGCGGAAGCCTTGCTGGGCACGCCCAGCAAGGCGCTGTCCACGAAGCACACCCTGCGCTGGGGGGCGAAGGGCAGCCTCAAGCTGGAGTTGCGCGGCGGCAAGCGTGGTGTCTGGCACTCGAAGGAAAGTGACGAAGGCGGCGACCTCCTCGCGCTGATCCGGCAGCAGCACGGATGCGGCTTTGCGGACGCGGTGGCTTGGGCGCGCAACCAAGTCGGCGTGCCGGCGGCATGGCCGGACAACGAGGACGATCGAGCGCGGCGGGCGCAGCAGGATGCCGACCGTCGCGCCCGGCAGGCTGAGGCGGATGCCCGCGGCCAGGCGGAAGCGGAGGAGGCGCGGCGCTCCGGCATTGCCTGGGCACAGTATATTGCTAGGGAAACTGTGCCAGCGGATGGCACGCCTGCCGCCTGGTATTTGATGCAGGCCCGCGGCATCCCGTGTCCAGCCAATGGCTGGCCGGACGCCGTGCGCTGGCACCCGGGCTATAGCGCCCTGGTCCTCGTCGCCACACGGGCGGACGGCACGGTGCAGCGCATCCAGCGCGTCCATCTGGGCGCCTCGGGCGGCAAGGCCAGCGTTGAGGAGGTCGAGCAGCGCGGGCTCGCAGCGGTCAAGGTCACGAACGGGCCACAGGCAGGTGCCGTGGTGCGCCTGCCGGGTGATACCGCTGGGCCGCTGCTGCTGGCAGAGGGTCCGGAAACCGGCTTGGCAGCATGGGCCAGCACCAGGCATGAAACCTGGATCGCGCTGGGCAGCATCGGGAGTGTCGAGCTGCCGCATGGTCGGCGCGTGGTGGCGATCAGCGACGACAACCCCGTTATCTTCGATGCGAGGCAGGGAGGGGCCGCCAAAGCGCTCGGTAAGGCTGTGGGGGCTTGGCGCAGGGCAGGCGTTGATCTGGTGGTGGCGACGCCCTGGGAGGCCAGGCGCCGCGACAAGAGCGACATGGCGGACGTGATCCTTGCCCATGGTCCTGATGCCGTGCGTGCGCGTATCCAGGCGGCGCTGGGGCCGGGCAGGGCAGTGGTCGAGCGGTTGCCCCTGGCTGAGGCTGAACGGGCCGTGGCGGTGGCTGTGGGCGCGTTCTTGGACAAGGTGGACCGCATATCCTTGGAGCGGGTCGAGTGGGATCGGAAGGCCGCAGCAGCCATGCAGGGTTGCCTGCCGGTCAAGGAGGGCGACGCGCCTCCATCTGCGCCGATGCCCGATGACGAGCCTGCGCCGGTCACCTTCACGCACGGCGTTCGTGCGACCGTTGGTCTCGGCAAAAGCCGCGCGACCCGCGAGGGAGTGGGTCAGAAGCTGGCAGCGATGCGAGCGCGCGGCGACAAGCAAAACTTCGCCATAGCAGTGCCGGCCCACGCACTCGGTGATGAACAGGCGGCAGCATGGCAGGCTCTGCCGTCCGTCCAGGCGGCCGGGCTGCGGGTCGCCACCTGGCGAGGTCGAGGGGCGCTGGACCCGGCGGACCCGTCCTATGCCGATCCCAATGTGCCGGAGTCGGCCAAGGCCCGGATGTGCGGCGATCTGGAACGGGTGGCGGATGTTCAATCGGTCGGGTTGTCGGCGCAGACCGCAGCCTGCAAGCGCACGATCAAGGACAGCGACGGCACCCGGCGCACGGTGAAATGCCCCCTATTCGACGGTTGCGCTTACCAGGCGCAGCAGAAGGTCCGGGCCGACCTGTGGCTGGTCGCGCACAACTCCGTGTTTCACGCCAAGCCCTCCGCCCTGGGCGAAATCGCCGCGTTGATCGTGGACGAAGCGGCTTGGCGAACGGGGCTGATCGGGGCGGAGGGGCGGCACCTCACGCTCACGCTGGACGCGCTGGCGTCTGAGAACTTGGGCGCACTGAACGGGATTGGACGGGACCGGCTGCGCGACCTGCGCCGGCAGCTCGTCGCGGCGCTGGACGGGATGCCCGATGGTCCAGTCCAGCGTGTCGCGCTGCGAAGCTGCAGCCTGACTGCATCCAGCACGGCGGAAGCCCGCGGCCTCGAATGGGAGCGGAAATCCGACCTGCTGCATCCCGGCCAAAGCCGGGCCGAACGGCGCAAGGCAATGGACGCCCTGGAGGAGAACAAGACCGTCGCCCGCTGCGCGATGGCTTGGGGGGCGCTGGGCGCGCTGCTGGCGACGAACGGCCCGGAAGCCTCGGGCTGGCTGGCGCTGGGTGTTGAACAGACCCGGGACGGCCCTGCGCGGGTGCTGCACCTCAAGGGCCGGCAGGACGTGGCGGACGGCTGGAAGGTGCCGACGCTGTTGTTGGACGCCTTGCTGCCGGTCGAGCTAGTGCGCCCGTTCTGGCCGGACGTGGAGCTGGTGGCGGACGTGCAAGCGGCGATGCCGCACCAGCATATTTATCAGGTCCAGGACAAGGCATTTGCGAAGTCCATGCTGACCCCGCTGGGGGACGAAGCGGCCAAGAACGATCCGCAGGAAGCGCAGCGCCGGATGAACCGCCTGCTCGATCTGCGCGCGCTGCTTGTGCGGGAGGCGCGGCAGTGGGCGCCAGGCCGGGTTCTGACCGTGCTGCAGAAGGACGTTGAGAAGGCGCTGCGCGAGCTGGGCGGGCTGCCGAACAACATGGACCTCGCCCACCACAACAACGTGGCGGGCCGCGACGAATGGAAGGATGTGGCCTGCCTGGTCGTCGTGGGCCGCACCCTGCCCAGCCCCGCGGCAGTCGAGCGTATCGCGGAAGCTCTGACCGGGGAGGCGATGCCACCCCTTGAAGGCTGGTATGAGCGGGCGGACGCCGTGCGGGAGATGGCAGACGGGTCCGCCGTCCAGACTGACGCGGACCGTCACCCTCACCCGATAGCCGAGATGATCCGCTGGCACATCGCGGAAGGGCAGGTGGTGCAGATCATCGGTCGGCCCCGTGGCGTGCGCCGGACTGCGGCGAACCCCGTGCACATCTTGGCCCTTACCGACGTGCCCCTGCCGATGCCCGTGGTTGGTTTGCTGGATGCTGCGGACCTCGTTCCCGGCCCTACCGATCACATGCTGGCTGCTGGCGGGATGGTGTTGGAAAACGCCCGTCATGCGGCGGTTGCCTACCCCTCTCTGTGGTCGAGCCACAAAGCTGCAGCGAAGGCAGCGGAACGGG
>JAABUO010003933.1_pt1 | contig 17594 bp, 16 predicted proteins | sample 5559291 | NCBI WGS metagenome assembly JAABUO01 (sample SAMN10711878, study PRJNA513372) | rock metagenome | isolation source: Antarctica rocks | place: Antarctica: Victoria Land, Finger Mt sud | reverse complement strand
ACCACCACCCCTTTTAAACCTCTACCTTTGCTGTATTTTATGCATGGATGGATTCTTCAGCCATAACTGTGTTTATTCAAGATCATTATTACCTCACCTTTGTTGACCAACGCCTTGAGCTGATGTGATCTTGCTAAGGCACATCTTCTCACCTCACATTCAATTACTAATTACCAACAAATCCTAGCTTTCCAGCAACCTTGGTGTCTTTTTTCTTGGTCACGTCCAAGATGATCAAAGTGATCTTCACTCGCTTGACTTTTCTTATTTCCTAACCTCGTAATTCAACGTCTGCATTTCCCGCTACGACGTCAATCTCAAGTCTCAGACTTTTCGCTCGCTGTCTTGGGGTTATACCAAAAATCCTCTCTCTTCTCACGGAGATCTGGCACACAAAACAATGTTGACATGCCTTATAGTTCTCTGGAAGACTCATGACCACCGGCATATCCGCCAAAAGCCCTCTACAAGCAGCCCCAGTAAGCCAGTTGTGCCCCCCTCTTGATATGCCCACTAATAAAGTACAAGCAGAGCAACCCACCTTTCCCATTTGTCGTCTGCCTTTTCCTTCCTTCGTGATTTCTCCGACATTAGCATAAACTTTCGCAACATGCGATACCTCTCATCATCCACCGAAGGTCCATGCATCAGCATGCCTCATCCATAACCTTGGTGCATCCGCACAGCCAGCTTGGCTTTCTTTAGCCGTGTCAATAGTGGATGAGACTCGAGTCGTTGCGCGGAACAAAAGGGATGGCTGTGAAGAGGTTTAGCTGTGCCTCGGAGTCGTCTGGTTCGATGCGCCTCCACCGCCTTCCAGAAACATGTGCTGCACCCTTCTACCCTGGGTCTCAAGGGCTTTGCTGTTGGTTCGATGTGAATTCGGTTGCTGCTTATTGCACACCAATTATCCTACGGTCATCGATATCATGTTATCCTAAAAGCCCCCTTTTCATCGACCTCTTTGTTTCACCTTCAATATCCTACCACTCTCCGATCTCATCTTCGAGGTCTTTCAGGGTTCAGCTGTTCCTCGGATCGATGCGCCCTGATTTCACTGATAAACCTTGTTCCGCTTCGGAGCTGGCTAAGCGCCATAGCATGCCTTCAATTCGCACCCATGTTTCGCGAGATCCGGAGACTCTAAGCGTCTCCAAACCCCTATCCCCTGTGCGTCGCAGGGGATAGCTACTCCAGAACCCTTTTGCGCCATGACGACGACCATGTCGCTCCTTCTGCGCTGCCGATGAAAGAGCCGTCGCGTCAGCCCCCGAGTGCGAACGCAATGATATCTCGGCTTTTATCCGTCCTTTTCATATCACTGCATTGCACTTGTCTGATGGCATTGCAACCTATCAATCACATATCTTTTCCCTTACTTCTACTTTCTAGACCCCTTAACCATGCCGCCCTGGCAATACCGTCTATAGGCACGGCTGGATCTCACAAGGTCGCTCGAAAAAGCATAAGATCCTCGCGATTATTCCCATACCCACCTCACTGATTTACACTTTCCCTACTTTCTAAAGAATCATAGCAGTGGCCGTTAGGTACTGCGCCCCCCCTCAGAACACCAACAACCATAGCAGTCACCGTCTGGTGTTGCATCAAATTTACATCCTTACTTCCCCCCCATAAAGCCAACAACCATAGCAGTGGCCGTTAGGTGCTGTCTAAAATTTACACTTTTTCTTTTCATTTCTGTCGAAACACACCACACACCATCATCACACCGTCGCTCTATCTTCCAACCCAGAAGTTTCGATAAGAGAACACCAGAACACCGACGGAAGAGTCATCTTAACTCTAAGAACCGTCTAATCCCCACATACACGCATCAGCGGGATCTCTATACACGATTTTTTCGTTGGACTTTGGCAAGGTGGCGGGAAGGGAGATAAAAGGCTTACCAGGTAAGCTACCAAAGAGAGCGTTTCTTTTCCTTTGGACTTTCTGGGTCTTTGGCTTTTTTCCTTTCTTTTTCAGCTGGTTATCATTTCTTTTCTATATCTTTCCTTTTTGGAGATGTGCAGGAGTTGGTCTATTACTATCATATATGACGAGACAAGGGAACTGTTAAATGATTTTCTGATGATTATAAGGTATGTCAGCCCCCCTATCTAATTTCCATTGACCTTTGGATAGAAAAGCCTACGAAGACCTCGGAAATCTCTTTAAGCAATTTCTCTCCCAATGTCGCAGCACTCAGCAAAAGTCAAGCGCGATAGGATCAAAGCGTCCTCTTCCCCCAAACCAATCCCACCGGAAAAACCTTAACCTAAGCAACCTCACTCAATCTGACCACCGTCACACACCATCACCACCCCCTCTCCCCCCAATTTTTCTTTTTTCTCTCTCTCTCTCCCTCTCCCCCCTTCTCACCATAAAAACCCCCAACCAACCCTACCCCAACTCAGTAACGTGTATGACCTCCTCCGAGGTGTTCGCATCTTCGACTATTCTTGTATGTGATTCGAGGGGTTTTGAGGGGTGAGGGTGGTTTGATGGGGGTTATTGATTGGAGTTGAGTGAAGTCGGGCGGAGTATGGGGTAGGGGCGGTGGGGTGAAATGGAGAGGAGGGAGCTGGGATAGAGAAGGTGGAGAGGGTCTTTAGGTAGAAGGGTTTTGGACTGAGGGAAGCTTTTGGGAAAGAAGTTTCTATATATATAAAATCGTACAAGCTCTTCCTAAACTTCATCGTAGAAATACAGATATTCCTTTCAGGTATAGATACATAAGTAGAATAGTGCATATAGAGGTATGCGACTACTATCTCAACTCAAAGCCCACATGCGACGCTATGCCACATTTTCTCTCCGAAGTGGGCAGCCACTTAATGGTACAACAAAACCTAGACACCATGACGGTTTTTCTCACGCTACAACTCCTTGGATTTTTCAGCTAGAAGATGTTTGACACGATATGCTCCGCCAATCGTACAACATCCTGCCCTTTCGACTCCTCCCCTATCTCAGCATACTCACCCTCCCCCTTTCCCTCTCATCGATACTCCATACGCAATAACTCCCCAATAGCTTGCCCTACGTATGTCCTGGCTTCGCACCAACCAGCGATCATGCCGGTGATGTTCTCTTTGTGCTGTGTCAGGCACAGGGAGCGCCCAGCCCCATGATCTGTGGTCGCTATAATGACTGGTGTATGGGAGTGGTTCTTTTGGATAAGACAAAGCCCTCAACGGTAGTCACTTCGTACAAACGACTCGGCGTCTGGCCGCGTTTGTGGTCTAACTGGTTGAACTGCCCGGGGCCGGCCGCTGGCAAGTACCGAGTAATTTCACGGTTAAGCGTTGTCTTCCGAAGCTTTAAGATTGGAGACTCAATGATGGGGTAGTTTATACGCATAGTCGTCGTCAGGCAGCGTTGGCGGTCCAACTAGTTGCTGCAATACAGGTAAATGCCAGAGTGCGCTGTACCATGGCCTAAATTTCTGATAGGATGAACTGCAGCCAGTGCACCATTATGACGACACTGAAGGCCAGATGCAAAAGGAAACAGGTGATACTGATTTGAAGTTGAAGCTGCACGACGGTGATAAAGGTTGAGAGTCGAGCCTGTACAGAAAATCCAAGCTTTAATGGGATTACATATCGCCTGTCTCAGCCAGTTTACCTTCAAGATGATCATGACAACAGCATTGACGGGAGAACGTCGGCATTCTCAAAGACAAAGACACGCCTGAGGCCTACCCGGACAAGCCCCAGGCGACCCACACCTCTCACCCTAGCCAAAATTCAGGCTCAGTATATTACACTCAAGATCAGGGTAACACAGCACACATCATCCAAAGCTGGCAGGAGCATATTGAAGTTTATGATGGATTTATTTGAACAATGGAAGCAAGGGAGATGAAGTGTCGCCAGGAGTGTGAGGATGATATGGAGTATAGAAGAAGACATTAGGCAAGAGAAGTAAGCTCAATGCTAAGCTAGAGCAGTGGAGGGCTATCCTGGGAGCTTGAGAAAGTACACAGGATCCGGCAGTATTTCAAAATCATTCATGTCTGCTATGAGAATGTAGTCTTTCACATCAACTATCATATCACTTATTTTGGACCCCTTTGGCTTTAAAGGGAGTATTGTATAGAGTGCCCATAGATAGAGTGTTCGTACACATGGGGTACTCACACGGTAGGAGTACTCACCAAAGGAGTGCTCTTGCACAGGGTATACTCGCATGATTGGAGTACTCAGTGGTCGGGTGCTCGCACAGTAGGAGTACTCGGTCATGGAGCGCCCCTTATGCAGGAGTATGGTCAGGCAAGCTAAAATGTTAGCTCCCCCCTAAGCATGGAGGGAAACAGAGCCACCTAATCTTCGGTCAGCCACCTAGAAGGGTTCACCTAGCCAGTCGTCCAAACCTAGCAGTCGTCCAGCCCTATAGGGCTATCTACCCGGAACTTTTGGTTTTCCTACGGAACTCTCAGTCAAACCACCATAAATTGCGAACTATAGCAGTATGAATAAAAGTTTTTGTCTAAGAGTTGTAGTACTTAGTGATAGCTAAAACTTCGTATGCAAGACCTTAGCATTAAAATGTACGATTGTGAAGTTAAAGTAGAGTGAACGACTGCTAGATTTGAACGACTGTCGCTCTTAATGTCACAATCGTACACTCACAAGGAAGAATTTTCGAATAAGTGACTTCTACCTATCTGGCTGTCGATATTTTCTTTTCTTTTTCTTCATTCTCGATGAGTTCTACTGTTCTACAATTATCTTCAGATCTTCGTGTTCTTCGCGAGCAGATGTTTTTGATGCGACAGCTCATCATTTAAAGAAACACATCGATCTCATACGTTAGTTAAGAACTCAGAAGACTCTGAAGAACCTGAAGACTGAAGCAGAAAGAATATCTAAAGCTGAAGAACGATGACAATGAGAAAATTAAAATAAGACTGAAGTGAAGGAGTATGAAGCTGTATAATAGTGAAGATGAAGACTAGAAATATATATTCTGATTACTATCAAATTAATTATCAAAACACGATAGTTCTCCTTCGAAATTATGCTGATTTATCTTCAAAATTAGATGAAGACTGACGACGACGAGGTATTGTGCCGATTCTTCGATGTTTACTACCAAGTTCCTATGCGGCTGACTGGAGTTTGCGCGGAAGGGTCCCGCAGGTCATTCAGAACCTTATTTTGCCTGTCAAGTTCCACGTACTATGTGTGAGGGACAGCACATCACAGTAAGTGTAGCATTTCCTTACCCAAGGGCTGAAACAATGCCAACTGCTTGTAATAGCAGGGGGCTTTAATAGGGCGACTATCTTAATCATACCTACACAACATCTGCTTAAAAAGGTTCGGATCAATCAATCCAGACTTATCTCTTCCTCCTCCATTTTCAATATCTCCCCCTAACACCACCAATCTTTCTCAATCCCAAAATGTCCTCTCAAACCTACCGCTTAGTTGCCCACCGAAAACTAAACACTCTTCAATCTCACATCCCCAAAGCCTGGCTTCTTCCCTTGCTTCCCTCCCCCCTTCCCCTCGACGTCCGCCCTCTCATCTCAAAAAGCACCATCCTAACTCCTACCGAACTCTCCATAACTTCCTCCCACGACGCAACCTCCCTCTCTCAACTTATCCACTCTCGAGCTCTCACATCCGAAGCAGTAACCATCGCCTTCTGCAAACGCGCCGCCATCGCCCAACAACTCACCAACTGCCTCTCAGAAATCCTCTTCCTCCCCGCTATCGATCAAGCACGCTCTCTCGACGCCGAATACAAACGTACAGGGAAGACACGAGGACTGCTACATGGGATACCTGTTTCGTTAAAAGATACTTTTAAGATCAAAGGATATGATTCTTCAATTGGGATTGCAAGTCTAGCAGAGAATCCTGCGAAGGAGAATTCGGCGTTGGTGGATATACTTCTTGAGCAGGGGGCGGTGTTATATTGCAAAACCAATATCTCGCAAACTCTTATGGCCTTGGATTCAGATAACAATCTCTTCGGACGTGTTTTGAACCCACGGAATAGGCTGGTTACAGCGGGGGGAAGTAGTGGTGGTGAAGGGACGCTAGTGGCGATGAGGGGGAGTGTTTTGGGTGTTGGTACAGATATTGGAGGTTCTATACGTATACCTGCTATGTGCAATGGTCTCTACGGTATAAAACCGAGTTCGCAGAGAATCCCTTTTATAGGCCAAGAAGTTGGACAGCTGCCTGGTGCAGATAAGTTGGGGTTGCAAGCTAGTGCGGGACCTATTGCTGCGAGTGCTAGGGATTGTGAATTGTTTTTAAAAGTGATTGCGGATGCGAAACCGTGGGAGAAAGATCCGAATGTGGCTTTTGGGTGGTGGGAAGGACAAGGGGAGTTAGGGAGGAAGCCGTTGTTGGGGGTTTTGAGGACCGATGGCATTACCACGCCACTACCGCCAATTGCCAAAGTCCTTGATGAAACGGTCCAAGTTCTTCGCCAAGCCGGTGTCGAAGTTGTTGAAATCGAGGCTCCAGCTTTCAAGAAGTGCCAATCACTAGCCAACTCATTTTTTAGTATCGAGGGGAATAATCATATATTAAACATTCTTGAGAAAACCGGGGAACCTCTTATTCCTTGGCTCAGTACGAGGTTAAGGAGAAAGAAGCCTTTGGGACTGGTGGAAGTTAGCGAATTAAATGCCAGAAAAGCGGTATTGGAGAGGGAGATGTTGGGAATTTGGAGGGATGAAAAGGGGAGGGCGATTGATGCGTTTATCTGTCCGGTTGCACCGCATCCAGTGCCAGAAATTGATAGATGGAATGGTGTTGGTTACACAAGTGCGTTTGTGTTATTGGATTATGCGGCTGGAACGCTGCCGGTAAGGGACTTTGCGGAGGGGGATTTAAAGGAAGAACTGTCATCCGATTCGGAAGTCCTTGGAGGTTGGGATGCGAGGAATAGGGATTTATGTAAACTCTCCATCTTTCTTCTCCTATTTCTCTCTTTGATTTTCTTTTCTTGTCCACTTCTCTTACTTCTCTCATATCTCTTATTACCTCTTCCTTTCAAAGTTGTGAGAGTACTGCGAAATCCTAGTGTGCAGAGAAATGCTGATTCAATTCACCAACAGGGAACCCGAACACCGTTGATAGGAAGGTATATTTGAACACAAAGTTATCAGTTCAAGTCGTAACTCCCAGATTACAAGAGAGGAAACTTTATCAGGCGATGGCACTTATTGATGAGATGCTACACGGTGGTAAGAGTGGGAAGAATAGAGCTAGGCTTTGATACGAAAACACAGTAGCTTTGATTCCCCATGAGCTTTCTATAGCTAGATTTTGTCTCATCTCATAAGTATTCAAGAATTGGAACGATCAAGTGTAGAAAATTGGTGTGGATGGACTCATTACTGCGATAAGGTACACAGTAAGTAAATCTGCTTCAAGGTCCTCTCAGTTCGGACGTCGAATCCGAACTGTCCAGTTATATTAAAGCATACAGTTTTATGACTCATAAGTCAGCTCCGGATGAATCTGCCAACGAATAGTAGGGGGATGATCTCAGACCACGGAGGTCCGATTCCCTGACCGCTCCTACGTAGTACTAGCGATATTAAATTTAGACTTTCAGCTAATGCAGCTAAATCATTAGTGGTCCGTGCCGATCCTCGACAGAAGGAACGATCCTCCGGAGGATCGTACCGAGATACCTCGCGCACGAATCAGGGCTCGACTTACTGGGTTTGTTGGAGTTTTCATTGTTAGTACGATCTACAAAACGGGGACTAATTTTGGTGTGCTAACCTGTCAAACCCCAACAACGACAGTAGAACTGAGATGACGAGAGAGACTCAAAGGATGCTCGTCTATCGGCTTCGTATTCCCAGATTGACGAGTATTCCTGACGCCTCATACAATAAAAGAGGGTACGCCGCCGGCGGAACTAGGAACCCCCGCCGGCTTGATTACAAAGGCATTAGAGTAACTACAGCAGGCAGTTATCTAGCCATGCACGGTAAGGGAATCTTCAGCACTAATGTTAGCGAGTGTTTGTGAGTACTGACAATTGATACCCCGCAGAGAATATACGGCCCTCAGGGTTTCTCGGAAGACTATCCTCTTAATTGCTGCTTACTCGGAGTCTCCGTTCCTTTTCTCGGACTTCAGCCAATCAAATTAAAATTCCACAGGGTTTGAAAGAAATCGCCGAGGTAGGTATATGGGTACAGGTGGATGGCAGTTGAGGATATATTTTACCGTTAGACCGCGGCTTCCAATGCGGAGTATTCGAGAAATGAGCAGTTTATACCCGTCGGCATGGCTGAGAATGTCAGAATTTGTATGTCCCACCTCCATCTTACATGTTTATCGTATAGGTTATTCATCACTGATATTTACTTTTGCTTGATTTAGCCGCGCGAAGTAATCATGGCTGCTGGACTTGTCGACTCCGTAGAAAGAAATGTGATGAGAGTCGCCCTGTGTGCTCAGCATGCATTTCTCTTAAATTGGAGTGTCATGCATACGGTCCCAGGCCTAAATGGATGGATAATGGAATACTGCAAAGAGATCAAGCTTCCAAAGTCAGACGTGTCGTCAGTCAGATCAAATCGAGAAGGGGAAGGCGACAGCAACTTCCCACCAGTCAGCTGCCGCAAGCTATTGGTGATGGGATGTGCTTGTTATCGACCGAAAATGTATCCTCGCCGACGGCTCCTTCACCAAATCCAGTCGATCAGCACCTCGGCGCTTTTTCTCAAGACGAGTCTCATTATCAAGCCAGTAGAATAGATTTTAGTTGCTCTATTGACCCAGCATGGAGCCTATGGCCCTCCAACGACATTTCTGTAATGGAATCCTCGTTCGATCTAGAGAGCTACAACGTTACACCTACAAATCCCCAGAATCAATATTCAGTGCAGCATTTAGTATCACCTGGATCTTCCGAAGGCATACCAGTGTCGGCAGCCAACTTGCCGATTCTGCATGAAGCCAGCGAGATGAGTAACGGCATTGTGCCTCGAAAAGACATCCAGTTTACAAATGATGAAAGAACCCGCTCTACTCTGAACGATTTGCAAGGCAGCGCATCTTACCATGATAGATGCTATCCCAAGGAAGCTACTTCTTACGACCTCGTCGGCTCTTCTTCTCAAGTATCGACCCTGAGTGGAGGCACAGAGGATACATTGTTTATGTACTACCTGGATCAAGTCTTTTATGTTCAGTATCCATTTTATCATTCCCAGAACAGACAAGGAAGAGGTTGGCTCTTTTCGATCCTACGGAGAGTCAAATCGGCATATCATGCAGCCCTAGCTCTGAGCGAGCGTCATCTTCTTTCAACGCCATCGCGAAACAACGATATCACCACTAGCCTCGTTCAACTACGCACCCAAAACGGCCACTACAATTTAGCCATTCAAGAGACGCAAATTATGGTGAATGAATCTTATACGTCGAATGGGCGTGCCCGTTTGATTTACAGTCTAGAAATCCTCACGTCTTTACTTCAGCTTTTATTCTGTGAGGTACGTATGATTTATTTGATATAGTCTTCAACGCTAATATTTCAATGTTTAAGCTTTTTAACGGTGGAAGAGAAAATTGGCAGATGCATCTTCGTATAGCTTGTAGTTTTGTTCCTGCACTTCTACAGGCACGGATGCCTCTGACGATGCTAGACTCGATAAGTCCGGATTGTACAAGCGACCAGCCACAAGAGATAACTTTACATCCCGAAATTGACTGTGCAAATGTCTTGCTTGGTTCCTTCATATCATTTGACATCATCTCTTCTGCTTCTACTCGGTCGAATCCCTTCTTGAACATGAATCACCTACAGGTGCTTGATACTCTTGAAATTTCTTTAGAAAGCCTTACCGGGTGCCGTAATTCAGTCATGGCCCTCATTTTGGAGATCTCTTTGTTGGACAAATGGAAGAAGGAGGCCCAAGGCGCCCACAAGCTAAGCATTGCCGATCTGGCAAAGCGCGGTGGCCAAATACAGGAGCGCCTTCGGCAAGAACTAGCAGCCATCAAGGATATCCCCTCGGCAGGACCGTCATTATGCAATCCCTCAGGCATCATTCGGGCACCTACTCATCCCGAGATCAGCAAAGTCTTTGCACTCTCGGCTGTTACCTATCTCCATGTTGTTATTTCCGGTGCCTATCCCGAGCTGCCAGAGATCGCAGAAAGTGTCTCGGAAACAATCGTTGCTTTCAAAAGTCTGAAAGACCCTAAACTGTTACGAAGTGTGGTCTGGCCCTTTTGTATTTCTGGATGTTTAGCACTCGAGAAACAACACGACTTCTTTCGCGATCTTGTTTCTCGAGCAGATATCACTCAATGGGCTACTGGGACATGCTTCGAAGCCTTCCAGATCATGGAGGAATGTTGGAGGGCCAGGATTACTTCTTCAGAGAGTTGCGATTGGGCTACGACAATGAAACAACGCGGTTACTATGTTTTACTTGGATAAACGGACAATATTTGCATTCAAGTTGAAAGAGCTTAAACGCGAACACTTACAAAATTGAGGAGTAATTCGATGAGATCAAAAATTGATCAGAGATCGAGAAGCCTCCGACAGATACTCGTTATGTCTCGCGTAGTCAGACGCTGAACCACAAGGCCACGCCCCATTGGGCCAAAAGGCGAAATACCAAGTCGTGAGACTTAGCCCTATACTACTTCCCAAATCACCTAACACTGTCATGGATTCCCCATGACGTTCCCCAGCCCTACCCCCACATCTTTTACACACATATTAAATATCTTGGATTCAAGCCTGAACCGTGACATAACACCCTAACTAACACCCTACACGCTCCAAACCCCACCTTCTGCACGCTCTAGAACCCACCTTCTATACGCTCCAAAACCCACCTCCTACTAACGCTCCAAAACCCATCTTCTACACGCTTCAAACCCTATCTTATTGAATACTCTAGATGTGCAGAAATCGACTTTTACTAAAATTCATACACAACATTATACATAGTAGCGTTGTACATGGAATTTCAGTTCCATAGCATTTTACATAGCATTCATTATCTTATAATTTACATAACAGTTATATATCCATAATATGCGCATCGTATTTTAAACGTTAATTTTAATAATACAAAGCCCAGAGAGCTCAGGGCTTTCAAGGCCCGGCTCACAGAACTGCCGATGAAAGCTCCCTATTTAAATCCCCACAAAGCTTTCTATTTGGTCTTTTATAAAGCTTTATATCAGCCTTCTACAAAGCTTTTCATTAGAAATCTTTACCAAGCTTCATATCAGCCCTCTGCAAAGCTTCCTCACTACAAAGCTCCCGGTTACATAGGTCTCTACAAAGCTTCATGTTAGGAAGCATGCAATGGGGCAGCTCCAGCTAAGTAACAGGCCTATGGCCGCAATGAGGTAGATTGGCTGGTTAGACGTTGAATTAACGAGGGATCTAAAAGCTAAAGGAGGAAAGGAAAGGAGGTGCAGGAGAGAACAGAAAGGATATGTGGATACGCGGAAGCGTTAGGCCCGATGTGGCCCTGGCCACCTTGCTAAAACCCTAGTACGGATAGGCCACTTAGCCCTTTATCAGGGATTGACCGTAACACTTCATATTATCAGCCTCTACAAAGCTTTCTACAAAAGTGTTATGATCATCGATATAGTAGTATAGGGCCAAGTTCTCACGACATGGTATTTCGCCTTTTACTAGCCCAGGGTGGCGTGCGCCCCGTGGTTAAGCGTCGGAGCCGGTAAACCTATGTATACCCCCGGTAGCCCGGTCGTACTAGCACAAAGCTTCCGATTAGATCACTACAAAGCTTCATATCAAACTCCCTACGAAGCTCTTTACAAAGCTCCCTGCTAGATCTCTACAAAGCTTTATATCAGCCCCCTACAAAGCTTTCTACAAAGCTCCCTATTAGACCTAATTAAATACGTACATGAATCTTTATATAGCTTCGTTTGAAGCATTATACAAGTCTCATATCCGACTATGATAATTTTTATGACCTTTTAGTTAGTTTAAGTAAGTGATTCTCGCTAATTTGCAGGTGCGAAACTCAACGATTTGCACACCGCTCAATGAATTGCACAGCGCGATAACAGGAAAAAATATTTTAAATTAGTCTCAGTTGTTAAATATTGAAGCCATTACACCGTACGACGTACAGCGTACGACGTGGTTAGCTACCCCTATTAGGACTAGTGTCGGGTGCAGAGTTTTCTCCGTACCTTCGTACGTTGCAAACTGTACTTGTTACATACTTTAGTTGCTACATACTACTACGTAGCCGGGGTATTATTTGTTAATACGATCTTCAAAGACAGGGGAATTGGTTGGTCAGCAAAGCGAAGACAATCCATGACTGTGGCTTCACAACTAACAATTAAAACCCCGGATACCGTAGTAGATACACAATACACACGCTGTATGCTAGCGACCTCGTTTATCATTGCTACCCCCGCCGTATATTCAACATCAGTGAATTAAGACGAATTCATTCGTTATTAAAATCTTCGCTGGTCATTCTTACTTTAAGCCGAGCTTAAGCGAACCATTTCTTATAAACTTCGTCACTAGCCTAATTCGTGTTCATGTCTACGGAGGTAATCAAAACAACCACCATCGGTTCTTGTACTTGTACCACATTGAATAGCTCGGCAATTGACGGTGAAGTGAATCCCTGGTTGATCAGGCTGTGCATACAGAGGTGATTGGTTGAAGGATTCTCCGTGGTGCATTGAGTCCGAACTTGGAAATATGCGGGGTTTCGCTTGGAATGCGAGAGCTACAGCCATCAGCGATCAGCAACTGAGAGTGAGGTGAGTTAGATCCCCTGGTGAAATTAAGTAGATATGGATTTGGCATTGCTAAGTTGTCGGCATTGTGAGATTGTGCCACGGTCTTAACTCCAGCGAATCAGCTTAGTTGCGTGGTCAGTCTGAAAAGGTCTAAAGGACTTGGCAGTTAGCTTAAGTCAACTACAACCTTGATATGTCAACGGAACGTCGTAAATGCCGGACTGCCAGACTGCCAGACTGCCATTTGCCTCAGTGAGCTAGTAACCACAGGTTTCTTAAAAATTACATGTGTAATCCCAACGCTCCGAAATGCAAATTTACAAAGGGGAAGTTCAGCCCGATTAGAGCTCGCTGGTTACATTGGAAAACCTAAATAGGGTGTCAATGAACGCTAAAGTATAACGGAGGGGGGATAGTCGTCCTTACTCGTTCTTCTCAAGCTTTGTTTTCCAGAATATTGGATTCGTGTCCTTGGCAATCGTTAGCAAAAGCAGGTAGTTCTTGGCTCATCTGAGAGCACTCACGTTGAATCCATGCTTCACCCATCCGTCCTCCTTGACATGGTAGAGATTTATGAAACCTCCGGAGTAAGCATCCCTATGTGTAGCGGCCAGAATGCTTCTTCGGCCCAGCTCCAAGGCCTCCTCTTCCTTCAAGTCATAGTGATATTCGGCGTCTAAAACCCCGTATGCAAAGGTCTGTCCCGAACCCACACAGAATAGGTTGCCTGCCAGTCGTGTGCCATCGGAATCGATATAGTAAAGCGCAGGGCCTTCCTGTGGTGTCACACCAGCGCACATTGTCCCCATGCTGAGCCCCCTGCCTTTGTAGGAATACACGAGATTCGATAATATTTTCGAGGCGGCGGCCACTGATATTCGGCGCTTGTGGCGGAGTTCGTGTAATCGACATTGCATACCAAGATAGGCAAGCCAATATTGACAATCCTTGTCGAGTAAAGACTGAGCTTGAACCATATGAATCATGATACTCGGATGTACTTACCGCAGCTCCACCAGCCATCGTCCCTAGCAAGCAGTTGTTGATTTCGATGACCTTCTTGACTGTTTGACTCGCTATCCAATTTCCGGCTGTTGCTCTCGAGTCTGTGGCAACGATAATACCACCTTGAAATCGAAAGTAGTACCATGTGCAAGCTTGATTGGACAGTTAGGATTCGCATGGTCATCTGTTGTTGCGCGAAGAAAGGCAGCCGGCTAGTTCCACCATTAGACACTTGCTGCACCGACGTATATACATCTACTGATATCGAAGGTAGTAGACAGAACTTACATCTGGCATCGGAGGTAACGTAAACTTCAGTGATAATGGAGGTGTTGCTTCTGATAGTTCATGTTGCTCCTCCCAAGAGTAACCCTCCTGCCGATATGCAGGCCGACTGTATTGCGCCACGAGTGTATCCATGGCGACAAGCTTTATGCTGATACCAAAAGCCGTGGAAGAGAGTGAAAGAAAGCAGTTCTAGAAGGAGACGAAGGTTTGTTGAAATATACTGGGGATACGAAGAACCTTAGGGTTGCCAAGTTCTTCCAGGCAATCTCATCGCGTATGCACCTGAAAAGCGCGCTAGTTAAAGCAGGTCACATGATCTTTCGCTTCGCGGCTCAGGCTCCTAAACTGCACAATATCTACCAGAATTCACTTCTTCACTCGACATTTCTAAGCAAGACTGTTCACATCATACACTACCGTGCAAATCTTGAAAATCTAGAGGTTGAGACACGATCGTTACAAAGTTCACTGGCACCAGCTAGTAGATCCAGAACGTTAGCAGCTTCCGCCTTCCCACCCCCTCCTTCTCTCACAATGGCCGTTGAGGTGAGCCTCAATACACCACTTGCCGAAGCGCTCAGCAATGTGGTTCAGCCAAAGTTATCGGAGGTCGGATGGAGTACTGGTGGGCTTGACGACTCAGCTCTTGGGGAATACATTATCCTTATGCTAGTAAACGGAAAGACGCAAGAACAGATAGCTGCGGAGCTCTCTAATGACCTACTCAACCTCGGGCCAGACGACTCTGGAGCTATCGATTTCTCGAAATGGTTATTTGAACAGGTCGAGCTGCTTAATAGCCAGCTGAATGGAGGCTCTGCGCCCCAAGGACCATCAGCACAGCCAGGACAAACCGTACAATCACATCCGAATGACAGTAGACTATCACAAGGAGAGAGAAGGCAATCAGGAGGCGGAGGTGCTCTCGATGCTGTCATAGGAGAAGCCATGGATGGCGTCCAGGAGGGAAATATGTACGCGGCTTTACAAAAAGCGAGATTCCTCGTAACTGCATTACTGACATCTTTGAACAGACCGACTGGACCTAAATCCATGCGCAACGGCAGTAGGACTGGTAACAAGAGGCTAATGGGACAGCTTTCAAAAGCGATGGACAGATCCAGCGATGCTGTACTCCACCGTGTCCGACCTCAGCAAGGCACAGAGCGCATCAATATGCACAACAGACAACCGCCGAAAGGACCACGGAATGATCATTCCCGAAACCAGAGGATGCCATCAAATGGGAGGCTGATGAGTATGTCCAATGGGCCGATACTGAATGGTGGACATAGTGGTCCTCCGCTACAGATGACACCACAGCAACAAATGTCATTGATTGCAATGTATGAAGAGCAGGCGCGCATGATGTCTCAAATATTCTCGCCTCAGCAGCAGCAGCTATTCATGCCAGGATTAGCGCAACCAGCAATTAATCCAGCTTTCCATAACAGCCACCCCCAAGCCCCTCAGCCGGGACGATCACTTTTTGAAAGAGTCGAGAGCAACCCGCAGCGGCAGAACGGCGCAATGAATAAGCGTTCGCAGCAAAACGGCGGGTCTTTCCACACGAGGAATCAGCAAAACGGTACCAGTGCTGTTGATTCGCTTCAAGTATCCACCAATGGCGATCTTTCATCATCCATGGAAGTGGAGAGCTCTCAAACCAATTCGTCAGAACAATCTCCCGACACCATCTGCAAGTTCAACCTGAGCTGTACAAAGAAAGATTGCCCCTTCGCACATCAGTCCCCTGCCGCTCCTCCAGGAACCACCATTGATGTGAACGACACTTGTCCCTTTGGCGCCGCCTGCAAGAATCGAAAATGCGTTGCCCGTCACCCTTCTCCCGCCCAGAAAGCTGTACATCACGCTGAACAGGAGTGCAAATTTTTCCCTAACTGCACCAATGCTTCATGTCCATTTCGTCATCCTACCATGCCGATGTGCCGGAACGGCGCCGACTGTACGAGAGAAGGTTGCAAATTCACACACGTCAAGATAATGTGCAAATTCAATCCTTGCCTAAACCCAACATGTCCGTACAAACACATTGAAGGGCAGAAGAGAGGTGCTTTCGACGATAAGGTGTGGGTTGCAGATGGTGGGCAAGAGAAGGGTCATGTCAGTGAAAGGAAGTTTGTGGATGATGCGATGGTCGAGGAGGAGTTGATAGTACCTGACAACCAGGCACATGAAAGCCAGCCGTCCAGCTTAGGTGCTGAGGTGGTCACATGATTTCGAATCTTCTTAGATGTGTAGATATGCAGGAACTATGTGGAGCAATGCGTCCGCAAAGGGACTTGCGGTGGTTTGGAACGATTCACTTCGTTAGGTATTGGAGGCCGGCGTTGGAGGTTCATGGGCGGTCGCTTTTAGATCAGGCGAAATATTGATTCCCAGGGCAAATTTCACAATCTGAGTTCTTTTTCTGCATCTCACCTTTTCTTACATCATAAGACGGCCTGTTAAAGATACTGTAAATTACTATACAGCACATTCAAATAACAGAATTGCTTGAATGGGCGTAGAATTTCTACGCATGAGCCCCCCGCTTGAGGCTCTGCGCTTACTCCGATCAAAGACCTCATCAAAAGGTATCCCTGCATGCTTCACAAGAACCAGCGGTTTCTTGTAGATGACGACTAAAGATCTTTCTTATGCATAGATCGACTGTCCCCTTACGGACTCCAGTCAATGTACTAGAGGTTCTGCTGAATAAATGTTACACGACTCCCGCATGTCAAAAACGCTCTCCGCATCGATGCTACACAGCCCAAACAAATACACCAGATGTCAGTAATGGAATTACCAATATTGCCGTGCTCGGAGGTGGTATTACAGGCCTGGCGAGCACATATTTTCTCACTCAACAGCTACCAGAAGTCCGGATCACTCTATTCGAGAGCACTTCAAGGCTCGGTGGCTGGCTACGCTCAAAGCAGGTTGACGTAGGCGATGGCAAGGTCCTGTTCGAGCAAGGGCCACGCACTCTTCGGCCTAATCCGCCTAATGGAATTTTGACGCTGGACTTGGTGTGTTTCGAGTTTCATGTCAACTGCAATAGTGCTAACTGCAGATCCCAGATTCATGAACTGGGACTCGAGGCTCGAGTCCTTATGACCTCTCAGAACTCTGTTGCTGCTCAAAATCGGTTTCTCTATTATCCTGATCATCTTGTTCGCATGCCAGGGCCTGGAAGTTCTTCGTTTCGAACTCTCATCAGCCTGGCAACTGAGCCTGTTTTCAAAGGTATCCTTTCTGGAATGTTTAGGGAATCGTTCAAGCCCAGACGACCAGATGAACTCAAAGATGAGTCCATTGGATCATTTCTTTCTCGCCGATTTGGACCGCCTCTCGCAGATAATGTTGCCTCTGCGGTCCTGCATGGAATTTACGCAGGTGATGTATATCAGCTGAGCGTGCGAAGTATTATGCCACTTCTTTGGAAAACCGAATGGAGACACCAATCTGTAATCAAGGGGGTCTGGAATCGTGTGTTTGGCGGACCAATGCCTGTTCCAGATCAAGACATCA
>JAABUO010003931.1_pt1 | contig 17597 bp, 19 predicted proteins | sample 5559291 | NCBI WGS metagenome assembly JAABUO01 (sample SAMN10711878, study PRJNA513372) | rock metagenome | isolation source: Antarctica rocks | place: Antarctica: Victoria Land, Finger Mt sud | reverse complement strand
TAGGCGAGCAGCTTGACGCCCGAGGCGCCCATGCGCTTGATCTTGTCGACGCCCCAGCCCTCCAGGATCTTGGCGCGGCGGTCGTCCCCGACCTGCTCGTAGTCGGTATCTTCGAGCGAGACGAGCAGGCCGCAGTTGCCGCGCAACGCCCCGCTGGCGATGGACTGCGCGGCGCCGAACTCGGGGTCGATGAGCATGGCGCTGGCGTAGGGGCTGAGCGCGCGGCAGATGTCCGTCTTGACGTCGGTCATCGCCGCCGCGCTCACGCCCTTGGGGTCGTCCGGGTTGAGCATTTTGCGCATGGAGCCGCGCTGATCCTCGGCGGCCATGGTGAAGATGCCGCCCTCGTTGGCGATTTCACGTAGGCCGCGTCGCTTACCGACGGTGAGTGTGTGTGCCACGGTGTTGTCCTCCATCTCGTCTTTTAGTAGGGGGTGTCATGATGACGGCGCCCTCGGGGCATAGGTGTCGTCGCGGACGCCGTCATCATGACCCCTCCGCCATCCGAGGCTACGCTCGCTTGTCACGGGAGGCGTGCGGGTCGTCGACGAGCGTGTCGGCGTCGCTGTTCGGCCCCGCCCCCGGCGCGTCGGCGTGCCCGCGCGCCGCGTCGATCGCCACCATCTCGTCCGCCGGCTGGCGGTCGTAGCCGCCCGCGTACGGCGTGTGCTCGCCGCGCAGTCCCCCCTCGTCCACGCCCAGGAAGCTGTCGTCGCCGTCCGGTTGCCCCACGTCTCGTGCGTCCTGTGCCATCTCCATCCCTCCCTCTTTCTTTTCCCGACGAGAGCAGAGCGCTCGTCCGTAGACCTATCGCGCGGCACGTCTCCCGCGCGTCGCCGTGGACGCCCGCGGGTCGCGCACCCGCTTAGGCGTCCCCGTCCGCGTCGCCCGCCTCCCGCGGGATGATGTCGTAGGTCCCGGTCACGACCATCATCAACTCGTCCGTCGCGGCGTCCATAAGGCGCGTCTCGAGCATGATCAGGCGTGTCGTCTGGTGCAGCGCGGTGCAGCGGGCGATGACAGTGCCCTCCGTGACGTTCGTCAGGTAGTTCGCCTTGGCCTCTAACGTGACCGTGCGCGCGTCCTCCCCCGCGAGGCGACGCGCCGTCGCCCCCATGGCATAATCGGCGAGCGTGAAGAGCATGCCCCCATGCACGTACCCGTAGCGGTTGAGCGCGGGCGCCGTCACGTCCACCGCCAGCGTCAGGTCGCCGTCCCCCGCGTCCACCGCCCGCATGTGCACCAGCCCCCCCAGGTACCCGAACTCACCCTCCTCGGCCGTGCGCGCGGCCTCGACGCCCTGGAGCGCCAGGTCCCGCGCGCGGGGCGAGAGGTCGTCCATCAGCCGCGCCACCGTCGCGTCAGCGGGCGCCCCCTCGTCCCCGCTCATACCCCGCCCTCTTCCATGTCGGGCGTCGCCTCCCCGCGCACCTCGGCCCCCGCCGGTCGCGACGCCTCCCGCAGGGGCGACGCGTCGTAGCGCGCCAGCAGGTCGGCCGGGTCGTCGTAGAGGGCCAGCGCCCCTTTAAGGTCGTCGTCGGAGAAGCCGCCGCAGCGCAGCGCGATCGTGCCGACGCCGACCTGCGCGGCCGACGCGATGTCGTAGGGGGAGTCGCCGACCATGACGACCGCGTCGGCCGGGAGGCCTATCTTCGTGAGGGCGACCGCCACGATGTCGGGCGCCGGCTTGGACTGGCCGGCGTCGTCCATGGTCGTGCGCGCGGGCAGCAGGTCGTCGACCCGCGCCACGGTGAGCAGCGTCTCCAATTCCTCGCTGCTGGCCGAGCTGGCCACGACGATCGTGAGCCCTTCCTGTTGCGCGCGTTGCACCAGCGCGCGCGACCCCGGGGCCGGTTGGAGGGTCGGGCCAAACGTCTCCAGCATCACCTCTTTACGCGTGTCGGCGATCTCCTTGCCCTCGCCGTCCTCGGCGTTGAGCCCCGGCGCGAGCTCCGGCACGACCTTGTCGCCCCCCATGCCGATCAGCGGGCGCACCGTCTCCAGCGGCACGTCGCGGCCGTGCGCCGTGAAGGCCTCGACCCACGCCCGCGCCTGCGCGTCGTTGCTCAACACGAGCGTCCTATCCACATCCAGCAGCATCCCTCGGATCGCCATGATATCCCTGTCCCTTCTTTTCTTTTCTTTGTCTCCATCGACAATCGTCTTGCCGGGGCGCGCGCGCCCGAGATCACCATCGCGGGGGGTGGCGCCCGACGAGCGCGCCCAACACCGCCCCGCAGACCAGGTGCGCGAGGGCCATGACCACGGGGCGGCGCGGCTCGTCGCGCGTGGCCACCGGCAGCAGGCCGAGCGCCGGCACCCAGCCCTTGTAGCTGACCGGCCACACCACGAGCCCATAGGCTATGCCCTGGAGGGCCGGGGCGACGGGCAGCCGCGGGCGGCCGCGCGGCCGCGCGAAGAGTCCTCCGGCCGCCGCGCCGAAGCCGAGGTGCACCACCACCGCCCGCACGTTCCGCGCCCACCGCGGTCTGGCGCGCAGGCCCACGGCGTCGCGCAGCGCCGCGGCCAGGCGGCTAGGCGGTAACTCCCCCACCAGCCCCGCACGACACGCGCCCAACATCACCAGGCTCATCGCCACCGTCCCGACCCCGCCGCCGCTGCCCCCGTCCACGAGGGCCGCGCGAATCGCGCTGTCTCGTCGCACCATGACCTCCCCTCCTAATGACCGTCCGTCAGCGCGGGCGCCGTCATCTCCGTGCGCTTGGCCGCGATCGTCCGGTTGAGGTCGTCGAACGCGGCGGCGAACTGGGCCACGCCGTCGCGCTGTAACCGCTCCGTGATCTCATCGAGCGCGATGCCCGCGCGTGCCAGCCGCTCGAGGGCGGCCCGCGCCCCCGCGACGTCCGCGTCGAGCGTGCGCCGCACCACACCGTGGTCGAGGACGGCCGCGATCGTGGCGTCGGGCATCGTGTCCACCGTGTCGGGGCCGATCAGCTCCTCGACGTAGCGCACATCGCGCACGCCGGGCGTCTTGACGCTCGTGCTGGCCCACAGCGGGCGCTGCGTCCGGGCGCCCTTGGCGGCCAGCGCCGCCCAGCGCGGTCCCGCGAAGACCTCGCCGAAGGCGGCGTAGGCGACTCGCGCGTTGGCGATGGCCGCCGTGCCCTTGAGCGCGCCCAGCGCGGCCGTGCGCGCCGCGTCGTCGGCCCCCTCGATCAGCGCGTCGAGGCGCTTGTCCACGGCCGTGTCGACGCGGCTGACGAAGAACGAGGCCACCGAGGCGATGCCCCCGATCGACCAGCCGGCGGCGGCGCGCTCCTCCAGGCCGGCGAGGTAGGCCTCGGCCACCGCCCGGTAGCTCTCGACGGCGAAGAGGAGCGTCACGTTGACGTTGATGCCGTTGGCGATGGCCTGGCGGATCGCGGGGATGCCCGCGGGCGTGCCGGGGATCTTGATCATGACGTTGGGCCGGTTCAGGTAGCTAAACAGGCGCCGCGCCTCCCGCAGCGTCCGCTCCGTGTCGTCGGCCAGGGCCGGGGCCACCTCGATGCTCACGTACCCGTCGCGCCCGCCCGTCCCCTCATAGACGGGGCGCAGCAGCGCCGCGGCGGCGCGGATGTCGTCGAGCACGAGGTCGTCGTAGATATCGGCCGCGCTTTTGCCCGCGCGGACGAGCCGCCGGAGTTCGTCGTCGTAGGCGTCCGAGCCGCCGATGGCCTTCTGGAAGATGCTGGGGTTGCTCGTCAGGCCCACGATGCCCCGGTCGAGCAGCGCCTGGAACGCGCCGTCCCGGAGCATCGTGCGGCTGATGTTGTCGAGCCAGGGGCTCTGCCCCTGGTCGAGAAGCTGCTGCAACGTCGTTTTGTCTGACGCCATACCCTCTCCTTAGCCGCGCCGCGCGGCATGGCTGGTGGGTCACGCTACAAATAAAGCGGGTCTGCTTCGCCGGTCATGCCACGCACGGACGGGCGCCGTGACGCGCACGGAAAAGCCCCATCAATCGCGGCGTGGTCCCGGCCCCCTAGTCGCCGGGTGTGGGCATGAGGTCGCCCAGGGCCGCCGTCGTCCGGTCGTCGGCGCCGTCGTCGGGGCGCTTCGGCGTGAGGGGGGCGGGGACGTGCGGCGCGACCGCCGGCGTGTCCACCGGCGGCGGCGCGTCCCACGCGCCTTCCACCGTTCGCGGCGCGTTCGCGATACTCTCGGGGGTGTTCATCGGCATCCTCCTGTCGTATGGCCTGGCGTCCCCACAGGCGCTGGTGCCACGAATGAGGGAGAGCATGAGGTGTGCCGCGCGGAGGGGGTAGCCCGGCGCCGGGTGGGGTGGACCCTGCTGTATCTCCTCTCTACGCGCCGCGTCAGGCCCCCGAACGCGCCGCGTCAGGCCCTCGATCGGGGGCCATGGGGTGGGGACTGGCCTCTCTGGCGCTGACGCGCTGACGCCATGCCCGCGCCGTGGCGGGGCGGCCGTTGGCTGTAGGACGGGCGGCGTGCGCGCGGGTCACGCGGACAGGGTGGGGGTGCGGGCCATGATCGCCATGCGCCTCTACTTGTGCCGTGGCGTGAACGTGCGGGGGCTGCCCGTGCGAGGATGGTCGGGTAACCCGGGCTTGGCGGCCGGACGCCACGGTCGCGCCGCGCCGGAGCCGCGCGCGTGGGCAGGCTTCGTGTTGTCAGCGGACGGGGCGGGCGTCGTGTCGCCGGAGGGGAGGTAGAGCAGGGCGAGGGGGCCGAAGACGAGCGCGCCGGCGAGGGGACCCCAGAGCGCCGGCGTGCCGCCCAGGCCCATCGCCAGCGCGATGGCGGGGTTGAGCACGCCGCGCGTGGTGAGCAGGCCGGCGAGCAGGGCCGCGCCGATGGCGACCCCGCTCCCACTCTTGGGCACGAACTTGGTGGAAACCGCGAGCACAGTGAGCACCAGGAAGCCGACCCCGATGACCTCGCCGGCGGGAGACGCGGCGGCGTAGGACGGGAGCGGGGCGACGAGGGGGGCAAGCAGCCGGGCGAGGGCGGCGCCGGCGAGTTGCGCGGCGAGGTAGAGGACGCCGACGGCGACGGACAGCCGGCGCGTCACGACGAGGCCGAGGGTGACGGCGGGATTGACGTTGCAGCCGGAGATGTCGCCGAGCGCGTAGACGAAGGCGGCGAGGGTCAGGCCGACGGCGAGGGCGGTGTAGGGGGCGGGCGTGAGCAGGGCGGCGAGGGCCAGGAAGAAGGTGCCCACCAACTCGGCCAGGCCGGCTTGCCACGTCTGGCGCTTGCGTAGGTCGCCCATCGCGCTGCTCCTTCGTCTGAGTGGAAGGCGGGCGTGCGGCCCCGCGCCCGCTCAACGTGAGCGGTGCGGGGTGTCTAACGCAGGGTACGTACCACACAGGGCCTGATCGTGGTGGCGACGACGCCAGGGGCGTTGTCGCCATGGGTGAACGCTGGCGCGCGATGACCAGTGTCGCCTGACCAGCTCAAGACCGTCCCACACATCCCTGGCCCCTAGGCGCCGCGGCGCATTTTGCCCCGTAAGGATGCGGAGCTTTATGCATCATTGCTATTAAACGGGCGCGCGTGGGACGCGCCAGCGCGCACAAAGGGGGGCGAGCGGATGACAGAAGCAGGGATGGCGTGGCCGCCGGTGCGGGCGGCGCGGGGGACGGTGCTGGTGGTAGACAACGGGCGGATGCTGACCGGGGAGATCGGGCTGGCGCTGGAGGGCGCGGGGTATCGGGTGCTGGCGGCGTCGCCGCTGGAGGCGTTGGGGATGGCGCACGAGCTGCAGCCGGACGTGGTGGTGCTCGACGCGACGGGGCACGCGCGCGACGCGGGCGCGCTGGCGCGGCGGTTGCGGGGGCTGGGGCCAACGGAACTGATCCCGCTGGTGGCGCTGGGGGCACAGGGGCGGCCGACGGCGGCGCTGCCGGTGAATGAGGTGGTCCCGTCGTGTGCGGCAGGCGAGATAACCGCGCGGGTGGCGCGCTGGCTGCCGGCGGCATGAGCTGCGGTGGCGGCGGTCATGGAAGAGGGGGAAGCCGCGCAGACATAACCCACGCGCGGCGCCTCGCTGAGACTGGGAGGGCGACGGTACAGCCCCTAACGGCGCCCTCAGACCCTCACCTACGTGTACGCGTGACGGGACGCGTTGGATCATCGGCGCGGCCGGCGTCGGGGCGTGTCTCGTCGCGCCCCTCGCGGTCATGGGGCGTGCTGGCGTGGCGGATCGCCGCCCAGACGAGGAGCCAGCCGTCGCGGGTGGGGGGGTTGGGCGCCGGCGACGGTGATCCGGGCGCGCATGGCCGTGGTGTCCGCGTCAAGGGCGCGATCGGCGGCGGTGAGCGCGGCCGGGGACGCGCGAGAGGGGGAGATCGCTGGCGGCGCGGCGCGCCGGTCTGTCGGCGCAGGCTGCTGGCGCGTGGTGTCCGCCTTGTGCTTCTGTGTCATGCAAAAAGGATAGCACCCACACGGGTACGCCAATCTATCGACACGCGAGCACAAGTGCTGCTAGGGCCGTGGGCAGGGGTGCGGAGCCGGAGATGGAGCTGGGGTTGTTCGATCACTGACACTTTGAGCGACGCGCTGACAGGGTCCACTATAGGTCCGCGTGCCACCGCCGGGGGCGCGCGCGGCAGGGTCGTCGCCCACGACCAGTACCGGCCACTCCAACGCCATGGCCTCCCCCGCCCGCGGTCCTCTCACGGCGCGGCCGCGCGGTGGGGGCCACCGTGGGGCCTGTCTCACACGCTGCCCGCCGCGTGGCGGGGCCGCGCCCGCCGACCACGCCGCTCAACAGTGTGGCCCAGGTCGCCGGCGTCAGCGCCAGCCCCATCGCCAGCGCCACCGTCGGGTTCAGCATCCCCGGCTCGTGAGCAGTCCCGCCGCCAGCGCCGCCCCGATCGCCACCCCGGCCGCCCCTTCCGGTACGGCCCGCCGGGCCATCGCCCGCACGGTCAGGATCAAGACGCCGCTTCTCCCTCTCCGGCCTGGGGCGTTGGGTTCCTCTCGTGTCTCTGCTACGGGCAGACAGGCCACGCGCTCGCGCGCTGCCCCACCGTCGCCGCACCCACCATAGCCGCGCCCCGCCCCCACCCGCCATAGCCCATCCGGGCCGGTGAGCCTCGGATATTGGTCCCAATCGCGCCCGCCCCCCTTGCGGCACGCCGCCTGTGCGCGTATAGTCGCTTCGATGCGTGGGCACGACGCTGCCGCGCCCACAGCCTGCGGCCCGCGCCGCGACGGCTGGCGCCTGTGGACATGGGCGTCGAAGACGATAGGAAAGGAGATATCGTGACTATGGGACGCTCTCACCACCCCCGTCAGCGTCGCACTCCCGGCGCCGCCGCGACCGCCCTGCTGCTCGCCGCCGGCGCCCTCGTCGTCCCGGCCAGCGCCCATGCCGGCGCCCCCACCGTCATGCCCGCGGGGGCACCGGCGCGGGCCAGTCGCGCGCACGTCGACGTGGCGGCGACCGACCCGCGCTTCGGCGTCGACGAGGCCTTCCCCCAGGCCGCCACGGCCGACGCCCTCGGCGTCCGCTGGACGCGCGTCCCCTTCATCTGGGACTACGTCCAGCCCTCCGGACCCACCTCGTACAATCCCTTCGTGCTCTCGAATCACGGTTCCGACGCCGTCATCGACAGTGAGATCGCGCGGGGGCGCACCCCCGTCGGCCTGCTGCTCGGCACGCCCGCGTGGGCGCGTCAGAACAAAGCCTGGGGCGAGGCCTCGGTCCCGCTCAACATCGACAAGGACTGGAACGACCCGCAGAACTACTGGGCCGCCTACTGCTACAAGATGGCCAAGCACTACGCCGGCAAGATCGACCAGTGGATCATCTGGAACGAGGTGAGTATCCCGACGGGGAAGAACGGCCAGGCCGGTCAGTGGACGCAGTGGCGCGGCACCCCCCCGCAGTACGCGCGCCTGCTGGAGGTGGCCTACCAGGCTATCCACGCCGCCAACCCCACGGCCAAGGTCGTTCTCTACGGTGACCCGTACTGGTACGACCATGGGGCCTACCTGTCCAACATCCTTAATCTGCTGGCCAAGGCCGACCCCACGGGCAAGGAGCACGGCTACTTCGACGCGGCCAACCTGCACCTCTACATCGGCGCGCCCAGCTTCTACTGGATCATCTCCGACCTGCGCCAGCAGTTGCGCGCGCACGGGTGGTCTGACAAGCAGGTGTGGGTCAGCGAGACCAACGTCGAGCCCTACGACGACCCCTCCCATGTGGTCCCAGTGGACCAGTTCCGCGTGACCATGGACGAGCAGGCCGGCTTCCTCGTCGACGCCTTCGCCACCGATATCGCGGCCAAGGTCGACCGCATCGAGGTCTACCGCATGTTCGACGGCAAGGAGACCACCGACGGGCTCGCCGCGCTCGGCCTGGTGAGCAACCGTGTGGTCGATGGCCAGCACGTCCTGCGCCCGGTCGGGCGCACCTTCACGTTCCTGGTCGGCCTACTCAAGGGCGCCGAGGGCGGGACCTATACGAAGGGCGAACTCTACCCCGATCCGTACATCGGCGGCAAGGCCGGCGTCTTCAAGGTGGTGACAAACAAGCCCGGCGCGCGCATCACCGTACTCTACAACCAACTCGGCGCGCACCCAACCTATACGGCGCCCTACCACACCGACCCGGCGACGCCCGGCGTCCAGTACGACGCGAAAGACTTCATCGTGCTGCCGCTGCGCGACGCGCAGGGCGTGCGCTACGACCGCGCCGCCACCGCGACCTACACGCTCGCGGCCCACGCCACCCAGGCGACGGTCTACGACAAGTACGGCAACGCCGTCACCCTGACGGAGGGCGAGACTAAGGCCATCAACACGCACGACGTCGATCCGTCCGGCCGCCCCGTGCCGGGTCTCGCCCCGACCACGATCAGCCTGCGGCACGGCGTCTACACGGTGCAGTTGCGCGGCGGGCGCACCTACTCGAACCCGGCCGACCCGCGCATCCCCACCGTCGGCGGCGACCCCGTCATCATCGTCGAGAAAACCGGCCGCTGAGAGCGCCCGCGCGCGCATCTCCCCCTACGGCATGAAGCGCGACACAGCCCCGCAGGACAACGACGACACAGCCACGGAGGACTAGTACCGCAAGCTGGAAGTTTCTCCGCATGTTCGGCACGCTACAACGTGCGTGATGACTCCTCGAAACGGCTTACGGAACTTGCGGAACCATTTCCAGCGAAGGGTACTAGGCATGCCCCCTGAGATAGCATCTTCCCCCGCGACGGTGCGCGCGATCGACGACGACCCCGCCGTGCGCGCCGTCCTCGCGGCGGCCCTGACGGACGCGGGCTACCGCGTGCTCACCGCGACCAACGGGGAGGCCCAGGGCGTCGCGCACGAACGACAGCCGGACGTCATCCTGCGCGACCTGCGCATGCCCGGCCTCGACGGCGCCACGCTCAGCCGGCATGTGCGCGCGTTAGGGGCGACGGCGGCTATCCCTCTCGTGGCCCTCTCCGCGCGCGCGGACCTCGCCGCCGTCGCCGCGACGCTACCGCTCGACGCCTGGCTGCCCAAGCCGTTCGACCTCGACCAGCTCGACGCGACCCTCGCGGCGTGCGTGCGCGGCCAGCCCGGCGCGGCGGGGAGAGACGCGCCCGGCCGGGGACCCGCGGAGGCCTCATGACCATGACCCGCACGCCCCATCCCGCCCCCGCCGCCGTACGCGCCTGGTTCGCCGGCGACGACGACGGCGACATCGACGGCCGCGCCCTCGTCGCCGCCCTGCGCACCCTGCGCACCGACCCCGACTGGCGTGTGCAAGCCATCCCCGGCCCCGCCCTCTGGGACATTGCGCTCATCCACTGGCCGACCCGCACCCGCCTCGCCGTCCGCCTCGCCCCCGTCGCGGGGAGCGGCGGTACCCTGTGGCGCCCGACCCCCTGACGCACGATCCGCGCGGGGCGGGTGCGGCGACGACGGGCTCCCGCGCGTCAGGAGCGCGTGACACCCGTGGGCAGGGCGGCCCCCGGAGGGATAGCCCGAATGGGCTATTGCCCCTCCCCCATCAGGGGGACTATCGTGTCTCGAACGCATCACCGGCCGCCGACCCGCGTCCCGGTGGTGGCGCCTATGTCCGCTGCCGGACCCTGGGGCGCGCGCGTCATCATGAGAGGGAGAGACCCCATGCAGAGTGTGGCCGGATATAGGCCCGCCGTCGTGAGCGAGACGAGGAGCGTCCCCTCACCACCGTCCTTCGACCAGCTCTTCGCCCGTTATCAGGGGCCGCTCTACCGCCACATCCTCGCCCTCGTCGGCGACCCCGCGCAGGCCCAGGACCTGACCCAGGACACCTTCCTGAAGGTCTTCGCGGCGCTCCCCGGCATGCGCGACCCGGTGCGCCCGGCCTGGCTCTACCGCATCGCCACCAACACGGCCTACGACGCGCTGCGCCACCGCCGCCGCCTCACCTGGGTCCCGTTCGCCCCCGGCGACGACGATCACTTCCCCGCGCCCGATCGCGACCTACCGACGCGCCTGGCCGACGACGAGGCCGTGCGCCACGCCCTCGCCCGGCTCACGCCTCCGCAGCGTGCCTGCCTGCTGCTGCGCGCCCACGACGGCCTCTCCATCGACGAGATCGCCCACGCCATGGGCATGTCAAAAGGCAACGTCAAGATGACGCTCTCCCGCGCCAAGGAGCGCTTCCGTGCCGCCTACGCCGATCCGGCCGGATCGGCGGGCGTGGGCGTGCCAGCGGTCGGGCGGGGCGGGGTGGGCGACCCGTTGAGGCGTCAGCGCCCCGCGGCGGGGGGCGCCGAGGACCAGTCCGGCTCCGGCCGGTAGGTGACGACGTGCCCCGCGCGGTCCACGCAGGTGGTCTGGGCGCACAACTGGCCGTCATGCACCGCGATGGGGAGGGCGAGCGGCGCGTCCGCGAAGCTGGCCGCGCCGAGCGCGAGAGTGAGCGTGAGGGCGAGGGCGAGGGCCGCGAGGCCAGCCGTCGTCGTGCGGGTCACGGTTGTATCCTCCTTGTCATGCCCGGTGTGGCCCCCCCAAACGGGCCAGGGCCTCCGGTACTTCTCGTATCGGCGTGACGGGCGCGGACCTTGAGGGCGCGGCCGTCGGCGCGCCTGCGCGGGCTGTGTGGTGTCACCACGGCGACGGGACGGGGACAGGGAGGGGGACGCCGCGCACAGCCCGGACGCGACGCCCCCGCTAACAGCCTATCCGGAAAGTGCCTAAACACGCGCTCAGCGGCTGCATAAGCCTCTCTAACGATTTTCCGGATAGGCTGTAAGGCCAGGGGAGGGCGGCGGCACAGCCCAGACCGCCGCCTTCATGTCCCTACGTAGGTATAGACGCACGGACCGCGCATCCCTTACGTGGCTCTTGCGCCGCGCGACGGTGGGGCGTGCGGCGCTGATGCGACGCGAGAGGCGCACGGTGGACAAGGGCGGCGCGGCTGGGCGTCACAACGCGGCGTGTGCGCCGGGGCGGGCGCTGTCTGCGGCGTCAGGGCGTGGCAAGAGCGGGCCGTGGCCGGATCGGGCGCGGGCGGTGGCGCAAGGGTCCACAACAGGCCGGGGCACGCGCCTGTGGGCGGTGTGGACCCCCTGCTCCCCCTGTGCGTGCTGACGCTAGTGATCGAAGCCGATGAGGGGCGCGTCGGGTGGGGGTGCTCCGGGGGTGAGATCGAGGCGGCAGACTATGAAGAGGGGCGTGGTGTGGACGACGACGAAGACGGCCCGCGCCGGGTCGTACGCCTCGACCATCACCTCGACCGCACTATAGGGCGGGAGGAGATGGGCGGAGGCAGCCAGGAGCGTGAGCGGGATGTAGCTCACGGTGGCCTCGGCGGTGGGGCGGAGATCGATGAGGACGACGCCGCGGCCGTGCGTATGGTAGGCGCGGCGGCCGGCGCGGCGCAGGATCGGGTAGAGGGTGCGCACAGCTTCCTGGCCGATCCGCGCGGGCGGCACGGCGGGATCGCGCAGGAGGGCGCGCACGGGAGCGAGCACCTGGGCATAGCGCGCCTCGTCCGTGTCGCTGTCGTCCACCCAGGGCCAGAGGCCGACGTCGCGGAGGTTGGCGAGGGCTTGCGTGAGCCGATCGGGCGCGTCGGCGTGGGGCAGGTCCGCGTCGCACGGCCCGCCGTTGACCCCGGCGGCTTGCCGCGCCTGCCAGTCCCGCGCGTCCTCGCCGGCCGCGGCTGCTTCGTCGGCCGACGCGCTCAGCGCGTGCTCGATCGCCGGGGTCGCCGCGAAATCTGTCCCCCCGCGCGCCCACGCGAGCCACACCGATAGAGATTCCACCGGACCCGCGCTGGACAAGCGCGCGAGCCGCAGGAGTCGTTCCTGGTCACGCGGCCCCTCTTGGCCCTGGTCTTGGCGCTCGTCCCTATCCATGTCCCGTCCCCTCTGTGTCGGCGGTACGCCCCTTCGTCACGCACCGGTGGGCTCATGCTACACCTTACACCCCGTCTACGCAACTGTTCGCCCTCTCCATCCGCTGGTTGTGGTGCGGTCCGTGCCGCCCTGGCGTCGCCCCTCGTCCCTCATGGGCGCTCCGCGCGTCGTCCGAGGGGCTGACGGGGCCGCTAGCGGGCGTTGGGGGCGTGGGGAGGCGCCTATCCCCTGTGGCCCCAGCGCCCCAGCGGGGCTCCTGGCAACCCTGAACGCGTCGGCGCGCGGCGACAGGACAGGACGGCGCCGACGGGGCGGCCAGGCGCGCGTTGTCACGGGGCGTTCATGGGCGGCGGTATAGCGGTATAGATGAGGGGACACGGGGGGGGCCGGGCCGGCCAGCGGTGTCTTGGCTGATGGGCGCGGCGGGCCGTGCGCTCCACGCCCGTCCCGTGGCGCAGCCCTCCGGTCTGCCCTCGTCGGCCGCCGGTGCCGGTGGTGGCCTGTCGTCGGTAGGGACACGCGCGCGGGCACGCATAAGGGGTGGCCGCGCCGGCGTCCCCATAACGGCGTGCCCACCCCCTATTCACCCGCAGGATAGCGGCGACGGAATCGGCGCGCATGATGCAAAACTCACCTTTCAAACGCCGCACACAGGGGGGCCTCGGCGCGTCGGTCTGTTGGCGCGGGCCGGCCGCCGTTTTCTCGCCAGGGCGGGTGTCGCTGCGGCCAGGATCGAGGCTGAAGACACGGACCTGCACCTCAGCGATGGATGGGGGGCGGTGGGCATAGGCGGCGGCGAGGCGCGCTTGCTCGTCCGGCGGCAAGGCGGCGAACTGAGGGCCCTCAAACGTGACCTGGCCGGCGGCGTCATGACGAGCCATGAAGCCAATCCATCCGGACTCATCCGGTCTTGGCGTATCAGTCATCAGCCTGCCCTCCTCGCTCCTCGCTTGGCCTCATGATAACCCCTTCTTATGGTCGACGCCGCCGGTCCAGGGTGTCAGATCCCACAGGTGTTGCGCCGATCCCGCGCTGAACTCCCTGCATAGAGCCCTGTGCACACACGATGAGAGCGCATCTGCACGATGGCGCAGGGACGGTGGAAGCTGACAGATGGCCTCTGTAAGGCGTCAAAGTGCGTGCGCCGAACTTACGCTTGGAGCGACCCGAAACGTCAGAGTGTCTGTAAGATCCCACGCTCGATGGGCCGTTACCCACATTCGATGAGCCATAAGTCCCATGCATGGTGGGCTATCCAACGCCACGCGCCTCGCGCCCGCCACCGCGCGGCGCGCTCAAGGTCAAAACGCCCTCTTGCGGGCACCGCAGACGACACGGGCGCGTCCGCCCCGCGCACGGATCGGCCCACCTACTGTGGGATCAAAAGGAGGATTGGCCCACCGTACGTGGGATTTTTCGCCCACAGAGCGTGGGATACCCCCTTGTTTTAGGCGTGAGCCCCGCCCATCTAATGTGGGGACTTACAGAGGCACCATTGAGGTTCGCCAGCAGCATCTTCAAAGCTGGCACTTACACCCCCTGCAGGAGCCAACGCACGCCGGCGCACCCACAACCGCCAGGAGCCCCGCCAGGGCCGCAGGGGCACGGGAGCTTCCCACGCCCCCACCCACCGCCCCCAACGGCCACCACAGCGCCCCAGGGACCCCAGGACGCGCGACATGGCCCCAGGACGCGCCACCCATGAGGGGCAAGGCGTGACGACGCGCCCACGGCGCCACGGCGCCAGGGCCACGCGGGCCGGGCTGACGTGTAAGATTTCACATAAAATGCGCCGTGTCGCACCGACCCTGCGCCCGTCGTCGCACAGAACGTGCGCCCATCCGCCACCGCCTGCTCCCACGTCCCCTCGCGGGCGCTGCCCCACACCTGAGTGAGGCCTCGCCCGTCCCCTGAGCCCACTCCCACGGGCAACCCCGTCCTGCACAGATCGGCGCACCTTATGCGCGACAATGTGAGGATCGGCGCACCTTCTGTGCGATTAGCGGCGCACTTTACGCGCTCCACGGCGCCGATTCAGGTGTGGGCGCCGGCGCATCTTATGTGCATTCTTACAGCGGCAACAGGTGGCCCTTTATCCACCGTCCCCCGTCGGCACTGACTGTCTCCTCATCCACCGGACAGCCGCCCCCGGAGCGCCGGCGCCGCGCCTCTCAGGTGTGACAGAGCGTGGAGATACAACTGGCGCCGGGTGCGCCCGCGCTCGCCCCGTCTGCGGCCGCCGACCCATCCGCGCCTCCCTGGCCCCGCAGCACCGGTACTGCGGCGGCCACCGCGCCACGGAAGGGTCAGCCATAGGCCAGTTGCCCCCTCTCTGGTATACCGTGCAGGTGAGGGAGAGAACACACCACGTTGTCATCGTCCCCGGACTGAGCGACAACCCGATAGGCGTCGCCTGGTTGACGCGGGACTGGCGTGCGCACTACGGACTCACACCCCATGTCGTGCGCTTCGGCTGGCGCGGACAGCCCGACGACTTCGCCCCCCGGTTAGTGAGACTGGGCCGCTATATCGATGGGCTCGTGGCTGCGGGGGCACAGGTGTCCCTCCTCGGAACGAGCGCGGGCGCGAGCGCCGTGCTCAACGCCTTCTTCGCGCGGCGCGACGACATACGCAGCGTGGTGAGCGTCTGCGGCCGCCTGCGCGCGGGCGACGGGGTGTATCCGTCGCTCGATCAGTCCCGGAATCGGCTTCTCTTCAAGCCATCGGTCCTGCGCTGTGACGAGGGGATCAGCAGGCTCACGCCCGCCGACAAAGCCAAAATCCTCACGATCCGCCCCCTCTTCGATGAGCTTGTCCCGGTCACCACGATGACCATCGCGGGGGCGACGAACCGGCGCATTCTCGCCGTCGAGCACATGGTGGGCATCTATCTGGCGCTCTCGGTCTATGCCCGCCTGATCGTCGATTTCCTCGCGCGGGTATAAGGCGTCACCGCCGCTGAGACAAAACGTCGACGTACGTGAGCCATCCTCCCGCCAGCCCGCGCAGTTCTCTCTTTCACGCTCAAAACGCCCTACTCCTCGCCACGCATCCTGCCGCTATTGACACCAGGCCGTTAGACAGCCAGGCTCGCACGAACGGAGGCCTCCGCCATGCCTCGCCCGCTCCCTCCCTGCCCCGACTGCGCCGCCTGCCACCGCCGCGTCCTCCTCCACACCATCCGCCTCCGCTCCTTCTCCCTCCCCCCGTGCCACCCCCCACGCTTGACACCACCAGGGCCACGCCGGCCACACCCCCGCACGCGACAGTTCCCTCGACTGATCCGCCCGTGGCTCCTCCCCGTATACAACAGGCGGCCACGCCAGGAAGAGCAAGCTCCCCGCGAGACAGGCGTCCACACGGTGTCTTCGTCTGTCGGCACGCCCTGATCCCCTAGCTCGTCGCCCCCGGCCACTGCGCCCCGTCCCCCAGGGCTGCAGCGGCGTTTATACTGCTAACGACGCCCCACTAACGACGCGCCACAGGAGATTCCTCCCATGCCCTTCGTGTATGCCCCCGCCAATGTCGCTGGCCCCTCCACCCGCCCGCGCTCCCTCACCGCCCTGGCCCCTCTGCTCGCCACCCTTACCGCCGAGGTGTCCGCCGCCGTCGTCGCCGGCCGCCTCGCCCTACCCCCCGCTACCGCCGCCATCGCGCAGCTCGCCAAGGCCGCCCGCCAGGCCGACGCCCCCGCCCCCGACGCGCTCCTCCTCGCCGTCCACCTCGTCGCCGCCCGCGCCGTCCTCCTCGAGGCCGATGCTCCCCCCGCTCTTTCCCGCGCCCTGACCGACGCCCTCGTCCGCCTGCATCAACTCCTCGCCGCCCCGCGGCCGCCCACGCCCTGACACACATCCTCCCCACGCGCAGGCGCCACGTCGCCGGCGTGCGGGCCGACACGCCACTGCGCTACACTACATGCATATGGCCGAGCATCCCCCCTCTGAGACCCTGGCCCCGCCCGCCGCCGCCGCTCCCCCGCCCCTCACCGCGGAGCGCACCGGCGTCACCGACGCGTCGCACCCTGCGTCGTGGCCTGACCCCGCGGCCATCGTGCAGGACGTCACCACGCGCCTGCACCCGCTCATCGACCACGCCGTGCAGCGCGCCATAGCCCCTTTGGTTGAGACGATCGCCCAGCAGACCGCCACCATCGCACGCCTGGCTACCGCGCTCCACGCGCTCCACGCCGCGCTGCCGCTCCCCGCGGCACGGGAAATGACGCCGGATACGCCGGCGCAGCGTCCCCACGCTCTCGCGGCCTATCAGGACGCACAACAGGACATGGCGGACCAGAAGAACGCACGAGTGGACAGCGTGGACTGGCAGGGTGCCCAGGACCGCCGCGTGGCCGATCGCCGTACCCGTGACGCGGGGGCGCTCGCGCAGGACCGTCGCGTGGTCGATCGCCGCGCCCAGCAGGATCGGGACCGCTTCGAGGACGCCGTCTTGGCCCAGTATGTCCCTCTACCCCCCGCCGCCGCCCCCCCACACCCGCCGCCTGACACTCCGCCCGCTTCCTAACGCCGCTAGGGTTGCCAGCCTCGTGACCCGTCGCCGTCCCTCCCGTCGTCGCATCGCCCTCACCTCCATGGCTCTCTTGTCGCACCCTGACGGCACCCGCCCTCACCTGCTATAGTCCCCCCAGCAGCCTCCATCGTCTACGATCCGTGCCTTCCCAATGCCGCCGCTCGCCGCACCGGGGGACGTCTGGGCCGACGCGCAAAGGCTGCCGCCATGCTTCACCCGTGCCCGCACCCCCCCAGCCCCGATTGCGGCGCCGACGACGCCCTTGCCCTGCGCGCCACGTACCACTATCACCCGCCCCTACCCCTCCGCTGGCTCGCCCCCTTCTTCCCCCGCCACCTCACCCTCGTTTACACCTGCGCCGCCTGCCACCATCACGTCCCACGCCAACGGCACCGGCGCCATCAAAGATGTCACCGCCCCCCTCCCCAGCGGCGATTAACGCACCCACCCCGCCTGCCCGTACCCACCGCCCGCCACACGGGGCCTGCGCCGTCGCGCAGGCCCCGTGTGTTATCACGCCCCGTCCAGCGCCGACCGTGCCCCTCGCGCGTGTCACCTCTGCTCTGCTAGAAGAGCGCCGCCCTCACCCCCGGAGCCCCGCTCCCTCCGACGACTCGTTGATTGACACCACTCTAGTACCGTTCGCCTGAAAACATTCCGCACATTAAGCCGCCTGAGCGTTCCGTGTCTCGATGAATGGTGTCGGAGCGGCGGTCTGCTCCGTTGGGGTGACGCGCCCCGTATAGGTCCACTTAATAG
>JAABUO010003930.1_pt1 | contig 17605 bp, 29 predicted proteins | sample 5559291 | NCBI WGS metagenome assembly JAABUO01 (sample SAMN10711878, study PRJNA513372) | rock metagenome | isolation source: Antarctica rocks | place: Antarctica: Victoria Land, Finger Mt sud | reverse complement strand
ATTGGTTTCACTTGTCCACAACCTTGCTTGAACTGTCCAACATCGATGAACAAATCGATGTGTGTGATTGATTGATTCAGTGCGGGATTGTTTACGTTTCGAAAAAAGCTGGCAAGTTACGCGTAATTAATAATTAATAATTAATTAACGCTCCTCGATCTGATCCAGCGCTGTGAACTGTCCCGGTGGTCGGACATTAAATGACTGCTGGCTATTGAGTGAACGGTCCCGGTGGTCGGACATTAACTGACTGCTGGCTATTGAGTGAACGGTCCCGGTGGTTGGACATTAAATGACTGCTGGCTATTGAGTGAACGGTCTCGGGCTGAAACCCTAGGTCTGTAGACATTGACTTCTGCCTATTTCTCTCTAGTCGAACGTCGGGCCCCGTCGGGCCCCAGCGTTATTTCTCATCGGCCGATGGCCGAAGCCGTCGTCGATACACTCAACTCAGAGCTCAACGTTAGTCAGGTTACGCAAATAGTTACATCACATAACACCGTATATGACAAATGATAGAAGCCGCCGGCCACGAGCCGTTTGCCTGCCATTAGATGCATGACACTGCGGCTTCGTTTGGCATCAAAGTCATGCAACACTTCAGCGCGGAAAATCTTGATAAGGATTGCAGACATGAGCTGTGTATGAGCTTGTGAAGCACCCTTCTGCACGTCCGAACGCCAAGCTTGTGCAGATAGAACCTGCTCGCGAAGGGCATGTCGAGGGCTGTGCAAGACGCTGCTGGTTGATCTCTGACATTACTTCACTTGCATTGCTACAGGTCCAATTGAAGGCTTCTGTTAGCGAAAAGTATGCTGAAGTTCAATCAAAAGCAAACTGCGCATCAAACATTTCTGCGGCTTCTTGTCAGGTGCAGTCCACGCCAAGCCGGCTGTGCTGAATATCAAAGCTTTGCTGCCGCACGTGGTGGGTGAACGATATGCAGGCTACAAAACAACAAGAGCCGGAGTGACAGCGGACATGAGCTCACAGGCAAACAACACCAAGTGACACGTGGGTAGCACAAAAGGACCACGATGCAGCGACCTGAGTATTGTACGAGGGACTCGAAGAGGTCGCGCCTTCGCCGCCCTTGGGCGGAGCTGAAGTGCAAGTGCTGCGAAGCTTTTCTGTGACAGTCTTCTAGCAACCCCAGCAGATTTGCTAAGCAGATTTGCTAGTACTGATAGTAGGTATACACATTTGCATGTTATATAGTAGTGTTGGACTTGCATGCTGCTGTCTGCAAGTAATACATGCTGTCTGCAAGCAATACATGCTGTCTGCAAGTAACACAACCTGGGTTCCAACATTGCTGCTTAGTCTTCTATGCAATGACGCATGCATCCGACGAACATTTTGTTACAGTAGGACCCATAAGTAACGGCTCGACTCGCGACATGTGCGAGCTCCGACACTAATGTCAAGCGCAACTCTGTGTTTCAGCGGCGGTCCTTCCGAACACAGCAAGTCAACCAGCTCGCCTTTCTGTGTACAGCTTCACTGGCGCAGAAAGCGCTTGTAGCACATGTGTGGCGTGGTAAAAGCAACAGGTCTGTGACAGTGAAACAAGGCTGACAGCAGGGCCCCAACTTGACAGCTGTGTGGCAAGCGAAAGAAATACACAACGATAGCCTGTGACACCCTGGGTGTTCGGTAAAACTAGCCAGCTTTGACTTGTGGTATCCAGTTTTCTCAGTCAAGCAGCAGGCATAGAACAAGAGCGTTTGCACAAGAAGGTCCAGAGGCTTGCTGACTGAACAGGCTCTCCTTCTGTCAAAGGAAAGCTTGTTCAAGCAGCAAGCCTTTGTTTTCAGTGAAGTAACTTGCATATGCACAACACAGCTGTTTACTTACCAGCTCCAAAAAAATTGCCAGAGTTTGGCCCTCCCCTTGACTCTGACTCTGACTCTGACTCTGACTCTGACTCTGACTCTGACTCTGACTCTGACTCTGACTCTGACTCTGACTCTGACTCTCTGCTTGCTTTGTTTCATTTGTTTAGTTTGCACATTTCTGTATGTTGTGTGCTGATATGCACAGTTTGCGCTGCATATACAGCCTATGCATTTCCTGTGTGATGTCAGTCATGCTACCTCGTTTCTCTTTGATTTGATAGCTGAGCCAGATACAAGTGACATGCATGTAGGATGCATGCTGTGTATTGCAATGCATTTACCTGCATCAGTAACTACTTGCTTTGGGACTTGACACTATTGCCCTGGGCGTTTTGGGTTTTGCCCTATTGCAATGCGACCTTTCTGTGCTATTCAAGTTACAGGCGGCTTCTTCACACACAGACTGAGAACTCAAGCACGTACAGACAGCCAGCAGGAACAACTTCAGCACGCCGGTCACGAGCCTGTCTGCCTTGTGCCTGGTTCTGTGGACCGGTACCTGCCTGTGCCTGATTGCACTCTTCAACAGAGCCTCGACACACACTCTGAGGGGTTTTTACTCTGTTGATATATATATAAACACTGCTTCATCCTGCGAGAAACCCACATGCTTTGTGCCTGAGCTTGTGGCCGGCGGCTTCAGTTTGACCTAGGCTCAGCCTCAGATCCCTTTACAGCTGACAGCTTGCAGTATGTCAGCACTCAGCCAGCCCCTGCTGTAACACAACACTTCCGACATGCATATGAAACCCCTACATGCCTATCGACACATTTTGCAGTGACTCTCTCTACGTACACACCGATCCCGACAGTTTACCGAGCTTTGTTGAAGAGTGCAGTTTCGGGATCTGGTCATCGGATTCACACCACCAAGAAAAAACGGCTTAATCACAATTTGTGCTGCATGCCATTCCACAGAGTCACTCAACTTCTTGCATAGCTTAGTCACAAGATCAGCTTTGCTTGTATGCTTGGTGAATCGTGAGTTCGCGGCCATATGGCTGCGCATGCATGTGCAGCACATGCCCATGCCCAAAACATGAATCCAGTTTCCACTCCTAATTGCGCTGCCACAACCCCCTGAACGAATGCTTGTTTCAGCGTCAGCTACACCTCATGATCATGCATGCAGTCTATCCTGACAAGGTTCTTGATATGTTGTCAGAAAGAGGCCTCGAAGGTCAGTACTTGAGGTCCGTACATGAGGTCCATTCACCACAGGCACATGATCAGTGTCCGTTGCTGACATTGCAGCAAGTCTCTGCATTCCTGCCTGCTCTACTGTCCTGACTCAGGACTCCTGAGCTGAGCTAAATTAGGTCTTGTTGAATGTCTACACAGCATGTAGACAGCATGTCATTGACACATAAGAATGTCCTATTGGCGCTGTAACAGCCATGTGCATGGTGTATTTCAGTGGTGGCACCTCACATTGTTGTGCAGCCTGATCGTTGACATGCCTGCCGAAGCCCTTACAAAGAACAGCCCGCGGATTGTTGATCTGCAAGCATAGTGCAGCCATGTCATCCAGCAAAGACTTCCCACACTTGTGGTGGCCCAAGTTCGAGAACCTGTACGAAGGACTGAGAGAGGCTTCTACTTCAGCTTCATCGGTGGCGCATGCAAATCTTGCCCATGTGCTGCAAGATGTCCAAGTCTGGCTGCAGATGGGCCTGCAAGGCTTTCAGCCACCTGCAGACGACGCTCGGTCATTTCTAGAAAAGGAATCTCATTTGTTCGTAGCCAACGGCAAGAAGGTGCCAATCAAAGCGGAGCTACGATCGGCTGCAGTCTTGTTGAGCAACCACCTGGTAAAACATAGATTTTGACGTTACCTGTGGCACTGCTGCTCACCTTTGGATTCATTTTTTGACATAAGTTCTGATGATGCACAGGGGCTGAATGAGCTTCAGGCTTACCTGCTGTTGTACCGATCACCAGCACTGCAGCAGGCAGGCAGCACGCAAGCGCTGTCCCTTGAGCAGCTGCAAGATCTGCAAAACGCCTACTTCCTGCAGCGCAACTACTTACTGAGCAGCATTTACGAGCTGCTGTCACAGCACGACACAGCTGAAACCCTGTATCAGCACTCAGCAACCACTGCATTAAGTCACGCACTGGATGCAGGACTTGACAAAAGCCTTTGTAGGGCGCTAGCAATTAATCTTGCAGAGGGCAGATCTGATACATCCCATGACACAGCTGCAATAGCTGCTGACATGTCGAGCGCCTTGATACTGTCAAACAGTCAGCATACTGAGACACAGAGCCAGCAGGGCAAGCAGCAGCTGCTTTTTGAGCAAGAGATGCTGCTGAGCACCCTGCTGTGCCTGTTCGCGGACTGGAAGCCATGCACGCCAGATTGCTTCCAACAGCTCATGCATGCAATGCATCAGCATATGTTCATGTTATGGCACACAGACAAGGTGTCAGAAGCGATTACAAGCAGAGCACTGCAGCTGGTGAGTGTCATACAGCAGCATTTGAGCTGTGGTAGTTGCAAAGACCATAAAACTGGCACTGGGCATTTTGCATAAATTGTATTCCTCCAGCGACCACCAATGGTCTCTTGGGACAGAGCAAAGCGCCTGAATGTGTGTGACACAAATGCGCCTGCTACCAGCTGCTTCGCTGTTAAAGCAAAGACTGTCTGGCTTCTCACTTGCAGATGCAAACTTTGTCGGTGCAATTTGTGACCATTCCAAGCTTGTTGAGCGCTCTAGGCCAGGGTAGTCTGCCATTTTCAGACAAGGCTCCATTGCTTGTGTCTGGGCAAGACAGCCTCTGCCAAGTCTTCACGACCTGGCTGGACAGTGCCAGGCAGGCTGAGCATGGAGCAACAGGGCTGACTGCTGGCCATGGCCCTGCTATGCTAGCTTTTGCTGCTGCTGCTGCCTTACTGAAGGACATGCCGGACTTCTCAGGTAGGCCTATGTTGTTGTGCTGTTGTCATGACAGACCTGTTGTCAAACAGATTTTCCAAAAACCAACCTGGTGATAGCCACGCCTCAACTGAAGTTGCATACACAGGCTGGTGAGGTCATGCTTGTTGCACTATGCAATGCTGGAAAGCGCTTGCATAACACCCATAGACTTAGTCAGACTAGTTTGACAGCTCACGCCCTGAGCGGCATAATCTGTACTGGTGCATGTGTGTAACCCAACAGCATACGGTTGTGGCCCTTCAGGGCCATTGGCTGACATTGACCCAACAGCCTTTGCCAACAAGGCTGCACAGCTGGAGGTGTTGCCAACGCTGGCAGAGCTGACAAGCAGTGGGCAACTGAGTCAGGCCAGCCGCATCACTCTGCTAAGCCTGATGTGTGCTGCAATTGCTGCATTTGACCTGTCGCCCTACACACTGTCAGCCACCCAGCTGCAAGCTGTCATAGACACCCTGGCAAATCTATATGAAGGTAAGGCTCTTGCTATGTAGATATCAATGGGCAAAGCAGAGCTGTGACATGACTGCTGTTGCAAGGTTTGCAGACAGGCGCTGGATGTACAGATTGAGTTACAGCAAAGTAGCAGTCCTGCTGGTCAAGCATGCTTACTTAAGGACAACATGCATGTACAAGCCGCTTGTCATGACATTGGTAGTGTCATTGTTATAGGCCTGGCTTCTTTTGATTGCATACATAACCCGGAGTGCATCTACCACTTTGATCTGGCAGATGTCTTCATCACGCTGCAGCAACCTGCAATGCCTGTGTGGACAGGCCCTAGCCTGGCAATGAGATGAACAGAACACACAGCTGGTGACATGCAGGCCAGGAAGAGTTATGCGCTGCCTTTCATGATGTAAGCAAGCCCGACCACTTCTGGCATGCGCCTGTCAGGCAGTTCTATCAGCAGACCCTGGAGTTGTTGTTTGAGGATCCTAAGCCAGTGCTGCGCTTGTGGTACAGCCTAGCATGTGGCCTTCAAAGCTCAGGTCTGCTCAGCTGTGCCATGTATACATGGTGTTTTTCACTTTCTTGAGCTGTGTCTGACTGCATCTCGACTGCTTTCATCAGTCTGTGCATCCATACTCGAGACCCTGTGTTGCTGCAGTCCTGCCTGTCATTCCTGCAGATGCGGTGGCAAACATGCTGGAGAATTATGTCCCCCCCGTCATGCGAGCTACTGGCTCAGAAAAGCTGTCTTGGCTTGATGAAAACCAGAATACGGTGCAAGCTATGGAAGACATGGCTATCCCCAACTCTGCGGGTCTCACAGTCTCCAAGGTATGTCGTGGTGAGCATCCAGAAAATACCAAAGGCTGGTTACTGTACCTTGTGTGTTTCTGGATGATTTTCTTTGCAAGTCAACTGATGTTACAGCCATCAGTGCACTTTGGTACAGTGGCATCTGTGTGTCATGTTTGGACTAAGCATGCACGTGACATGCTGATGCATGCAGAAAATGGTGCAGTACATCAGGCCTGCAAGACAGCTCCCCAGCAGCTTTTGCACCAACTTTGCTACTTGCTGCTACTGCAGGGCACAACAGGCCGGTTCCTGCAAAAGGCTCAGTACCTTGTAGAGAAGGAACATGCCAAGCATGTCAAGATCCATCCTCTGCTTGCATCAGAATCTACCATCCTTGTCCTGTGGCTTCCAAGTACACATCAGCGGCAACCCAAGCAGAAGAGGAGGGTCAGATCTGGGGATATTGAGGACAGACACTTGCGACCAGGCAATGACATTCTGCTTGAACAAGCATGGGCGTGTTTGCATCAAATCCAACAGGTACTGTACGGCGTTTGAGAGCTGGCTTTGTGATCCAAGCAGTTTGGCAGTCCCCAATAGCTGTTTTGCCACAATGCCTTTGCTGCATCATGTGCCTCTGCGACATTATCATTTTGTTTGGCTTTGTTATAAAAATACGCAGTTTGTTAGTCCAGGGATCAAGTTGCTGCTGTTCACCAAGCTGGATAATGTGCAGGCAGCAGAGAGTGGCTTACAATGCACCGAGGCCTTGACAGAGCTGTTGTTAGTCATCAAGCTGTTTGTGAGGTTAGCTGAGTCCAGAGCTAGCATTGGGCATGATCTGATGAGAGTCAAGCAAGTCGGGGAGCAGTGTGAAGCACATGCAGCGGCAGATGCCCTAGACCTGGCGTGTCAAGTCACAGACGCCCTCTGCTGCATGCAAAGACCCTCTGTGGAGCTCTTAGGTAGGGCTTATGTGCTGCCAAGGCTGCGCTCATGTCAGCAGGATCTGGCTCATCCTTGATACTTGCTTGTAAACTGAAAGCAGCCTTTGTTTGTGTTCCCAGCATACAAGCACTGCCTTTGATGTTGCCTCACATTCAAACATGTCAGTGTGACTTGTTGGGCAATGCTCACCTTGATTAAGCATGAATCAGGTTAACACACGGGAGGCATGGCATATTTGCTGCTCAACTGAGTCATATCAGTTGATGCTGTAACGTAGGTGCCTGCATTGGGCTAATGTCAGCCCTAGCCAGGGCCTTTCCAGGCTATGCAGCTACCCTGGCGTCCAAGACGTACCTGCTGGGAGTTGGTGGTGGCAGGAGTCACAAAGCAGGGCCCCATCATGCCCCTCCCACCTCTCACAGTCTGCCCATGTTGGAGCACGTTCAGAGGGTGTGGGAAGGAGCTCAAGGCGCATACCCTGTCACTCTAGCCTTCCTGGGTCTGACAGAGACTCTACTCATTGCTGGGGTGAATGAAGCCTGCGTGAAGGTATTTTCATTGCTGCTTGCTCTCAAATCTACTGATCTGACCTGTGTTGTCTCATGTGCGTGCTTGCTAAGGCAACTCCCAGAAGTTGTCCTGTTCCAAAGCAATAGCCAGCCTTTGCCATTGCTTGGCATGTCTGCTTTGGGCCATTCAAGCTATGAGACGGTGTGTTGCAGTCATATGTGGGCTTCACGCTCAGTCACATCCTCAGCAGCTGTCACAGCTGGCGCTATGCCAAGCGCAGCCAGAGATGGGACATCGCGGCAGCAGCTCTCCAGGTCCTGCAGGCCGCCATGACCAGCCCTCTCATACCACAGGGCAGGCTGAACAGCAACGATCAGACACAGCCTGACTGGAGTGTGGCCCAGACTGTGGCTGAGGCAGTCAGCAAGCCTGGTCACCCTGCTGCTTACCTTTTCATGAATTTGCCACCTCATGCAGGTCAGCACCACCAAGCTGGATGTTGCTGTTGTCACTGCATTTCTGCATTGTCCAGACAGCACCTGCTCAGATCATCATTGCTCTTGTATGCTGCCTCAATAGCAGGCTATCAATTATGCCTGTGCAGCACTAGCATCATGAGCCCAAGCTGACGTCTGTGCATCCACTTTAAGCATCCTTATCAGCAATTCTTGGCAAGGCCAAATCAGTCATGACAATTCTCTGCAGAATGCTGACTCTGTGCATCGGATATGCCTGCCTTGTCTGTCACAAAGGTGGTAGGCATGCTGACTGATGCTATGTTAACATACATCAGAACATCGGCTAGTGCTTTCACACTGCCTGCTGTATACAGATTTTCTTGACACCCTGTTGAAGCGGCAAGGGAGAGAAGCAGAAGCTGCATCCCTGGAGAGAATGACTGCACAATGGTTATTACTCACGCCCTTGCTGGTTCAAGCGTGTAAACAACTTCCTCACCCCTCAGCACTCCTGCAAGACCTCTTCCAGGTCAGCCACTGCGTGCATTGCTCACGGAAGCGCTATGCAAAACAAAATGCAGCAGCTCTTGACAGCCTTGTTGACTTGTGTACCCGCAGAGACATGACCACTCTTGGCAGCCTGTTCAGCACAAGGCAAACAAAGATGCCGTAAAAAGGTGTTTGTGCACCAGCTGTCCAAAGTACTTAAGCGTAGTTAGTCCCAGGCAATGATCCAGCTCTTCATGCAGCTTCACTAGCTCACAAGCTTGCTGTCATGTGTCATGTTGATTTCTGACAGTGTGATGCCCCTCATTGCTCAACACTCAAATAATGCACCTTTCACTGTTTGGCCTGAACAGGCTCTGCAAGGGACTCATAATGCTGCACAAGACCGACTTCATGTGCGTATGGGCAAGAGGACTTTTGATTATTGCAGGTCACAGGCTTGCAAAACAGGTTAAGTTGTAATGACTGCAGGCGCGTGCAGAAGGCAAACCGTCTGCTGCAAACATTCTGGCATCCTACATAGCTTATCAATTTGAGGAAGTTGAAGGCAAATCCATGGGCGCCATAGCTATGGAGGCAGGGCAAGCTCTGGCAGTGGCCGCCTCAGCTGTGTCTCAGGGCCAGGTCTCCCTTGCTCGATGCCTCCTGCAAGGATCAGCAGGTGCTGTCCTTACTGCGGCGTGTGCAGGCACTGTGCAAACAGCCATTATACCAGTAATTTGAAAGACAGTGTACTTACGTCTTTACAGCCATGTCAGGCAAAATATGATGACCAGGGACACAACCGTTGCGTGTCCAGGGTTCATCATGTCCTTCCAACATCATGCTTGTTGGGTTTCTGCAACTTGTTTGTTCAGATGCACACTGCAGTGCTACTATTGAGAGCAATTCGTGCATTTCAAATGACACAAGGCAATGCAGCTGTGATGTAGCAGTGCTGGCTGTGGCTGTGCAGGTGATGCAGCCTCATGCCCTGTGTTGGAAGCTCTGGCGCGATGCTTTCAGTATGGTCAAGCCGTGGACAATCCGCTGGCGTTCTCAGCTGCAGCAGAGCTACTTATTACTGCGTTCACAGCACCACATCCCAGTCTGTTGATGCTGCTGATGACAGACAGTTCTGTTGGCAAAGCAACTGATAAGGTAAGCCTATGTTGAGCAACACGCCCACCTGCTGCATACAGCTATGCCTGAGCTATGATAGGTACCCACGCAACTATTTGCATCAAGGCAAAGCACGCAGGTACTGCGCGACATACTGCGGGCCAATGGCATCATCAAGCAAGCACAAGAGTGCCTCGTGTCGCTTGTTGTTTACCTCGAGTTTATTGTATATACAGGAGAACTCCTCGCAGCTTGGCAACCTTGCTGCTGGCGCCACCAAGGCTCTCCCACCCCCCAAGAAGGCCTCAAAGAAGGACAGCAGGCCAAAATGCCTGGATGGGTTGTGGGAGATATTACAGCATGCCGAGGAGTTGCTGCAAAGTCAGCCTGATGTCATGGCACACACCTTGCGCCTGCTGGCTGTCATGTGGCAGGTGCTGTTCCCAGTGCCACCTTACCAGCAGCATATCTGTGCCAGAGTCATCACCATCAGTTGCATCATTTGTGTATAAGACTCATTACATCTGCGCTTGACTCAAGCTTCAGCATCTGCAGCCTTTGACGATACATGCATTGTGACATACCACAAGGACCTGATGCTGCCTTGTTGGCATGACCTGCCTTGCACCATTCCACCTGAATGCCTGCATGTTTTGCAGTCAGGGGAGGTTGCGGCCTTGCCCATTGCCATGCTACGCAGCCAGCCAGACTTTCTTACATGTGTGGCTGCCTGCATCCAGCAGTCTGGCCCCAAAGGGCCTGATATGACATCTGACACTACTAAATCTGATGGAGAACGGGTGAATGATTTGGTGGATGTATGGCAGCAGAATGTGTCTATGGCTTGGCGCCTGGTTGCTGAGTCTCATGCTCTGACAATTGTGGCAGTTGAGGCCTTTGCCCAGCCAAGACAGCAAGGTGCGTGAATGCTGTTACTGCCTGCAGCGCCTGGCATGTTCAACAATGACACCAAGGTGTGCCTCACAGTGTCAGCTTGCACTCACGGAATGGAAGCGATCTTGCACATGGGCTTTCTGCAGCATCTTCATTGGCCAGAATGAACATTGCTTGCAGCAGGTGCAGCCTCACAGGCAGATGTATGGACACTTTTAGACAAGTGGGCCAGCAACAAGGATGCCAAGGGACTGCTGGCCGCAACCCTGGAGCGCTATACTGCGCCTCTGTGGGGTCCTGTGACAGGCCAGGCTCCGGAGCTGTACCAAGCAAGCATCCTGAGCCAGGAGCTATATCTGGAGGCAGAGACCAAGCTAGTCTTCATGTTTGCATTCATGGCTCACTGTAAGAAGATGAACAGACTTCCTGCCTGGTCTACCAGTCATGAGGCTCTGAGCATGCGGACAGCTGTGGATGTTGTTGCTACAGCTATGCAGGCACGCCTTGTACCTGCCCCTAGGCTCAGCATACATGCTTGTGCATCAGCAGCTTGCAAACAGCTTTCAACATCACTTTTTGGTTGCTGCATAGCATATCATAATGTTGCCTGGTCATGCAACGCCCTGTCAGCTCAGTGCACATCAAAATCCCTGCGATGCAGTTGAGGCAGACGATCTGGCCAAGCACACCTCAGGTCACACCTTGCTGACAGCCCTGTGGCAGAAGGTGTCACCCCTGCTGGTGGCGCATTGCCAGAACCAAGGCCTGGACCCTGCAGTCAGCATGGAGGCTGTCTTGGAAGACTTGGGGCAGGCTCTGGTCAAAAGGGAGCCCAGCAGTGCTAACTGGAAAGAGCTGGAAGCTTCAGCTTGCCAGTATAGGGATCTTGTTTCTTCAGGGGAAGATGCACAGCTGAGCTTTCATGGAGATGCACAATTGGTGACAATGCTGTTGATCTCATCTGTCTGTTTTGTGGCTGCACACTGCACCCACAGACCTTGCGTTGACCCGTGCAACCACTGCTGATGCTTCATTGTTGTGCGCTTGTGTGTCTTGTTTTGCAGAATCCCTACAAAAGTTGACCTGTTTCTGGTTGGCATCAATGCCTGTTTTCCCGTGCAACACGCCTCATGTGTTTTCATTGCAATGGCGTTGCAAATATGCAGGTCTTGCTGCTGCATGACATTTGCCAGCTGCACCTCACAGACGCTCTCCTTCAAGCAGGAATTGCACACCATTGCTCCACCCTGTCAAGGTCAGTGGGTGAAGCGTTCATAGTTGAGCTTGACAATGAGCCCACCTTGAAGGCAGCCATTGATGTGCACTGATTTTGCTGCTGCTGCCGCTGCTCAGATGCTTTGGCATCTTTTTGTACGGCATTTGTAGTTGTAGTATGTGTAGTACAGCTATAGTATCTGTAACAGGCTTGTGTCTGCAATGATGAAAAGTAAAGTGCTTGTCTATATGTCCAACTTGTCACCACTGCAACTCTGGTATCTGAGCTGTAGCAAGCACATGATCTGATCTGTGCTGCCTCTGACCGTTCTGTCCTTGCAGGGTGTATGGAGACAACTACTTGTATGATGAGGCACAATTTGAAGACCTAGTGGGGGAGCTCATGGTGCAGAGGACAAGCACAGGAACACTCCAAAGCATGCTCAGGTGCTGCTCAGGAACACATGCATGTCTGTGCACCCAGAGATGGTGAATTTGGATGTATGACAATTCCTAGGCGTTAATCTGTCGTGCTTCTGCTAAGGGCTCAGGGTGAGCTCATCACTGCTGTTCAGGTGCCAAAGAGGTCACACATTGGCAGGTCTTATCCTCTGCAACCTGCCACTATCGTTATTGTGCTGTGACACTGGCTTGCCAATAAGCAGAATTGCTTGTGACTGGCAAATTGTGAAGCAGAAATAAATGTTCACAACACATGGGAGCTGCTTGAGACCTGATGTGGGTTGTAAGGCAGCTTGCCCCTGGCTTGCAGGTGGCATCACTGGCCATGTTGTTCATGGTGGCTGGCAACTGCAGCCTCAAACTCAGAACCATGACAAGTCATGGCTACAGATTCTATCATTGTAACATAGTTTTGCTGCAGGGCATGCAGCGTGATGGCCTCTGTGCAAGATGCCCAGGTGCATGCAATGCAAGCCTTGAGCGCGCTTTCAAATATCATGGCCAGATCAACCCCTGCTGTGCACCCCCCAGCACTACCCACCTCTGATGCCTCTCACACCTTGACCTGCCTGGAGCAAGCTCTAAGTCCTTTGTTGGTTGCTGCAACCGGAATGGACAACGGAGCAACGCTATGGGCGGCTCCAGGTCTAGACACAAGGGCTGCTCACTACGCCATTGCCCAGTCAACAGCTCAGGTGCTTCTTGCTGTGTGCAGTCCATGATCCATGTGAACACCTTGTTTTGGCACATGGCATGTATCTTGCTTGAAATGCCTAAAATGTGATGCAGGCAAGACTTCATTGCTCATCCAGGCATCGTTGTCTTGCTGGCATGTTCCTGTGCCACAGTTGCACGACTGTTTATTAACCGTTACCATGTCTCCACAAAGTTGACATACATGCCATGCAGATCATGCACAGCCAGTTGCGGCACTGGAAGCCCAAGCAGGCACCCTCCCAGCCACCACCGCCAGCCTCAGGCGTGACCCCTGACATGCGTCAGAGGCCTCCCAAACCAAAGCCTGCACCATCACGTCTGGCACAAGTGAGCCTCCTCATGCCTGACCAATATCACCACACAGGCAGTGCTACACTACACATGCATGATTTGACTCTGACTTGAGCATGTTATCTGTCTACCCGCATATTTGAAGTGGGTGTTGTACACTTGACAACCTTGCTGCCTGCAGATGTCTAGTGCCTCTAGTGGTGATAGCCACGAAGATGGCGGACGGCCAACTCAGTTGGCTATGGCAGAGCAGCTTCTGAGCATTGCAAGGTGCTCACAGTCTGACTTGGGGCTCTGCATGCTGCCAGCATGAGCACATCATGCTATAAGCTGTTTTAGTACATTGTGACTCACCAAGCTGACCTTGTTGCTCGCTCTGTCTGCAGTGCTGTTGTCATGTGTCGATTTCAAGTCTTTGCACATCAACGGATCAAGGCAAGCGCCCCTGTGAGCAATGATGTTTGCTTGCATCTGCTTGCTGCCTGCCTTGCCGTACAGTACTGCCTTCAGCCTGGGCAAGGCTCCACTGGCCTTCATTTTGCTTCTGCAGGTCTTGGCTGGTGTATCAGCGCACTGTAGCTCCAGTATCTTTAGAAACCATGTCTAGTGAGCCCATCACCCAGAGCTTGCTGTCAAGCCTGCTCCTAGTGCTGCGGCGCATTGGGCTGACCAGCCCATCCCCCTATGCACCTGCCCATCAGCAGGCTGTATATGCAGCTGCACGCAGCCTGCTGCCTGAGCTTTGCCAAATGGCTGCTTCTCAGGGCTGTCATGCAGGCCTGGCAGCATCACTGATCCCTGTGATGATGAGGTCATGCCACCTGTCACCTTCAGGCTCCCTGCCAGTTGTCTCCAAGCATCTGCACCTGGTGCAAGCCATGTATCATGCATTTCATGTCAGGTCTGTGGCTCTCAGAGAAAATCACAGCCAAGCACAGCAGGCACAGGGCGCCTCTGATGCCACACCAGGTGCAATGGCTGAGAATTTTGAGTCTGCCAATGCTGACCTGGAGGGCACTTTGGAGGGCTCTTTGCTAGCGCTGGCCCTCCATCTGGCTCAAAGTGCCTCTGGGGCTCAGATGCTGCTGGATCAGGGGGTGGCGGACTTCATCCCTGCTCTCGCCAAATGGCTGCTCGGCCCAGACGGTGGTGGTCAGTCCTTCCCCTGTCTGCATGTGGATGGTCTGCAGGTTGAGGGTCTGCATGTTGGAGCTGATGCCTGCTGTCTTTGCCACTCCACTGGCTGACACTCTGACAGTGCAACAAATGTGTCAATTACAGCACAGATCACGTGCAGGATGAAGTACAACATAGGTTCTTGGCTGCCAGTTGCAATGGCCATGCCATGGATGCCAACCACACATGTTCCACTGGGCATCTTGATACCCTTACACCACTTCTCCACACAATGGGAAAGGCCCTCAAAGCACACAGGCTGCTCTGACAAGCAGTGAATGTGTTGATGACATGGCTGTGACCGGTTGCAGATTTGGTGGCAGCAGCTGTGATTGTACGACAGGATGCAGCACACGAGTTTGGCGCAGTGAGTGGCAGGTGTGGATGTGCAGAGCTGGCAGGCATGTATGACAGACATGGTCACCGCTCATCTGCTCACCAGCAATGGTGTGCTCTGCTCAGTCTCTCAGGTGAGCATGCCGTCTTTGGCACACTTTGCAAACTTGCTGTGCACTCTGTTACCAAGAGTCAGTCAGCAAGGCATTGGTCCCACCAGACAACACTTGCTGTGCCATACATATAGGCGGCCCAAAATTTGCATGTGGTCGTCCGGTGTACTTGTCCAATCTTAGTCAAAATGTTCTGTATGCTGACCTGGATGATGAAAAACAGCATTTTGCGCTGTACAGGAGCATTAGTCAGAAGCATTGAGAGGGATGACAGACTAGACAAAGCAGTTGTCACTCTTTTGGTGGTCGCGCAAGAGCGCATGTTGACTGTCCTGACTCCCCCAGACTCTGCTGCTCAGCGGCCCCTCACCCTAGCCTTGCTCCAGGTCCGCTCACTGCTGCACTCATGTCAATTTGTACATGAGAACACGACACTCTTCAACAATCTGCTGTTGCATCCTATATATGTGCCATGATCGACATAGCTCCCTCTGCTGCTGCTCAGCCCTGCTGCTGAGACTCAGCTGTTGAGGACACTGTTTCACAGCTTCCAGATGCAAAGTGGTCACAGTCAGCATGACCAAATGTGCATGATGAAAGTCACTGTTGTTGCAGGAGGTGGAGAAGGTGCTGTTCCTTGCCAGCTCTGTGCCTCATTTGAGAGGGCAATGGCAGATGGCCTCCCAAGGGCCCTCACAGGGGCCTGGTCCGGTAAGCATTGGGCCCCCCCTGGCCATGCGTCAAGCCAGCTGCGTGTTTCTGGAGTTTGCTGCTTTGGCTGTGAATCACCACCACCAGCCTCCTTGCTGTCCCCCCATCTCACCATATGAAAAGGTAGGTTATCAGATGTGTACTATCAGCAATGGTGCGCTTTACTTGCCTACGTCATTGTGACAGTCTTGACACATGAGTGTCAAAATAGTTTGTTGGTGAATCCTGAGTTCTGCAAATTTGTGGTGGATGTTGTGCAGAGTCAGGTCCAAGTTTTTCTAAGTTTAGGTTCACTGCCTGTTGTTTGCAGAGCTTGGCCAGTACAAGTCCTCAGCTGCCAATAGCAGAGGCCTGGTTCAAGGCCACTGCAGTGGGCAGTGCCCCTCCAGAGCAGCCGCTGCTGCAACAGGACCCGCATGGCAGCATGGACCAGGCAGCTGTGTCTGCCACTGATTACTCATGCCAGGTATGCACTAATCTCTGCGTACCCATGCTACATGCCATGTACAGGTTATATGAAAATTTCCCTTTGGACTGTGTTGTTGGCAATGCTAAGAAAAGATGAGATCAACAGCTGTGTTGAACGCTGGTAAATTGCAGGTGGCTGAGACAATGTACAGCTGTGTCATGCTGGCCCTGAAGCTGCTGAAAGCATTCTGCCCGGAGGCAGGTCCCCATCAGTTCAGCCAGATAGGGCTTGGCTGGCCCAACCCTGCTGTGCTGAAGGCTCTGCAGGTCAGGTTCATGTTTTGCACCTGACCTTGCCATTTTCCTATGCATCAATTGATTCAGCTAGTTGTGTTAGCCTCCATTTGGCAGTGACAGACCATATGGCTCGCCTGTACAGTCTGGATTGTTGACTGTTTCATTCCCACTGTGTACAGAATGTTAATATACCATGGCTTTTGAAAGAGCGTACTGGCAGACTAACTTCACAGCCGCAAGGGAACTGTTTTTTATTGACTAATGCAGAAGGCAATAGGCAGTGACAATCTTGATATACCTGCTGCAGAGACAATGCCATGCCATGGCACACAGTCATATTCCAGAGGGCTCAAGAAGAGCCATCAGCTTGGTCCACAGCATTCAGGCTTCTCTTAAGTTATCATGGTTTCTTCTGAGAATGTTGCCGGCTCGAATTGAAGATAATGAGCAGAAAGACTACAGTGTGACGTCTCATAAACTCCAGTCTATGTTGGACAAGCAGTGACAGAACCTTACAACTGCAGATTGTAAATGGTTCTCTGTCAATTATGTGCCTGAGTAAGGGTTTTTGCCCAACACTTAGCCACACCTTCAGAGAGCTCCTGTTTTGCTGATCTAGACACAGCTACTGATCTGTCGCGTGGTTTGCTGCCTGAGGCATGCTTTGTTAGCTAGCTTCTGATTCAGCTGGATCATAGCGTTGCATGGTGATTCAGTGCATGCCTCAACTGAAGATGCAGACCAAATGACACAAGCATTGCGCAAACATGGGTTGGCCACTGCGCTGTAGTGTGTGAGATTAAGCAAAGTTCACTTTTACAGAGTATTGCTGCTGTAATCTGACAGCCAGCTGCACACAGTGTCATTGCGTAATCATGGTCATGATCTTGTCGGCCTCACTGTTGCTGCTCATTTTGTCAGCCTAACTTGACAGACTTGATACCCACCACAGTGCCAATGTTGGCCAATCATGTTGCTGCAACAGGTAGATGTCGATAGCAGTCAAAGTGCTGTCTGCCAAACGTCCTGTTGGGCGTGCTGCGTTTGGTGTGGCACACGTTGAGACAGACAAGCCACAACAGTCTGCTGCCTGGCATTTCAGGTCAAAGTTCGCCCGAAACGCTTCCATCAAGTCTTTGCTCTCGAACAAAGCTGGGCAGCAGCGGCCACACATGCACCTCGTGTTTACAGCATGAAAGCGGAGAGCACAGGCACTGCTGCTTCACTCAACCCACACAGCCACCATGTTCACGTTACAAACGTGCGGTTGTATTGACAAATTGAAGACAAAGTGAGTTTTGTGATAGCGACGGCTGGAACAGCTGTCTTGCAAAGCGTTTGCGTGAATGTGTGCGTAGCATGACTCAACACTT
>JAABUO010003929.1_pt1 | contig 17608 bp, 19 predicted proteins | sample 5559291 | NCBI WGS metagenome assembly JAABUO01 (sample SAMN10711878, study PRJNA513372) | rock metagenome | isolation source: Antarctica rocks | place: Antarctica: Victoria Land, Finger Mt sud | reverse complement strand
CTGTCGTATTAGTAGGCCTTATAGGGATGCACAAGACAGGCTGCTCTGGAGAGACAAGACTTGTCCTGCACGTACCTAGCTCATCATGAGCTGGAAAGCGTTTTAATTATTATTATTATTATTATTAGGGCAGCTTTCAGGGCATACAAGCATTGAAGCAGTTGGGTGCCTGCAGGCGCTAATGGTGGAGCCAGTCATTGCTGCAGATGGGCACACCTACGAGAAGGCTGCCCTAGAGACCTGGCTTCAGCAGCATACCATCTCCCCTGTCACTGGAGACTTTCTGCCTCACACCCGTATAGTGCCTAATGTCCTCATCAAGAGTGCCATCGGGACCAACCAGGGGTTGTAGGTCTGACATCAAAGCAATTGGTCAGCTTAAGGATGCTTCTGGAAGCGAGGAGTGATACTGAAGTGGGCATGGTTGCTTCGCAGGTGAGAAGCTGGCATGAAGCTGTTATCCTTTTTATAGTCAGTCTGTTTGTCTTGTCAGTGAATTTGGTTGCATGCGCAGAGATCCGGGTGCACAGCATTTGCCAAGTCAAAATGTGCTTAGTAATTGCAGCTGTTTTCAATGATGCTACTTCTTGTGGAGCTGAGTGGCTCGCAGGAGATGTTTCCCAAAAAGCTAAGCTTGGGGTCAAGACTTATGCTGAGACTGATGCAATCCAAGCAGATGCAAATTTGAGACATAACCCAGGATGGCATTCAAGGCCCTTGTAAAGTTGTACCTGGCAATTGGTCAAGCATGCCATAGGTGTCAGACAGAAAAACAAACAGGAGGGTGCTTGCTGTACAGTAGTCTCTTCCTTGTGTTGTTGAAGCTAGACACAGGAGATTGATACAACCAAGTTCACATGCAACTTCTCTCTCAAAGCTGCATTGGCCATGACTTGTTCCTGTGTAAATCTGTCTTGGTGCTGCCCAATGTGTAAAATGATCCTTGCCAACATACACTTGCCAAACACTCTCTGTCATAAGGAACGGTGGGCCAGTGTGAGTTTACAAGCTGCAAAGGCTGTTTTGAAATTACCATCAGCGGATTGTGCTGTCATTGCTGCTGAGCTGACTGCAAATCCAGCTGCTCTGCATTCAGATGCTATGTCTTGCATGCTCAGCACCCAAACCTCCTGTTGGCAAAGTCCCGTGATGAGTTCCTGCCAACTTTGCTAAGTCAGCTGCATCCTGGGCTGAACTGTCACGCTGTACAGCTGCAAAGCTGTAGAAAGGCAGGATCTGGGTTTTGCCCACCTCCTGTGGTAAGTGTGGCAACATGCGAGCCATGATGTCTCTACAGCACACCAAAGACAATGTGAGCTTATTTGCATGTCTGTGCAGAGGCAACTCAGCTACTGGGGTAATGAAATGATGCTCAATCTGCTGACTCACAGCAAAGAGCAACTAGACACCAGTGAAGACGTGCATTCATTTGGCAGATGTACCTGCTCTTCCAGCTGGCATAGCAATGGTGCACACTATGTTCTGCACAAATCAGGCAGAACAATGATATTTGACGCCATGCGTGCGTGCATTGTGCGTGCGTGTGTGCGTGCATGCATGTGTGCATGCATGTGTGAAGCTTAGCAATGCAATGCACATTGCAATTACCTTGGGTTGAGCAGTGTCACTAAGCTCATGCCATACTGTGCAAACTTCTTGCTGAGAAACTCTGGGGATGGGTCTATACCAGAAAGAAAAGGTTCTCCCTTGATGTCCACCACCTACAGAAAGCAGGCGTAGTCATGACCCAGCATGACCATGAGAGCATGCCAAACCTGTCAAAACGCACAGCACAGGCTGTTTGCCAGATGCTTATAAAAAGGTCGAGGAAAGCTGCAGGAGCTCAGTGGTTTAGTTGTCTGACAATGACATGATCAATCACGACTTGGTATTACAACTTGCGCACATGTGCACTACTGGGGTTTGATCATGCATTTGATGCACTGATATACAATCCGCATCATGATGTGCAGAAACCAGGTCTTGCATGACGGTAGTATGCAAGCTTGAGTCAATTGAGTTGCAAGGACGTTTATGTTTGACGCAAACAAGTGGACGACATTCAAGCTTGCCTTAGCTGTGTTGGCGTAGCCTACAGCCTGTGTCCTGCCTTCTAGCACATCTAGATGCAGAAAGTCAAAGTAGAACAGGCTGGTCGGTGCAGCCAGGCCAGCAATATTGGCTACCAGCTGCTCCACAGCCTCCTGCAGGAAGAATATGAAAGATTACGCATTTTTGGAAGTGTTTACTCTGTCACAGATTTGAAATGGAACTGTTATAAAATCCGCAACAGTGTAAACAAAAGACCAAGAGTGATCTTTCTGTGGGCACAGCTTCCTGACTGTTTTGCTGTGACTACCTTGCCAATGTGTCACAGAGTGGTTGCCCTTTGCTGTCACCTCAGATACTCCTGGTCAATGATTCTACCACAATTGAACATGATGGTATCAGAACTTGCAGGTGTCATGTGCTGCAGCTTGTAGCACTGGAGCCGCCACTGAGTCTGTACAATGACTGTGACACACCAGGCAGAGCACCTTTCAAATTCTTTGGGTACATGCGCTATAAACGCCACAGAGTAATCCAGTACAATGTGATGTGAGCAGTGCTTGGGAGCAAACTCAGGTGCTTGCATCACACACGTGCGTACCTTATGTGATATTGAAGAGGATGTGGTTGAACACAGTCTGCATGCAGGCATGATGATGCACGATGATGCATGTGGGGTGTAGTACACTTTTGCCTTGCTGCTGGCAGTTCAAAACCTGGAAGCCAAGGCAATAGCATGTACCTCTGGTAGGTAGTATACTAGGCCTTCACAGATGAACAGGGAGGGCTTGGCTGCATCAAAGCCCGTCCCTTGTAAAGCATCTTGCAGGGTGCATTTGGACAGATCAGCTCCAACAAACACTGGCCTAGGATACTGCAACACATGTGTTTGATGAGGCACACTGCCGTGGCTGCCGTGACATGTCTAAGACTGTTAGGCGGAAGCCAGCTTGACTGTATGAAGCATGCATCAGCAATAGATGTGTGTCACAGCATGGAGGTGTTTGTTTGCATTTAGCTATTGGTGCATTTTGCTTCAGCGTGGGGTCAAGCAGGCAAATTGTGGAGCTGCAAGCAGTCGGCCTTTGCAGTGACATTAGGCAGCAAATAGTTCATCAGCACAGGTATCAAGAGCACAGCTTGACTCACCTTGTTAGTATCTGGCAAAACCTTCTGCACAAGCTTCTGCTTGATGGCAGATGCATGGGGCAGGTCAATCTCGTAGAACTGCACAATCAGACCAAATGTGCATCAGCATGCTGTGTTCTTCTGTCACTTCCATGGTGAAAATCACCCGTAATGGTGCAAGATACATACTAATTGCATGGGCACAGTCAGAAACCTGAAGCATGTTTGATCTGACCACGTATGTGAATGCAATGTATACCTGCATGCCAGGAGCGTGAAGTCTGTAAGCTCTGCTGTCAAACCCAGCTGCTATGACAACCACTTGTGTCAACCCCAGTTTTGTGGCTCCTTCCACCGCTTGGTCAAACCATATTGTGCGAGCATCAATGTAGTTGGCCGTTCCAGGGGAACCATGCTTCGGGTGCTCTGTCACGCGCTGCACAAGAAAGCAGTACAGATGACCAGTAGGTACGTCAAGTGTTCAGATGGATTTTGGTCAATAATCTGGTGGCTTACCTTGTAGGCAGACAAGCAGGCGGGTAAGCACCTGTTCACACAGCTCCTGCAAGATAACACAGCTTTGAGCACTTGCTGACCCAAAGTCAGTTCAGTACGCAACTTCATGGTGGCTTCTGACCTGACAGGCATCAGTTTGTTTCGGAACAGAAACGCTACGTCGTCGTTGTTCGTGTTTGGATGATGCATATCGCGGTTCATAGTCCGAAAAATTAGCTGCGATCAAGCATGGCAGAGTCAGCAACGACATGAGAAGCTCGTCACATCACACCCTTACAATCACTGACCATATTGTAGTTTGTGGGCATGAATTTGGTCAAAAACCCCAGCACGCCACCATTTGCTTTTCCTCTCGGTGCCTTTGCAACTGATCCGGCATGTACCTCGGCCATCGAGCAGTAACTCAAACAGCTACGCGAGAGTGCTTTCTGTCGTGAGAGAAGCTGTGCCAGCGATGCTACAGGAACTCCGTCACAACAACACGCAACCCGCCGGAGTGCGCTGCGACTTTACACAGATGGACGTTGTCAGGTATGCGTAGCAATCAGAGACGTTTCCGCTTGAGATCGTACCCTCGGGGAAAATACAAAACGCAGACGGCAAACCATGCGATACCGTTGATGTTTGCTGTGTAAGCTGGTCTGTCGAGTCCTGTGCACGTTCGTTCTTCCAAGGTCTGAGCATCTCGCAAACGACGAAGAAGAGGCAAAGATGACCAATCGGTCGCATCGGTCGGTTGGATTTGTGTCCCGGCATTCGCTGCTGTGGTTTGACCGGCGATGTCATTAGGCGCTCGCTGGGCGTGAGCCGAAGATTCGACCAGCTTGTCGTGTGTATCTTCTTTGATCTTCCAATACCTGTCACTGCAGCCAGTCTGACAGCGTTGCCCGGGGTCTCAAGCCCTAACATGCACCTGCTGTAGGGCCCGCATTCCGCCTTGTCGTCGATCCGATGTTGAATTTCGCCTTGCGCAAGCAGCATTTAGCGCGTACTGCACAAGATGCCTTGAAAGCATTGCGCGCGTCAGCAGTTGTTGCACTCCCAGAGTATCAACGTTGCGCACAGCAAGGACGCTCCTTTGCCGCTGGGCCATCTTTTGAGTACGAGCCAGATTACAGCAAGAAACATGACATTGTGCGCAAGTCGGGCGTTGATGTGCTGCACGATCCGCTGTACAACAAGGCAAGTTGTTATTTCGCCATGCAGCTCATGCTTGATTGCAAGTGTAGACGTGAGCTGACTGCAAGCTGTGCCACTCCTTGCGACAGGGAACTGGATTTCCTCACGCCGAGAGAGAACGATTGGGGGTCAGAGGCCTGTTGCCCCCTGGCACACTCTCCATGGAAAGACAGGTGAGTTGCTGATTCACGGCTTTTGGACAGCCAGTCAGTGACTCTCGCGCCAAATGCTCACCATGTGCAATGCACTTGCCAGGCTGCACGAGTGCTGGATGACTACCAGTATGGAAGGGACTTCATCGATCCCTCGCATGTGAAGGATGGTGGAGTCACCAAAGATCACACTCGGCAGTGGAAAGTCTTGCAGGAGCTGCAGGTTGGTCTACTCTGCATCGTCTTGGCCCATGTGTGTCTCAAACAGCATGACTTGTCAGCTTAGACATTGCTGCATTGTTCTGACATGCTATACTCAAGTAAAAGGCTTTACTCATCAGTTGATCCAGATTCCAGTCTATCAAGCAATGTTGTAATGCTACAATGCTGTTGCAGGATCGCAATGAGACCTTGTTCTACAAGGTGTTGCTGGACAACTTCACCACCATGGCGCCCATTGTGTACACTCCGACAGTAGGCTGGGCATGCCTCAACTACCACAAGCTGTACCGCAGGCCCAGAGGCATGTTCTTTAGTGCAAATGACAAGGATGAAATGGTGAGCTATTTCCAATGCATGCTTGCTGGGCACCGCTCTAAAAATGCCTTGTCCTTGCATGCATGCTCGCAGCTTTGTTCACTGCAGGTGCAGCTGTCACTGCATGTCATCACTCACTTGTCCAGCCTCCTTTACTGAGCTTGCAGCTATAGGCTCAGCTCTGGTCAAGCCTACTGAGTTTTGCCCATGGCACTAGCATGTGTGCAATTGAAGCATTGAATGACTTGTTTCATTCAGATTCAGCATTCTCAGAATTGTCACAGTTGTTGTCTGTTGACTCCCCTGATGAGTATTAAAGACAGGAATTGAAATTGATTGAATTACATTTCGACTGCCTGTTGCAGTCGGCCATGATTTGGAATTGGCCAGCACAGGAAGTGGATGCCATTGTGGTAACAGATGGCAGCCGTATCCTGGGCCTGGGTGACCTAGGCCTCAATGGTCTTGGCATCTCCATAGGTGTGACTACCTACCTCTTGCCAAGCGTTACAGTCTGCTCTGCCCGTTCCTCCACACATGTTACAGACTTCAAAGAACAGGGCTTAGTTGTATTGACTCTAATGCAGATCACAACGCTGTTGTCGGCCTGCTTTTAGCCCATCTTTGGTCTTACTTGAATGACTGTCTGTCTTGTTTGCGGTTCTGGCCTCCTTGTCATTGCACTTTGAGGGTGGTTATCCTGTCATGCAGACCTGCATACCTGACAGTCTCAGGTGCTCAAGCACCAGGCCTGAATGCTCAGCTTTGAAACCACTGTAGCAGAGCTGAGGTAAGAGGGGCTAGCATGTCAGGCAGTCCATTTCTCACACTGTTATACCTCCCATCCATTCAACCTAAGGCCAATTGGAGGCATCTCAGCGTCGGGCACAACTAGCATGCTCAATCCTGAAATGAAGCTCATGCGGTCCAAACAGCAGTCAGAAAGGCGCTTGCAAGGAGGCCTATATTTGTGACCAGGGATAGACTTCCTGAACAGTGCCGGTTTGTGTCCTGCAGGAAAGCTAGATCTGTACTGTGCAGCAGCCGGCTTTCACCCTGCGAGGGTCTTGCCCTGCGTCATTGACGTCGGCACAGACAATGAAGCTCTCAGGAATGACCCCATGTACATGGGCCTGCAGCACCCCAGGCTACAGGGTGATGCCTACTTTGAGGTGTGACACTGTCTGTCGGGCTGCCTGACTGTCTGTCTGGCTGTCTGTCCTGTTGCAACTTGACTGCTTGCTTACAATCAGTTGACAACCAGACAAGTGCACAGCAGAACTTGGCCAGCTCAGACTGTCAGCATACAGCATACCGTGCATGTCATCGCAAGACCATTGTGCCCTCGTCTCCCACAAACAACTTCAACAACAGCTTAGCAACTGGCCAAGGATTGCCATAGTGTTTGTCCTTCTGTCTGTCCATCCGTGTAGAGGGGGTGACCTGCACTGTCTTGCATGTGTGCAGCACTGCAGATTATGTCTCTTTTGGCAGGATAGCTACATGACAGTTCTAGATAACATGCAATCTGCTCCATCCATCTTGCCACAGCAATTGCATCAGGCTGCACTTGGCAGTTGCATCTTGGCTGTGCTGCATCAGCTCTCATATGGTTGCTCAAAAGAAGTTTGTGCCTGCTGCAGCTCTTGGATGAGTTTGTAGAAGCAGTGATGAGCAGATGGCCCAAAACAGTGCTGCAGTTTGAGGACTTCCAGCTGCAGTATGCTCACACACTGCTGCAGCGGTACAAGAACCAACATCTGGTCTTCAATGACGACATTCAGGTGGGATTTCACTGTTGCTGCGCCAGTGCAACAGCTTGTGAAACAGAAGCATGATCTTTGGGACCAGCTGAACTCACGAGCAAATGCGTGAGTGAATTCAATTTATAAACTCACCTTCATGTGGCAGCAGGGATGCCCTAGCTATACAAGTGAGCACACACTTGCTCCAGAGGTCAATGGCACGCAGCAAAGGCCAAATGAAGAATGACCTGGCAAAGTTTGTGCACTATAGTCTCTCAAACCTGTCTCTGATAGTGATGCAGCTAGACAAGCAGCAACACCACAGTCAGTCACACTGGAGTCATTCATTCCCCATACAGACCAACCCCTTGATGATCATCACTTTGTCGTAGGGCAAGTGCAGGGGACTGCAGCAACAGCATCCCTTTTACTCATGCTGGACACTGTCACTCATTTCATCACCCCTACACTGTGATCACCATCAGCAGTCTGTGAGTGTGTAGGTGCAGGGGACCGCATCAACAGCACTACAACTACTCACCCTGGTGCTTTGTGAGGCACACTGTAAGCTGCACTATGAGACTCAAACAGCACTCTGTGAGTGTGTGAGTGCAGGGGACTGCAACAATAGCATTGCAAGTACTCATCCTGATTACTGTTCAGAATTGTCTTCGCTTACACTGTGACCATCATCAGCAATGTGTGAGTGTGTGAGTGCAGGGGACTGCAGCAACAGCCCTGGCCGGCGTGTATGGAGCCTTGAAGGTGCAGGGCAAGGAAGCTCACAGCCTGACTCAGCAGCGCATTGTGGTGCTGGGAGCAGGCAGCGCCGGCATGGGAGTCAGCACTATGATGGCCCAGGGCATGGTAAAACATGTGAGCTCTACTCTCATGCCTCATGTTGCATCAAAAACTCAAAACCTCGAGCAGGACTAGCAATATGCTAGAAGATGTACACAAGTTCCTATGTGCATTGTTGAATTGTACTGAATATGAGGTAAAGTGTAATTGATCTCCATCTTAGTCCTCGTGAAGGGTAATCAACTGCTGTCAAAGCAATCAACACGTCATGCTGAGCATGTGTGGGTGCCTGTGCAAAGTTGGGAAAGGGAATGGTTAGATGGACAGAAATGACTGCTTCTTTACTGCCTGAGAGCATTTAGCGTCAGGATCACCCTTGCCTCAGCTGCATGTTTCTCTTGAGTCAGATAAGGGTTGCAGTGCATGAGCGGTTCTGAAGTGGCCACCCACAAACTTGCTGGGGGTTGAGACAAGATCTCCTACTTGCTGTCCAATCATAGGCTAACAAGTCCAGTTCTGATTTGACTGTTTGATCTGTGGCTGAAGCTGCAACCCCAGCTCTGACTGCTGCTAAATTTGATGCAGACATTTGATGTTGTAGACAAACCCCCGCTTTATCTCCTTCACGACAGGCAGGAGACTTTGAGCTCAAACTGCCCATCTGGTCTCTGAGTGACAGCAAGCATCAGACAGGCACCATGCTGCAAAGCAGTTCTACATTCTGCACAAGAATGGGTTGATCGTGGGAAAATCACACAGCATTTGTTCTCAGATGTGACGGCGATCGTGTCTGTCTATGACAGGGTCTGGATTCTGAGGATGCTTGCAAGCGCTTCTAGGTTCTGGACAGGCATGGCCAGGTGCAAAAAAGTCACACTGAAGTCCTTCCCAGATGTGATAGTGACTGTGTCTGTCTGCGACAGGGTCTAGACTTTGAGGATGCTGCTAAACGGTTCTGGATTCTGGACAAGAATGGGTTGATAACTCGAAAGCTGCCTGATGAGGAGCTGACAGATGTCACTCGACCCTTTGCTGCCATTGGGGAGGATGACATTGAGGGCGAAAGCCTGCTTGATGTTGTCAAAAGGGTAAGCCCTACACCACCACAACTGTCTTTTTCAGAGGTTGATGCACTCCTATGACTGCAAGCCTGCCCCAAGGGAAAGCTTGCTGAGTCATTCACAAATGACGTTGAGGGCAAAAGCCTGCTTGACATAGTAAAAAGGGTAAGCTTTACACGGCCACAAAACAGTCTTCTCAGAGGTCGGTGCACTCGTTCACTTGAAACTGGCCCTGAGCAAAAGCCTGCATGATGTCGTCAAAAGGGTAAAAGCTCTCCTCAGCCACAACAGCCCTTTTTCTGGCTGTTGTTGATGCAAAATCGATCATGACAAAGGACTTTACAGTATAATGCACTTCTTCTTATGATTGACGCACTTTTGCGATAAGAAGTCTGGCCCCAAGGGACAGCTTGCTTGCTCGTTCATAGATGTGCTTCCTGCGTGTGACATTTGCTTGCTGGGGCTGTGCTTGGTTGGCATCTTGTCACATACTTATACACAATGTAACCCTGTATGTGCGCATGCTTTGAAGCCCGGTTCACAATCTCAGCCGTGAAACATGAAATCTTGTGTGTCCGTCCTGAGGTTGTGTGAAAACCAGCGCACTGGCTGGCACTCCCCCTGCTTGTTCCTGTCACAATCCCAAGACTGCGACGATGCAGCAACACTAAGCAATGACTAAGCAACAAATAAGCAGCAACTAAGCAACAAATAAGCAACAACCAAGCAATGACTAAGCAATGACTGCAACAAGTAAACAACGGACAAATGGATACCCTCTGTTATGCGTGCCTGCATCTGACTCCCAGGCTGTCAGTACGTGCGTGGGAAACTCCGGCACACTGCTGAGCCCCTCTTGCATTGTTATCTGGTCATACTTTCCAGCAGAGTGCCTCAGGCAGCCTCTGTCGGCTACATCGAAGTGGCCAGCCACACTTCAAAACATCAACAACAGCAACAATCTGTCTGTGCATGCAGGTGAAGCCCAGCATACTGATCGGCCTCTCTGGTGCGGGTCCCTTGTTCACCCCTGAAGTGTTGACAGCCATGGGGGAGTGCAATGAGCGGCCCATCATCTTCCCCATGTCCAACCCCACCTACCGATCAGAGTGCACCTCAGACGATGCTCAGAAGTACACAGGTAACAGTAACAACAGATTACAGGTGTGCTAGGTACCTGATACCTGGTCTTGTGCGCCAACATCTGCCAACTAAGTTGCACCCAAGGGGTGTAGACGTGCACAGGTAGTCATTGCAAAACTTGCTGGACAGTATTCCAGAGTGTGCACATGACGCCAGCTGTTTTTCTGTATGTGACGTGTATTACTTGTCATATTAACTCTGTTCCCTTTTGTCATTACCAATGTTCTTGTCAGCTCCTGTGCTGCTATACTCACTTGCCCTTAGTCTATGGCAAATGCGTGCTACATTTGATAATGGATGCTGACTATTCACTTTTCCAGCCTGCAACAGAAGCACCAAAATGTACCTCCAACCCTTTTAGAAACGCTGAACACCAGTGTGACTTCCTTGCTTGCTCTTTGATCGAAAACATGACTTCATTTCACACCACGCAGTGAATACAGTGATCAGAAGTCTGCTGCCACACAGTGTCGGCCAGCACAATTGCTGTTGGAATGCATAATGCGGCGGTGAAAATCTCAAAACCTGCGATTTTTTAAACTTACCTTTCAATTTTGGTGCAGTCACAGTGCACCAACCATCTAATTATTGTACAAGATCGTGACCTTGCCACCAGCCTGCATCAGATGTTGTGCTGGGTTGCCAAAATCTGCTGCCGCTGCTGGTGTTGCTACTGTTGCTGGTGTACTTGTGCAGCCTCACAAACTCTGGCGTGTGTGTGACACAGGCGGCAGGGCCATCTTTGCCAGTGGTAGCCCGCAGCCTGACGCCCATTATGAGGGCAGGAAAATCTGCTCCAGCCAAGCTAACAACATGTACGCCTCTTTGCAACTACAGCAGCACCCCCATCGCGAGCTGCTACAAGCAGGAGCATGCAAGTCACAACTAATTTGATGTGATAGCTTAGTCAGGCACAGCAGCAGATCTGGCTTGGGCTTGCTTGATGTGCGTATGCTACAGAATGTCTGCCAAAAAAGTGTGGCCAGCATGACCATTGTCATGCTCATGTGTGCACCCCAACAATTTGACTGTGAACGACGTGGTACTGCACTGCAGCCTCACAAGCAGTGCTGCAGGTACAGATTTCCCACTTGGGGTAGCCATGGGGCTGCTACTGGGTCACCCTGGGGTCATCACACATGACAGCAATGCAGATGCATGCCACCACTCAGGTGGCTTCACACATCTCACTTGCTGCTTGGCATCACTGCAGGTATATTTTCCCTGGGCTAGCCATGGGGGCGCATCTGGGTCAGACTGGTGTCATCACCGACATGATGATGACTGCAGCGGCAGAAGCCCTCCCCAAGCTCATACCCCAGCAGGACCTAGACAAGGGGGTAGTGTACCCCCGCCTGTCAAACATCAGGTATGTGTTGCTACCTACGCATGCCTATATGATCAGATGGCATAGATACATAGCATTTGTCAAGCAAACAATGCAAATGCCTTGCTGATGACTGCTGTGATGCAAAGTTGGGGGACATACTGCCTCTGAAACAAGCAGTTGTCTGTGCTTTGCCACAATGCAAAGCAGACGCCATCAACACTCTCTAGGATGCTGTGCTGCATCTGTCCGACGTCACGGCTGTGCGCACTTGTGTGTTGTCAGCAGTAGCTGCATACCACAAGCCTGGCATGAAACTCTGCTAGGTCTGCTGTGGACCTTCATCTGGTCCACTCTTGTGCTCCTGTGTCACAGTGCCCAGACACACACAGTTAGACAGGCATGCAGGTTACACTCTGGCAAGATCTCAGTACAGCTTGACTAGGTCATTTTGCAGGGTTAATATCAGTTTGCCTGGTACAAGTAGCTTTATAGGAGAGATTCTAGCATCAGTAGGCTTATTTGAGACCAATAGGTTTGTTGTTGTCTCAGCCACAACCAGAGCTGTACTTGGTGCCGCGTGTGCTCTACAGAGAACGTATAGTGCTGCATGTGCTGCTGAGGACAAAAGGTCATTGTTGGTCTACCAGGCTCAGATACAGAACTGTGTGTCTCCCATGTACAGGCAGATCAGTCAGCATGTGGCAATGGATGTCATCAAGATTGCTGCTGAGGAGGGCCACCTTTCCAGCGTGAAAGCCATGAGAGCTCTGGCAAACAGTGATGAAAGTCTGCTTCACTGGATTGACGCTCACATGTACAAGCCCAAATATAATTCCCTCATCCGTCTACCAACTGGTGTACTGGAGTAGACTGGCTGGTTTCTTCACTTTTGAGGTGCCATACTCAGTTCACAGGTCCACTGTACAGCTGGCAAAACGTTTGTTACAGGGTTGGACTGCAAACATAGGTTGCAGAGTTACAGAATAATCTTCAATTGTTTTGCTGGAGGTGTACATAACTGTTGTGCAGTCCTGTTGTTTAACAATATAGAGATACTGTGGCTTACAGCACTGGACAGTTGATTATGCGTGTCCATGAGTGTAAGTGTTACAGACTCAGGCACAAGACTATTTGTGTACTCTCAGGCACACCATGCTTATGGCCTAGTTTGGAATGCAATTCTCTGTGTTGTGAGCATCTAGTGCATGTTTGGCATGCAGACTGCCTGACTGTCACAGTCCTCTTCACAGGCCAAGCTAAAGCAGCATTCTGACTAGCACGTAAGAGTTCAAAGCTGGTACAAAGACCACGGAATGTCAGGAGCAGCTTGATGACAGCATGTTGCTCCAAGGGCAAAGCCTCAACTGCTTTATGATGCTGACCATGATGTGCTGATCAGGATCAAAGAGCGCCGAGGAAGGAAAATGCGCGCGTATGCAAAATCCAGCCTGCTATTATAGATAGTCATCATAGGTGTTACTCAAGACTTTGATCATCAAGAGCTGCTGATGCTTTGTCAGCGACAAGCTTGGTGACCAATAGAGTTGCAACAGCACCAACAGCATACAGCGCAAACTTCACGTTGTCAAAGTTGCCTGTCCCAGCAGCTGCTGCTGATCGGCCTGTGCTTCCTAGGTAGACATAGGCAACTGTTCCTGGCAGCATGCCAGCCCAAGAAGTGCCAATGAATGATGCTAAAGGCACTTCAGTCACGCCAAGGGCATAATTCAACAGTGTGAAAGGTACTAGAGGGGATAGTCTCAAAAGGAAAACGACTTTAGCTCCATCTTCTGAGACCTTGGACTGGACTGCAGCTAGCTTTGGGAAGCCTTGGAGTTTTTGCGTGACAAAGGGTCGTGCTAGATATCTGGAGACCAGGAAAGCTAGGGTAGCTCCAAGAGTCGAGGCTGCACTGACAATTGCTGTTCCTGTAACTGGTCCATATATAAAGCCTGCAGCTAGGGTTAAAGCTGAGGCTGGTATGAGTGCTAGAGTGGCTACAGCATATGCAGCAATGAAGATGAATGGTCCTGCAGGCCCAGCTGATGTTGCTGTGTGCTCTATAGCATCTATCCCATCTTTGATGGAGTGCCCTTGCGCAAGGTATGATGCTGCAGCAGTTCCTGCAATAGCTGTTGCAGCACCAGCCAGCTTCTGCTTTGTTCCTGAAGCTGGTGCCTCTGAAGACTGCTGAGCTCGAATGGCCACACCACTGCGCGGTTTCAAAGCCTTTGGCTGCCTCTGCAGTTGACTAGCAGCTGCTTCGTGGCCACAAATTCTGTTGCAAGCTGCGCTGGGTTTGCTGAGTGCAAGTGTGTCTTGGTGCTCCGCAGAAACTGGACCAAGCCGACACCGAGCGGGCAAGAACGAATGCCCTGAAGGTGTGTATACACATGGATTCAGTTAAAGCCGCAAGGTCATATCCGCCGATGCCAACTCACAGCAGCAACATGCAAACCGATTCAAACGCAACGCAGCCTAATTACCGAATCCTTGTGACAGGAGCCGACCTGTTGGCACGCTTGCCGCCGTGATCACCTGACTCGACAACATGCCGAGCTACCAGCCCATCAAGACTTGGAATTTTGCAAGGGCTATAAGCACAAGTCAGCTACTTGATCTGCAGGGAATGTGCAGTGCTCAGCGCATGCGCCTGAGTAGCAAATGGGTGCTCATAGCTTGGCCACAAGTCTGGTTTCTGAGCTGGCAAGACCACTATCAACGTTGACCGAAAGCAGGAGCACTAGCTAGCTGCTCACGGCGGGTTGTGTCTGGCGTGAATTGACTCACACCGTAAAGCCCAGAACAGCAGACAACCTTGTGGAGAGCAGTGCAGCAGTGCGGCAAGAGACGCCGAGCCTACAGCGTTTGGCACAGTGGCCGGGGCAGGCAAGGCATGCTATTGAGTGCCCTTGGAGGAGCAAGCGGCTTGCGTGTGATTGGTGTGACCTGCGTAGGAGGCATGTATCATCAAATCCACTCTCTGCCGTAATCGTCTTTCCGGAAAGAAGTATCATTCCAGCCATGCATGCCGTAGCCAACTGCTCCGGACCCACGCGTGATCTACCGGCAAGCAGGCAGACGCAGATCTCGGCTGACTGCTTGCAGGTGGATCACGCCAGGTCAAGCTTGCGCTCACAGGAGCCAAATCGCACAACTCGATCTCTGGTATAAGTATATACTCTCATAGGGCAATACAGAAGAAGCAGCCACTCGGCAAGACATTTGCAGCACAGGACAAAAACGACAAACAGTTGCTCACAGATGACAACCAGATGTCGCAGACACTACCAAAGGTTGCCCTTGTTGTGCTGTTATTGGCTGTAGCAAGCACAGCCTTTTATGTTTTTGGTGTGCAGCATATCTCCATTAAGGATATTGCTGCAAGCTTAGACGAATTAGTCATGTCATATGGCCCCCTAGGACCTGTGATCTTTGTTGCAGCTTATGTGGCAGCGACCCTGGTCCTAATCCCATCTACAGCCTTGACCCTGGCTGCAGGCTACCTTTTTGGCCCAGGGTTTGGTACTGCTTTAGTCAGCTTAGCTGCAACCCTAGGAGCCTCCCTGGCGTTTTTGATTTCCAGATACCTAGCTCAGCCCTATGCCAAGGCTAAACTGCAAGCCTACCCTAGGCTTGAGTCCATTGAGGAACAGATCTCAGCAGAGGGTATCAAGCTAGTCTTATTGCTGCGCTTGGCTCCGTTAATTCCTTTCACTATCCTGAATTATGCCCTTGGAGTTACAGACATTGCATTTGTGCCATACGTAGCAGCCACATGGCTAGGAAAAATTCCCGGCATATTTTCTTCAGTGTATCTGGGCAGTACTGGCAGATCTATTGATGCAGCTACTAGCACTGGGGGAATCAACAAGGTGTCATTTGCATTGAATGCTGTTGGGGTGGTTGCTTCTGTTCTGGTGACTAAGCTTCTCGCTGACAAAGCATCTTCTGTTCTTCAGGATGACACCTCTGGGTCAGACAACTGATGTCTGACTTTCTTTTGTTCGGTACGTGAGTGTGTGTAGTCTGAACTTGGCCTGAAAATTGCACAGTTGTTGAATGCTTATTTAACAACACCTTTCTGACCCCATCTGGCAAAGTTCTGTGACGCCTGTGGCTAGACGTTGCTATCAGAACTAAAACGTTTTAAGACTGAACTGCGTCGTGGAGTTCATCAGTCCATTGTAAGCAAGGGGTCATGCCACTCTGATGTCACAAACAGATCAGAATAGATGCCTTCTTTCTTGCCAAAGCTCTGTAACACTCAGTCAAAGCCTGTATGCCGCCATGCTGGTTGCTGTAGCAGTGTCATGCCGCCTTGATGCCTGGTACAGCCCACAAACTAGCCTCATTGCTCATCCTTCCATCTGCCGCCTCATCTGCATGCATGTGTGTGACCTGCAGGTTTGAAGCCAGTGTTCCTACAGCATCAGCGCCTGCAGAGAGTCTCCAGGCAAACAGGCATGGCCACTCAGGCTGCCACCAGCACTATCAAGGCCCCTGCTGACGGCGATTTCTACAAGTATGGGTTGAAACCAGTGCTGGGCGAGGGTATTATGGACGCAACCCTGAAACGGCTGGGAACGGTTGAGATCAAAGAGATGGACAAGTCAAATTTTGTGAAGCCCAAGTCTGTCATGTATGAGCTGGACGGTGTGTCAGCTCCTTTCAATGCTTCGTTGTCAAGTTCTTGCGTTGCCACAACATGTGAAGTCATGACCGCATCATGCAAAGATGCTATTTGTAGTCTACAAGTGCCCATTCACTCACTCGCTGACTCGTTCACTCGCTCGCTGACTCACTCACTCGCATGCTGATGCACTCACTTGCTCGCTCGATCTCTCACTCACTCACCAGTGTGACGTTGCAGGAAAGCGGCGGCGGTGGGACATGATCTCTTCACATTCCAGTGTCGGCGTGATCATCTACCACACAGAGCTGGACGCTTTGATTGTAGTGCGCCAGTTCAGGCCTCCTGTGAGCTTCCTTCTGCTAATTTTCATGCTTGTTGCAAAGCATCCTGTAGCCCTTTGTAGGCTCTGTGTTGCCTTTTGGTGCATTTGCAAAGCTTAAACTGCAAGGTTTGCCATTGTCGTTTGATGCCCTTGCAAGCCTTTCTGCTGCCCTCTACAAGTCTTTCTTCACCCCAGTTTGATGACATTCAATTATTGTCTCCACTTATTTACAAGGCTTTTTCAATTTGCAAGACTGTCCCCATTTACTTAAGGTCATGCTGCTCCTGGATGCTTTCTAAGCATAGTCTCAATCTGTCAGCTGCCTGGACCTTTAAACTTCAAGACAGACGGAGGTCTGCAAGCACTGACACTGCAAATGTTCTTGAAGCACTTGCTCCTCTTGGCAATAGCCTCACAGGGGTACTGACTCACTATGGATTGTGCAACGTCTTGTATGCCTGATCACACTGTTTGCTTATTCCAGTGCACTTCACATCAACCCAGGGGTCAGGCCCCTGCCACTCAGGGTGGCTGGCTGGCCTACCCCTGCCTCCCCTAACCCCTACCCCCAGTCCCCCCTACCCCCCCACCCCTTCATCCTTGTTTGGTTCTGACCTCCTCTCTATGGCAGTCTCTGCAAGCAACACCATGTATGGTATGCTGCTTGCAGGCGTATGCATCAGCCATGATGCTAGCTGAAGAGGCTGGTGAGGCTGAGCCCCCCCTCAGCGTGGGCTTCACTTATGAGCTCTGTGCTGGCATAATCGATAAGAAGAAGAGTCTTGCGCAGATCGCAGCAGAAGAGGTATGAGCACAGCTCCTCCTCGACTGTTCCCCCCCTCCCATCGCTTTTCTTCCTTCCCTCCTCCCCATTTTCTTCTCGCCATTGTTCTTCTACCTCTTCTACCTCCTCATCCCCCTCTTCCTCTTCTTCTGATTTTGCTTCCTTCGCCTTTCCTCTTCTCTTCCTCTCGCTCCTTCTCCTCTGCCTTTCCAGTCTCTTCCCTCA
>JAABUO010003927.1_pt1 | contig 17612 bp, 15 predicted proteins | sample 5559291 | NCBI WGS metagenome assembly JAABUO01 (sample SAMN10711878, study PRJNA513372) | rock metagenome | isolation source: Antarctica rocks | place: Antarctica: Victoria Land, Finger Mt sud | reverse complement strand
AGGTTACAGTTAGCTCTTATTGTAGCCTCATTCTCTCCAGCACTGTAATGTACTAACGTTTTCTCTTCCGGTCCATGACAAGAACCCTAGATTACATGGATCACTAGGTTTTACTCGTGGTGCAACTCAAGGGTCTTGTTATTCAAGGGCCTTTCATGTGTGCTGGAGGACGGTGGAGTTTGCAAAGAGCTGAGCGTCGCATGGATCCGACCTTGACTCTTTGATTCCAATCATGTAGATTTGCAACACGTCAAAATATAAGTGAAGCTAGGAGGCTTTGATGCTTATCCCGGTGAATGTGCATGGGTAGAGGAAGTGGCATGCAAGTGGAATCGCATGCATGCGCCACATCTGGCTTAGTGGGGCAATGCACGATTGAAGAAGCGCTAGCGGCTCTGTCCATGAAGCACATTTTAAGGTGGGCTCGCTAAGACATAACAACACCAATTCATCAGATCGTCATTGTAAGTAACGATCAAAAGCAAAAGCTCTTAATTGCTCGATATAACCTGTTCACTAACAACTACATCATCTAAATCTCTCGCAGAATTCTTGAAGCTGATTCCATCTATGCTCCACATGGCAAAGCCTCACATTCTATGAGTATTCCTTCACCGTCAAACCAGACAAGATCATCTGTCTCAGTCAAGAGGTGCGAAATCCGACTCTATTCTCTTTGAACTGTAGAGAACGTCAGTTGGTACAAAGACAAAGCTCGACTGTTACCAGAATAGCTCAAGAGAACTCACATCAAACACCCCGCCAACCCCTCGAAAGAATCCCTCACCAATAACCCACACATCTCTCATTCCATTGCCTCCAAGACTCCCTTTACCCACTCCATATCGATTTCCTTTTCTACCGTCGCTCTTCACGCCGTCTTTTTCTTCACGAAGTCCCATTCTAGTCTCGACTACCGAACCTACACAATATCCACTTCCTTCCTTCAGCCTGCCCAAACTAAACTTTCCACCAGGTATACCACTCCAATCCACGCCCCTTCCGCCATGCATGGCTGGAAACCTGACACCTCCGAATTCGAAGTGCAGGACAGGTGGGTTGAGGCAGGGGAAGACGTAAAAGTTTGAGTACGGAGCCGGAAGAGGACGAGAGCCTGAGATCGAGCCATAGAATGCTTTAGCTGCGAGTGGTGGAGCAAGAGTGAAGGGGCTGTTTATCTGCCTAGATGTTAATTCGGTTATCTTTGTTTGGAAGATATCTGATGGATATGCCAAAGGAAGGAAATTACATCAATCACGGCCGCTTGATTTTTCAATACTTTACTTCCATCAACCCAAGCTGCCTGCATGAGTATTTGCCACCACCCTTCTGCTCCTTGAACTTTGTTCCACGTCCACCCCTCTTCCCAATCTGCTTGGCGACTGACGACACCTTTAGGGCCTCTTGTACCTCTCTTGACCAGCCCGTTGGAGTTTGGTGCTGGAGGAATCTCTCCTCTTTCCACTGCTCCGACGCGGTCCAATTCATCCATGGTCTGTCTCTCCACTAACTGGACGGCACTGGCACCAGTGCCACCGACACTAAGTACACCTTCGTGACCATTCAGAAGCATCAACGAAAAGATCGGGCGCTCGATGGACTTCGTATCAAGAAGTTGCTTGAGGAGAGACGTGGAACCTGTCTGGCTAAGTTGCTCTGATGGAGCAAGACCTAGCGTGCTGCCAGAGGCTTCAAGGGTATTCCGTGAGTATTTCAGAGGTCGACAATATGCAAATGAAAGAGGGAGCTGGGTATTGGCAGTTGGAAGGTGGAAAATGTCAGTAGGGAGGCTGCAGGTAGGGTAAGGATGTTCGTTAGATTTGACTGTTACGATATCAGCAAGACTTGCAAGTCACAGCATGGAAGAAGGAGAGTACCATATGATTGGGAAAAGAAATCATCATATTTGCTTCCTTTACGGCTGGTAGTTGTGACGACGTAGAAATCGGACGCTAGCATATTCAGGTCCATCTCAGTCTGCTGTGGCGGTTGACCAATGCCAATGTTTGCATACCTGCAGAAAGATTTGAATTAGCACTTGGTTTCCGATTCCACTTTTCCAAAAGATGCACCATATGCCATCTGTTGCAACACTCCCCATGAGAGCTCTCTCCTCCTTCCCTCCATGCTCATCAATCTTGGCCTTTCTTACCAACTTGTTCCCCTTTACTTCGCGGCGCGTCAAGTTGAACCTAGCTTCGGCTTTGTCGAGCTCTTCGACTAGGTATGTAAGATTCACAAGGTCCCGCCCTGGTTCTGTTGCCATAAAATCACCTCCGCGGCGAGCGAGCGTGAAGTGCAGGACTGGGGCATTGTCAAGGCTTCGTAGTACGGCCTGAGTGGAAGACGTAGCGAATGTAGGACGTAAAAAGAGCAAGGTTGTGAGACTGAGGAGTGAGAGGAAATGCATGACTATGCTATATTGATGTTGCAAGATTGCCAAGATGTCGATTGTATTTAAAGAGTGTGGGGATTGTGGTGTTGGAAGCTGAAGAGATTATGTGGAAGGTTCAAGGTTTTTATATCCGTTTATGGTAGGTAGCTCGGGTATGTCTTTTTAGGGCTGCTACGCCTGTCTTCAGTCTCGAGGCCGTCGAACATGAGGACAGATCAAATTTAGACAGGAGAAGGCTGATTGCTAAAGCCATCTCCCCTGCGGTGGGGAGGGGGAAATTGTTGTGACCTACCTTGGACGATGTGATACATACCATCAATATGCTCTATAGGGAATATACCATGAACACTTTGCTAGCCAGGGAATCTCCCCATTCCGCTTTATGATGCTATGACTCCGCTCAATGCACCATGGTAATCCAAATTGCTCTTCTTCACTCATAGCGTCAGCTTGCACCTTCGGGGTCGTCTCTATACGTCTCCGAGAAATTCTCTAACTCCGTCATCTTCAGCGCTTCATCAACGCTTCTCAAGAAATGCCTCGGCCCTCCACAACTTTCCACAATACCACAACTTTCGAACATCTTCCAAACCGGACTGCTTTCATTTGGTACTCTGCAGAAAAACACCCGTACCTTCTTTTTCACATAGTCATCAACGATCTCAGTCAATACCTGAGTCCCTGAGCCGTCTATTCCAGTGACACCGTGGACATCAAATATAATATTCTTATTGTGCTCGGGCCTTCGAACTCTTGGGAGCGCAGGGTGTGCATTATTAGTGCCATATAATTCTAACCGTCTCAATCGACTCTTTAGATCTCCGGTATTCGCAAAGGTCAAGGGCTCCGGCATCTTCACGATGAGGCAGCCCTCAATGAATTCGAGTCTTTGTGGATTATTCTCGGCGTTCTCGAAGTGGTCTTTGGTTCCAGGGACTTTCCCTAGAATCTGAATCCTCGGTTTTGTAGCGTGTCGGACGACAGATAAAAGAGAAAGACCGACACCCAAGGCAATACCGAGGGGAAGGGAATACAAAATTGTTGAGGCAAATATCAAAAACATCAAGAAGAGCTCTGAATAGCCGCGGATTCGAATAAAGAATTGGATGTCGTGAGGAGCTTCTTCAATCAGGGAGTACGCCACCACCGAAATCATGGCTGAAAGAACAGCTTTCTACAAACACATCAGCTCTACGCTGTTCCTGAAGAGAAATACACGAGGCGTCGAGACTCACAGGCAGGTAGTAGAAGTATGGCAGCAGGAACAGAACGCAGATGACGGTAATGATACTAAGGAAGATACTACTCATCGGCGTCTTCCCTCCCGTCGATGCATTAACTTTGCTCCTGCCATACCCGCCAAAGGCCGGCAACGCCATAAAGCAGCCACCAATTAGATTAGCGACTCCTAGAGCCACAAGTTCACGGTTCGCACTGAGATTGATACCTTGAATACCTTCGCCTCCCTTGCCTTCACTGCCTCCCAAGCTCTTAGCAGCAACGGAGGATTCGAAAAAGCCTAGGAGAGCGATGAGGAATGAAGTGCTCATAGCGTCCCGTACATGCTTCATATGGGCGGGAACAAACGGCCAGTGGAACGGAAAAGGTGAGCCTGTGCTAGACTCGACGTTCCCGAGGATCTCAAGACCTTTCTTATCCCAGCCAAATTTCCAAGTAAAGACTGCAGATAATGCCACGACGACAAATCGGTCGGGGATATAAGCCACATTCGGATATCGAGGCTGTAAGCGTCTCTTAATCTCCCTTTGCGACCGTCAATTTCTTTCCTCTGGAATCATCATCAGATGATAATACATACCTGCAAACCATGATAATTCCAAAACTCCCAAAAGCAACCGCACAAGTCAACCCATGCGCCTCCCTAACATTCTGAACCAAAAACACCAATTTATTCATACTACTCCCATGACTCACCCCCCCAATCTCCTTGGCCCTCGCCATCAAACCCATCTCCGGAATCAACTGATCGGCCAAAATCACAAACCCAATTGCACTAATAAAACCCCTAAGAAACGGTCTGCTCAGCACACTATCCAGAAACCCCAGCCTCGTAAGTCCAGCAATGAATATCACCGCCCCCGCCATCCCGGTCACCACGCCCGCTATGCGCGCATTAAGTACAGCATCCTCTTCCGCCGAATGTCCCTTATCTACAGAATCCCTGACCACATTCCCAAGCAGCAAAGACCCAGCGGCTTCAGGACCCACAACCATCTGCGGACAACTCCCTAGTAATGCATAGACAAACGGGTTAAACACGAAGGAGTAAAGTCCGTTGATCGGAGGTATATGACCGAGGTTCGCGGCGTAGGATAGAGACATGGGAATATAGAACGAAGCCATCGTAAGCGCAGCAATAAGATCACCCTGGAGGTAGGAGAGGCTGTACTGTGGCACCCATTGCAGAAACGGGATATAATACGCCAGGTACCTATAAATTGTTAGCCTAGTATCCTACTCACCTGCAAGCCCCTCCAAAACCACCAAACATACCTCCTCTTCTTCACCCTCCCCCAACTTGCCTTGCCCAACCTTATCCCGGCATCCCCATTCTCCACTACATCATCTAACCCCGCCCCCGCATCCCCTCTTTCCTCATCAACAACCCCCACCCTAACCACTTTCCCTCCTCTCCGCTCATACACTCCCGGCGCCGGCTCCCTGTCCTTGGTAGGACTGCTCTCGCGCGGGCTCAGCAGCCCGTGCTCGCAGGCGCCGTCTGTGGTGTCGCAGGCGTGGGTATCGTACCCTGAGAGCAGATCACGTTTGCGGCCCGTGTCTTCCGACCGCAGGGAAGAGTCTTCCAGATGGTCGGGGCGACCATCGGGATGGTGGGCTGGGGTGTGCGAATCGTGAGAGGAGGAGATGGGCGGGCGGGAGTTGGAGTGCGAAAGTGATTCCGAGGCCTGAGAGGCCAGGTGCGCTGTTTTGCTAGGAGAGGAATCGCGGGATTGGGGGGCGGAGGAGGGGTCGAGGAAGAGGCGGGGCATTGTTCTTCGCAAGCTTCGATGTGGAGAGGGTATGCAAGGACTGGTGGTGGTGGGGATGGGAATTCCGTGGTTTAGGGCATATTTTTTTTGGGTGGGTTTGCGAGCGAAAAGGTAACGGGATCAAGGGTAATTTTGGAGGATGGACAGTATGAATATGAAGGTGGAATCAGAGAATGATGGGGGCGGTAGTTTTCGCCTGGTGAGCATGATTTGCGGTTGAAAATGCGGACTGATTATTTTCTTCCCGACAATCGAGTCACAATGGCCAAATTTTTTTGCATTCCGTAAGGATTACATGTCAGGGTTCTACAAATGGGTACCTTATCATCTCCAATACGACACCAAATCACACAAGCACCGAGAGAAGATTTTCTATCTGTTTAGTATGTTGAGCCTCAGGGTGAAGAATAGTTTACAAAAAGACACATATAGAGATGCTTTTCCACCGCAGACTGTACGCTCAAAAGAGGTGGAATCGAAAAGGAGATCAGCAAAGTGGGAGTCTGTAATGCTCCAGGGAGACTGGATTGTGGACAACCCTACAATCCACCATATGACACGCTTGGAGTCTGCCAGCAATCGTCAATATCAATCAACCCTCAAAGCTCACCCTCCTCCTTTGAGTATGTCAAACCCCCATCAACAACTCGAACCCTGCGTCATCACCAATTTTTACCTGTCATCACCTCTGCTTCCCCGCCGTCATCCCCTATGATGCTCCTACTGGGCCTTCTTGGGAACGGCTCCTTGCTGTCCCCCAACATACCTCCTTAAATCTGTTGCCTCGGTCGCCTGTCTCATCATTCCTTTCACTGTCTCCCACCCTTGCCTAACCACGGGCGGTGTTCCCTGTCCCGAAACCAACGCGTCCACCCTCGCAGTACCCTGTCCAATCGCCCCTTGTACAAAACTACTCTGAGAGTATCTCGCACGAACAAAGGCAGTATAAGTAGCAAGTAGAATCCAGGAGCCCTTGGTGAAAATGATTGCGGAGACCAGGACGCGGAACCAGAGGAAGAGTTCGAGCGAGGCGACGAGGGTCATGGAAGCATCGTAATACTCTTTGACAAATTTGCCGATTGTGTCTGCCATCGGGGAAGACGATCTGGTGGGCTTGCCGGGAGATGCCGGGGAAGGGTTGGAGGACGGGGGTTGAATTGTGGGGATAAGGTTCGTACGCGTGTAGGTTGCAACATGGAAGATTGAGTATACCATGAATGGGAGTAGAGCTAGAGGAACTTGTCGGGAGAAGAGCCACACAAGTGCCATCGCTAAGGTGGGAGTCAGTATTTTGGGCAGTTCCCGGCTGGTCGCGTGCTCAAACGGTCAGAAACATACCGAGATATTGCACATTTTCATCACCGGCTAATGCCAACGCGCCACCTTGTTGACGACTTCCGGATCGAGAGCGTGCACGGTAAGCTTTGTAAACAACAATTCCATAGGTAGCAGCTGCAGCAACGAAAGCAGTGCGGTAGGAGAACCGAGCCCAGCGTGAGTAGTAGTTGAACGTTATGTAGGAGAGACCGTAACGCAGTGAGCAGAACAGGAGCGTAAGATGTCCGACAAACCAGCCAAACCTGTCATAGTATTAAGTTAAAGTGAGACACAGGTGTACACACGATCAACCTACTGCAATGTCTGGGCAAGGACTATCATGCGCTGGCCCAATGGCATTGAGGCAGGAGGTGGAGGTGCCATTGTGAAACGGGATAGAGCTGTAGTGGGTGAAGTCAAAGACTATCAATGCAACTAGGCGTAGTAGTTTTCCGTATCGTGGTTGAGGTTCTGCAAAGGAAGAAAGAAACGTTGCAGTACGGATTAAGAGGGTGTTTAGTGGTGGTGGGTGGCTGTAGTCAAGCGATAAAAACCTGGCCCAGCCTCGTCGTTCGTTCTGCCCGATGACGATGATTGCCAGCAAATTTCTGCCTACCGTAACCGTATCTATCATACTCCACAAGGCTACAAATCTGCTTCCACATTCACATGTTTCACTTCGTTTCAAACACTTCCGCTCAAACTCCTGTTCGTCTTTTTCTCAACCCCTAATGCTGTGGACCTTATATCACATTTCATGATGGCACTATAAGAATAATTTTAACCTGTCTATCGTGGATCTATCGTAATTCCCGCAAGTATCTGTTACTGAAAAGTAACACCGCAAGCACAGTAACATGGACTCGCTATGCATGTTCCCATAAGGTATCTGTTCTCCCTTCAGACTTACCCAGTATCGTTTCTGTCTACTTCTTTCCTTCCTCCATCGGTTCATCAATGGCGTCCGGCTTAACGGTTTCCGAGTCTGTCATCTCGACATCTTGGCTGTCATTTGCTTTCCCATTCGCTCCCTCAACCGGTGCCTTTTTCGGTTCAGCCGCTTTCTTCGCTTCTTCCTCAGCCTTCTTCTTGGCCTCCATCTCGGCTTTCTTCTTCGCAGCCTTCTCTTCCTCCACTTTGAGTACAGCTTGGCGCTCTTCTTCGATCTTGTCCTGATATCGGCCAATGATAGGCCCTGCTACGAACCGTATTTCATCCATTTTAGCAACGTACACACCTCTTGTGGCGTCTTCACCTTCGTCGTAGAGCCAGTCCTAGAAATGTAAATGAGCATCTTCATCCAATTTTGATTCAGTTAGCTTAGGTGAGCTTACCTCACTCTGTTCTAATTTCTCTTTGAGCTTTGCCTTCTCATCATCGCTCGCGAACTCTGAATACTGTTCATCTATCTTGCTTCTTAATTCGTAGATGTAAGTCTCAAGCTCGTTCTTCTTGTCTTCAGTATCCGCGACAAGCTTGTCCTCCATGAACATGGAACCCTCTTTCTCAGCAGCAGCATCCTTGGTGGCCTGGTCTAGCGAGTGGGTACCTGACGACAATGGCAAATCACCCTTCCGGACCTGCTTTTTGATTTTGCGCGTTTTCGGTTTCGTTTCGGCGGTGCCGTTTGTAGGATCTGTTTCCATTGCCTGGTCCGATTTCGTTAGCGACTTGTCCCCAGTGAAAGCTTTTTTGTACCCGGCGTATGCGTCTTTGAATAAGCCTTTAAGCTTTGAGGGTTCCTCATCGATCGAAGGGTCATTGGTGAATGAAGACAATTCATAAGCTGAGTTTGAACTTACATCGCCTTCTTTTTTGTCGTCTTCCTTCTTTTCCCCTTCTTTCTCTTCAGGTATCGGCTCCTCGATCTCGACATCCTCCACATAATACCCAGACTCGACATTTAATACTCCGTGGAGGTTGAGACGTGCCTTAAGCTTGCAAATCATGAAGTCGTCTTTTGAAACCGCAGAGACTCCTTTGACGGAAAATCGCCCTATCCAAGGGTCCATCTTCCCTGGTAACATCTCGGGTTTTGCGTATTTCGCTTCCAAATCGAAAGGCTGCTTACGGTAGAATGTGAGAATCTTAGTTGATGGCATGACGTTGCCCTTGTTGAAGACCGTTAGGCTTGTATCCTCATCGGGTATATCCGGAGATTGTTCCCAGCTGAACTCGATAGGGTAGTTGACAATATCATGAACCGAGAAGTCTCGCACACGGAAAACAGGCGAGAGAATGGCACAGCTGAAAGCACAGCCACGGGCAACGGCTTCATCCTGGTTAAGCGTGAATGACAGAGGCTTTTGGAAGAATTTGCTGATTCTCTCCTTTAGAGAAGGAACACGAGTGCATCCACCAACCATCTCAATTGCGTCAATGTCCTCGATCTTAAGCTTCGCTTCTGCTAACGCTTGCTCAAGAGGTACTATAGCGCGCTCAAGAAGAGGCTTGAGTAGCTCCTCTAGCTCTTCGCGTTTCATCATGCCGCGGACGTCCACGTCGTTCATAAGGGATTCGATGTTGATGGGAGCTTGCGCGTTTGCGGACAAAATCTTCTTCATCTTTTCTGCAGCTGCCGCAACTCGTACGAGAGCCTTCGGATTAGTTTTGATATCGATCTTGTACTTCTCTTTGAACTCCTTCGCAAAGTGATTAACGAGAGCCTTATCAAAATCCCGTCCTCCGAAATGCCTATCCCATGCCGTAGATTTGACTGCCAATTCGCCCTTCTTGAACTCAACAATCGAGCAGAGGTAATTGGAGTGCCCAATGTCAATGAAGGCTACCCGCCTTGGCTTCTCCTCGGCGGACGGAAGGTCTAGTTTCGTGATCCCGTATCCAAGTGCCGTCGCCGTTGTGTCGTTGATAAGCCTCAACAGCTTCAACCCTGCGATCTCGGCCGCGTCCATTATACTCCTTCGTTGAAAATCAGTGAACCAAGGCGGGACACTGATGACGATATCGGAAACAGGTAGCTTAAGCTCTGCGGAAGCCGTAGACTTGACCTTGCTAAAGAACATAGAGCAAAGCTGCGTCGCGGTAAATTGTTCCTTTTTGCCCAGATATGTGACCTCTGCACCGACCGTACCCTTCACATCACAGAGCTGTGCCGAAACATAGTCGCGTTCAATCTGGATGTCCGGATCGTTGAGTGAGCGGCCGGCCAACCGTTTCAAGGAGCTGACGGTGTTTTTGAGGTTGGAGATTTCTTGCGTTTTGGCAGGCTCCCCAATGTATCTGCTCTTGGGCCCGAACCCTACAAGAGACCTGCCGATTGTCAACAAGGTATGTAATAACAAGGCTGGGGGGTTACGAACGGTGTAGCTCGGTTGGAGACTTCATTGGTAATCTAGCAGATTGTCAGTGATTGCTGCTTGATAGTTTTCTGAGCGAGCTACATACCACATCGACACCACGATTCCGCGCAACAGCTATGACGGTGTTGAGCGTACCAAAGTCAACACCAACGACACTCATCTTGCTTTTCCTCTAACTTATCGTGGCAGTTGCGTGTTTGTCTCTGGACTAAAAATGACAAAGTCTTTGTGGGTTTGAACTCTAATGTCCGCCTGCTTGTGTGTATAGCAGGTGTGATCAAGTGTGTGGAATTGCGGTGATGTTTGTGTATGTCAGTCACAATTACTTTAATGTTCAAAAATTGCCTAGAGGGTAGATTTTCGAAGATTCCCGAAAATACTAGGCCCTTCCACTTGTGGATCAGCCCTACGAACACATCATCGTTGGGTATAAGAACGTGTCGCTTGGATATTTAACAGGCTCAGCAATAGGTCTCACGGAGGCAATGACGTCTAAGCGCTTTCTTGGTTACTCATGTAGGAGATGACAAGCGATTTCACTTTGAATTGATTTCAAACATCACTATCTAGCTATCTATGCAGATAATGAGAGCTCCTCGCTTCGAAGCCGTATATAGAGTAGAATAAATTATAATAAAATTTCTAAGATGTTAAAGCTTTGCTCCTCGAATTTACTACTATTTTAATTTACATGTGTTAAGGGATTAGAAGGAGAAACCTGTCAGGCAAACAATGAATGTTACTCTCGAACCATCTACTAATCATACTTGAGCCAAGTACGAAATCACGAGGGGGTCGCCATTTCCGTTGGAAATTGCCTTAACGCCTTATAGATAGTAAATAATAGCATGTATGAATCAGTACTGTAATGTGTTATTCAGTACTGTAATGTATTAATTAATACGATTATTTACAATTAATTTAAAATAATTACGAATAATAATGAGATTAACTCTGAATATAAGTTCGTTTTTATCGTATCTTTTAAATTTAACTTTTATAACAACTTTAAAGATAAGTTTTACAGATTTATTTATATAAACATGTAATGATATATCTGTACAAATCTTCGCTTTTATATATTTTTATGTATTTTTATATATTAATGTTTTATTTAAGCTTGCAGCTTTGTGTAAGTGTTTCTTTTTTTTTTTAAAAATTATATTAAGTTAAATACACGTTTACAATTCTTATGTAAATGTCTTAAAATAATTAATAGTAACTGCAAAGCTTTACTTTTACGATCTTTAAATTTTTAAAAATTTTCTTTTAAATTTTAAAAGATTTTGTAAAGATGTATAAAAATGTACTAATTTATACAGAAAGTTTTAACATTTCTCTTATTATTTTTAAGTCTGTACATATTTAATTTAACATAAGATTTATCTGTATTAATTTTATATTATTTTGTATTATATCGCGCAAATAGTTACGTATTTTTTTAATTCTTAAAATTAATTTATATCAGAATATGCACAGCTTTATTAATTAATACGAGTTTTTTAAAACTGTTTTAAATAGCTTAAAATTTTTTTTAATCATTAATTAACTTTATAAATCATTAATTAACTTTATAAATCATTAATTAACTTTATAAATTTTAATAACTTTATAATAATTAATAATGACGATTTTAAAGTAAAAGTACTTTCAGAGTTTAATAATAACTCGCACATTTTATTATTTTATATAAATATAAATACAGATTCGTTTAACATTAAGTAAAAGCATGCGATATTAATATTAATAAAAAAGCGTTATTACGAATCTGTCTGTCTTCGTAAGACTTTACACGTGACTGCGCAGTTCTTATTACGCGATATTAAGCTTCGTTAAAATTAAATAAATAAATTAATGAATAAATTAATATGTACAGATTTATATGAATATGCGATGAATATTATTAATTTATACAGAACATGAAACGAAAGTACATTACGTAAAGCGTTTTTTTATAAAGTCGTGTTAAACTGTTTAATAAGAATAATAAAACATGCAGAACATGCTAAAAAGATTTAAACATGTTTTAAAGCTGCAGATCTTTTATAAAATTATTTAATAAAGTGTACGCGTTCTGTTTAATTTTTAAAAAAGAAATAAATTAATGCAGTTTAATATTAAGTATATATAACTTTTGTATAAATAAGTTTAATAATGTATTAATTTGTATAAACGAAATTAAAGCGAATTATAAACGCATTAAGATGAATAAGCTCGTTAAGAAAAAGAATAAGAAGAATTATAATGATGTAAAGTTTAAATTAAATAATAAAAACTTATATTAATCGTAAAAAGACTTTATTAATCTGTATAGCTTTCGTAAAGAAACGTAAGACTCTTAAAATGAAATTCGTAAACGAATTTAACTTTGTAATTAATTTATTTAATTAATTATTAAATGCGTTTAACATTTTTACGAACAATGTAAAGATTAATACATTAACTTATTAATGTATAAAATTTCTGTTTTCACGTTTAAAAAAGAAATATTAAATTAATAATGAGAATTAAAGAATTATGCAGATGTTTATCTTTTTGTACAAGAAATGCGCAATAATAGCTAGCTCATAAAGCTTCGTAATTAATTAAAAAGTCTTGTAAAGAAATAACATAAATTTATAAATGCTTGTAATGTGATGTGTTATAATTAATATTAAGCTATAAAAAGATAAATTTAATATAATAATGATTTAATACATTATATAGAATTAAAAATCTCAGTTTAATTATACTTATAATAATAAAATCTTTAAATAAATTATATTATCGATACATTAATTCTTAAAGAAATGAAACAGAATTAATAACATTTATATATTTGTAACTTTAAATAATGTAACATATAATTATTCATGACTGAAAAAAAAAAAATTTTATGTTTATAACTGACAGCGATTATTCTTGCGATTTATTAATGATTATTACGACATAAAGATGAATAGAAAATTACTTACGCGATAAAACTTACGAATAATCATCTTTCTTACTAATTAGCTTAATTTTTAAAATTAATCGTATGTTTTCGTTAAACTAATCTTTTAAAATGCGATCTTTAATACAGTCTTAATATAAATATGTAATAATTAATTAAGTATCATTACATATTTTTTTATATAAATATAAATTACGTAATAACATAATTAAAGCTTTTATTTTAAGATACATCTGCGATAAGAAAAATTCAGAAAGTTTAAGAATCTGTAAATACTTTGTATTAATATTCTTAATCTTTTTAACATCGTTATTTTTAATCGTATTAATTAACGTAAATAATTATATAAATTTAAGAAAGTCGTTTAAAATCTGTTAATTTAACAGATTAACGAAGTCGTTATAAAAATATAATATAGCTCTGTTTCTGAAGAAATTCGAGAATGTATAAGCTTGCGTAAGATCGTGCGAAGAATATACATAATTAATAAAGAATCGCGATGTTTTATAACGATTAATAATTATGAATGATAAAGACTTAACATTATATAAATTAAAATTATAAAACATATAATTAATTCATTTAATAAATTATTAATTATTTAAACTCGATTAAATTCGCATGTTTCGATGCAGTTTCAGCACAGTTAAATAATTTCAGATTTCGAAGCTGCGAATGTTAACATTAATCTGCGCGAATTAATTTTCTCGTGAAATCACGAAAGTGATTTAAATAAAGTTTTTATTAAGAATTACAGGCATTTTATTAAACACATCGCTGAATTACAGAATGTCGTATAAAGATGCATTAACGATCGTGAAGTTATGCTTATACTGTATTAAAATCTCATTTTATATAATTAAAGTCGTACGTTTTAATAAATTAACAAGCTTCGAGCGTGTAGTAATGAAACAAATAAAAGTATTATGATAAATAATAAGAATCTTAAAACGAAAATGCGATGTTTTTTCGTCAGACAGTAACTAAGCTGTAATGCTCGTTAAGATTACGCATAAAATAATCTTTATCTGCGCGCGAAAGTAATAACATAAATATTTATATAAAAACGTTTTTTTAATATTAATAAAGTCGTAAATAAAGAAATGTACAGTCTTAAGCGTGTTTATAATTCTTAAAACGATATTATTAAAAACTTAACGCTGTTTCTTATTTAATTAAGCGATCTTCGCGTCTCGTAATTTAATCTGTTTAATTTAATTATATTTAAGCTTTATTAAAATTAGAAAAGAAATAATATTATTAAATTAATTTAAGATTAATATAAATAAATCGAAATCTGTAAAAGTTTTATTATGTCGTTATAAGCTTATTATAATTAAATATAACTTATAATCGAGATATAAATTCTCGAAATTAATTAATATAAAAAAAAACTTATGCATACGACGAGATAAATCATCGTAAATATTAACACGAAATCTTTTTTATAACGCATATGAGTCTGCGAGATCGTTATACATTAAAGCGATCACGAATAAACTTCGTAAAGATGAACTCGTAAAGAAACGTACGATTTTAATAAAATAATTAATTTATTCATTATTATTTTTAAGTAAACGCAGAGTAATATAAACAGAATGATAAATGAAATGTAATACTTCGTTAATGATGCGTAAATCGTTAAAGCTTCGAGCGTTTCGTATAATCGTTAAAAGAAATCGTAAATAATGTTTTTCTTTTTACATTAAAGTAAAATAATACATATAATTAATTATCGTATCTCGTTATTTTAACGTTCAGCGTCGTTATTTTCTTTTCGATTAAAAAACGTAATAAGTTAAAAACTTTTAATATAAAAACGCACGTTCATTTAAATATTATTAATTATATTAAAATCATGCAATAAGCGTTATTTCAATCTCGTTTAAAATGATTTATATTTCTTTCGCTGTTACATTCTTTAAAAAGTATATTAATTATTCATTAAAAAGATGCACGATTAAACGCGTAATAAGAAAATCTTTAATATGATTACGAAACTTAAACAGATTTTACGCTATTTAAAACGAAGAGATATAACGATCGTTTAAGTGACGTGTAATCTCGTTTAAATTATTCTTTAACTTTATAATTATTTAATCTTCTTCTTTATATACGTATTTATGAATATATTTAATAATTTATACAAAATCGCAAATTTTAATATTAATATATGCATTATATTTACGAGTCAGATAAAGATTATACGATATTACTCATGCGTTATTTAAATGAACGTTTTTATCGTTTATACGTTTCATTTAAATACGATTATTTTAACGTCTTTTATACAAAGAATAATCGTTAATTTAAATCGAGGTTTTAATTTAATACGACTTTAAAAACTTCTTTTTATAAATTCGTTTAAAATCTTTCGAATTATCTTTTATGCACGACGCGAAAGAATTTTAAACGTCGCAAGAATTATGTGTTAGTTAATTCTTAATAATACGTCGTAAGAATTCGTTCAGATTAATATTAAAATTTAAAAGCTTTATACAAATTAGTTTATTTACGCGAGCTCGTTTAAGAAAGTTATTCTCTTAATGTAAAAATAATAAGATATGTATATATGTAAGATCGACTTCGTTAATTATTCGCTAGCGCGCTTAAATATAAAAGACGTAAGATATAATGAATTTATTATAATTATACTCAGTTACTATAATATTAATATGTAGAATTAATCGCTAAAGAACATTAAGAAAATAAGCTTTAACTTATTTAATATTCTTAATGACTTCATTATTAACATTTCGTTATTTAATTATAATAAGTCATTCTTAATACGTTATAAAAAACGTTAGCTTATTAAGCGATTCGAGATCATTTAATAAGTCATCTAATCTTGTTTTTAGTAAACGTTAACGTGAAGCTAGCGCTTATTATTATTATAATTATCTTTTCTTTTAAAGCATTAATTTTCATTGTAAAAAAGCTGTATTAATTTCTTAAAGTGAAGATAATTATTAATCGTGTCTGCTAAACGTAGCTTTTTAAAGCTCATTAAAAATCTTTTAAATCTCTTTAAATTAATAAAAGAAAAAGAGTCTTTTAAATATAATATTATCTTGCAATTAATTATAATTTATAATCTTTTCGTGAAATTTTATAAAATTACGATTTTAATTATTATTATTACGATGCTTACTAGCGCGCTATCGTTACGATAACGCGAATTTAATGTTTATTTAATATTATCGTTGCGATGACGCTTGTTTATTACATATAATGTTATTGTTTCTTTTTTTCTTTTTTTCTTTTTTTTTCTTTTTATCTTTTAATTAAACACTTTTTATATGTATTTAATAACAGCGAGCAAACGATATAAATATTAATATATACTTTTAAATATTATAAATTTAATAAATTTATATATATTTAAAAATAAGAAGCAGACGCTATACAGACTTATGTGTATGTTTTTTAATAAAAATAAACATAACATGATTTTAGCGATTACACGAACTAATAACGAGATAATGATTACGATTAATATGTATACATTTATTAATTTAAGTATAAAGTTAATCTTTTATTTTTTAAAATGTAAAGATTTTTCGTGTATAATCTGTATTAATAAACGCGAGTGCGTGCGCGAGTTAAGTATCTGTAAATCGTGTAAAGCTTAACGTTACGACTTAAATTATTACATTACGATAAGTTTTATCTCGCTAACATTACGATAATTACTGAGAATTATTTAGTTCATTAAACGTTTTCGAAACGCGACGAAGCGCGTTATTCGTAAATTTACTCGCGTAAATTAATATTAACGTATTATTTTCGTTAGCGTGAAAAATAAATAAAAAAGATTAATAATAATTATGAAGAAATGACGTCGCGTTAATAAGTATATCTTTAACATCGTACATAAAGCTTAGCTCGCGATTAAACGTGATCAGCGCGAGATTACTCGACTAATTAAGCGTTTAACGAAGGCGAAACGAAAGCGCGATGAGACGCAGACGAAGTATAAAATATTTTAAATTAAGCGCGATGAAGTTAAAAGAGTAATGAATAAGATAATGATTAAAAAAATGAAGTAAGAAAAAAATATAATAATAAGTAAGAAAAGAAATGAGAAGAAAAATGAAAAAAAGACGTGAAAGCGCGAGATCACGAAGTAAGTTTTTAAAGAAATTAACGTTAACTTATTAAGAACTTCGTTTATTAAAGACAATTCTTAAACGAGTACTAGCTTAACGTTCTTAAACGTTATTAATAGCTCGAAGTTAATAAATAAATAAATAAATAAATAAATAAATAAATAAATAAATAAATTTTTTATGATTAAGCGCTGCGCGTTAAGCGTTCAGTCTTATTATTATTAATACTTTATGTAACGAGATAAAAAGATTTTTAACTAAAAGTTTATAATTAATAACGATGCGAAGACGATCGTTATATTAAATTAACGTCGTTAATAATTAAGCGTTATTATCGCGATATTCGCTTACTTATTTCTTCGCCGTCGCTTACGTAAAGTTATTTAATCATTAAATTTTTCTTTCAGCTCTTTAACAAGCTTTAGCTCTTCTTTAAATAATCATTAATCATATATATAATCTTAGTTTAATTATTTCATCTTGTATCATAGCTTTTTCTTACTTTTACTCTTATTCATAATTTTCTTA
>JAABUO010003925.1_pt1 | contig 17615 bp, 22 predicted proteins | sample 5559291 | NCBI WGS metagenome assembly JAABUO01 (sample SAMN10711878, study PRJNA513372) | rock metagenome | isolation source: Antarctica rocks | place: Antarctica: Victoria Land, Finger Mt sud | reverse complement strand
CAGCTAGCAGCTACAACCAGTATACCAGCCCCCCTCAACAGGACTATAACAGCTATGACCAAGCATCCTTTTACCAGCAGCCTCAGATGCACCAGCAGTCACAGCCACAGGCTCAGACTCAGCCCCATCAGCACCAACAACAGCAAAGCCAGCCATATCCGGAATATCAGGGGTCTCAGCTGCAGTACGGTGCGAGCCCTTACGGACAGCAGCCTGCACAGGCGCCTGTCAGCTATCAGGTGACATGCAGATCAGCATGACATGTCAATGCCCACTGTATGTGTCTGCTAGTGTCGATTGCAGGCGCGTTAGTGCAGTACAAAGAATGTCTCTGACTGCTTGCTTGTGCTCCAAGGAACACAAATGGTGATGGCCTGGTTTGCACTGGACACTCACAAAGCTTCTATTCATTACTTGCTAAAGCAATCACTGTGATGTATCATTCTCAAGTAATCTTGCTGGCATTTGAGCATCTCTGCTGAAGTTGTCTCGCTCTCATGTTTCTGGACTTGAAATGCAAGATGCAGGTCTGGCTTTGTTGCTTGATGTGTGTATTGTTTGCATGAATTGATGCTGTATTCCTTTCAGGCTGCTGCACCTGTTGCAAATGATGCTGGCGGATGGCAGACTCACTACACAGCTGAGGGCAGGCCATATTATTTCAACCCCAGCACCAATGTTACCCAATGGGATGCTCCTGCCAACATGATGTAGGGTTTCATGCTAAGACTGCAGCTCAAATTGCTGTGAGCAAAGCAACCATGATCTGTATCATGCCACCAGCAGCCTGTGTTAGCGGAAGTCACTCGTACTGTGGTACACAGCATGTCTGACCCACACCATAGTTGCAGCCTTTGTTTGCCAAAGGTCAAGTTATGACAAGAGTGAGCAATGCTATTGATCGGTGTCAATGCCATCATAAGTTTTCTATGTAAAAAATCAATAACCTGTCCTGGCACATCAAACAAACATGCGCTTCAGCGCATGCATCCGGGTCATCGTATTTTGGGCACACGATCGCGTAGCAATCATCATGGAGGACATGCTGAGTCATCCTGCTATATCCACGTGCTTTGCCCTCCACAACAGAATATCGATAAACCAACGCACATCAGTGAAGTACAGGCCAATGGCGGTTCGCAAGCATTCGTATTGGCTTCAACGTACAACTCCTCGTGTATAGCAACCATGAGACACAGAAATGCGTTGATTGCGCGGTCGGTGACGAAGTGTACTTCATATCTTTAGTGAGAATAATAGCCTGTTGCCGCAGCAAGCATCACAGCCCCACTTGGAGCCTACATTGGCAGCAAGACTACGTGTGGTCTCTGCTGCTGCTCCGTGTGCCACCTCATGTGCACAGGGTACCCGTGAGGGTCTTTGTTCATGTTCAACTCCCTGCGCACAGTCGCTGCCAAGCTAACTCGCGGCAGCAGCGGAGCTCAGCTGGCTGCGCAGGATCAGCGCACATCTGAGCAGAATCCAGAGCAGTCGAGCGAGGCCGCCTCGGCTGGCGAAGATGACACTCTTGGCAGCATTCACAGCTTCCCCCCCAGGTCAAGCGCCAGTCGCGATAGAAGCAGACAATCATCTGATGCAAGAAAGGCAATTCCTAGAGCTAGCACGTCCGGATTCAAGGTGTCTGCTCATCCGAGTCCTTGAGCAATCATGTCCTAAATGCTCATCCACAGCATCAGTGAAGCATGGCAATGCTTGCTGTAAAAGGATTTTTGGCCAATATTTGGGCAAATCAGCAAGGCGCCTGATGAATCAGGCTCTGCACATCTGTGCGCTCTTGCAACACTTGTTTTCAAAATCAATCTGTGTGAATTTAAAGTTCAGGCAGAGGCCGAAGTCACCCACCCATGTTTCATTTGGGTGTTTTCACTAGCACTGTGTTGTCAGGCACTCTGATCAGGCTCTCTGATCAGGCACCATGATCATGAGAGCAGCGTTGTTACTGCATGCCTTGCAGATTTTGCGCTGCTGCTGCAGCAGATCAAAGATCACACTGATACACCTGTCGCTGCTGCAGCAATTGTTTCACGAGGAGCTTCAGATGATGTTGCACAGAATGTGCGCAACGACATTTTTTTTGGTCTTCAGGACTGTTACAAGTTGTAACTTACAACATTTGCCTGCCAGTCCGTAACAGTGTTCTTTCTTCTCTGCCAGAGTGGGCATATGCATACATGCATGCATGTAGCTCAACAACCATCACGTCTAGTGTACATGTTGCCTTGTTCACCTTTAAGGACTCAAGCTTGCATGTGTCATGCAAATCCAAAGCACATGTTAACAACGTTGCACAAGAGCCAATTTATGTCAGCTGAGCTGTTATTTGTTTCAATTATACACGACCCCCCTCCTCAATCTGTCAAGCATGTCCTGGCAAGAACACTCTGCCGCTACTCTTCATGGGAACGTCTGCCATGGATGATATTAGCATGTTATTATCTCTGCTTACCCAGAAACAAAGTAGAAGTAGACAGTAGAAGGGCTATCGCATGCCCAAAACTCTGATGATTCAGGCATCCCATAGGCCGGTCCACTCAACTACTGGTATACACACTGGTCATGAGCTACCTTCTAGGGATGATTCAATGCAGCTGTCAACTGCTGCTCATGCAGAAGTACGATCGTCGTAGGCACATTGGAGTGAGAGCCCGGGCCCGCAAAGGTACTTGCAACATGTTGCTGTAGCATGCCTGAGGCTTAGAGCTGACAGCATGCAGCCTCAGCAAGTGTATGCTATGTACCATTTTGCTGAGGAGCCATGCACATGTCTGCCAGCATCAGTTGCTAATGCAGTGGCAAGGTACCCATTCACAGGCAGTAGTCAGCATCTACGGTCTTCAAAAACTGCTTTTTGTGAGACTCCAAATGCAGCCTTGCAAACTCCTGTATGGACAAGGCAGATGTCACACATGCTGCAGCACACCAAAACGATTTTGATCATACACCACAGCAGCAACCATGCATGTAGTGCGTCGTGGAAACTTGCAAGGCTACAGCATAACAGTGAAACTTTGAGCAGTGCATGCAGCTGTTAATAGGCAGAGAGGTCAATGCGCATTTGGATGTACCAAAGTGTGCTGCATGGCAATGTGAGTACCAACATACCTTGACCAGGTGTGGAGGCTCCATGTCAGTGCGGAACATCTTGCACACATTGTCAGGAATGAGCTGCAGAGGTCGCCCAGTGGACATAGCTTTCACTGTGATTTCACCAGCCTTTTCCAAGTAGTACAGGTAGTCAAAGGCCTCAGCTACAGTCTCTGTACAGACGATGATGCCATGATTGGCATGCAGCAAGGTCCTCTTGCCATCCATGAGTTTTGCTAGACGGTCGCCTGTAGCATCACATGTCAAGATCATATCAGCTTCATGCAGCCGGTTTGCTGCAGTTGTGGTACCAAAAATTGGTTTAAGCTGGTAGAAAGAAACCTGTTGTGGTATGGAAAAACAAAAATTCCAGCTCATGGCAACATCCTTGACATGGTCAGCAGCACCAGCAGATGAAGTCTGCAGGTGAAGTGTGCACTCCATTTCCTCAGCATGGACTTGAAGCGCATCAGCAAGATGACCACCAGGACGATTGAAACTACCTTCATAGCCATCTAGGATGAGACCTTTGTACTGCCTGTCATAGGCAATGTCGTCATAGAAACGTAGGTTGTTCTGGTGGCACATGGGCAACCTGCACAAAGGGCATGATTGTAAAAAAGACGTCACAAGTGGGAGCGGACTGAAATTCGCTGTCCTGCACATCATACCACACTTTGCACAGCTAGAAGCCAAAGCAAAGCAATGCAGCACACTGGTCGATTGCACAGGACAGGGCATGAAACTGACACATAGCATGGCAAAGCAGAGGGAGAGCAAGGAGGGCACTCACTCCATGTCTTGAAGGCAACACAGGGCAGTGGCCCAGGGCTGATGGGTGTGAGCCACACAGCCAGCAAGAGGGTGCTTCAGGTGCAAGCGGCTGTGAATCCAGAAAGCTGTTGCCTCTGGTTTGCCTTCTCCCCTCAACACTTTGCCCTGCAGACACAACAGCTTTGTTGACAGGTCTCTCGAAACTGCTGGCACACCATGGTCAGGACAACATTCCCCAGAGAGGCGAAAGAGATCACCAAGAGTCAAAGTGTGCAGGAGCCCAGGCTACTCACAGCAGCCCATCGGTAGCTTGCAGTCAACCTTTGTGGCAGGTGCAAAGGGGCCAGTACAAGCTCACCTCGGAGTCGACTGTCAACAAATTGCTCGCAGTCACCTGCAGGAAAAGAGCAATCATGGCTTTGTGACATCGCTTTGAGCTGTGTCAGAGATTTGCTGTACTGCTGGCATGTTATGCCCAGTTGGGAAAGCATGTATGCAATGAAAGGGCTGTATGCAATGGTACAACTGGTGCCACTCCAATCATGCGCTGAGTTGTTCAAGGACCTGGCATGCTATTTGAAGAGATATGTGTGCAAGCAGCCTCACCTGACTCCACAACAACCCAAAAGCAATGATCAGAAACTGATCTGTACGGCCAGGCACAGATGCAGTAAGATGATTCTGGATTCCCTCATTCCAACAGTTGTTATTGCATAGGCGATGAATTGCAGCCAGGTCAACCCTCGCTTTCCACTCCTCTGCACGTTCCAGTTCTCAATGCTGTTGCCTGGGCTTGCCTGGTTTTGATACTTTAGTCAAGGAGCATTTCGCCCTACCTTCGCTGCACCCCAAATTGTTCTTGGGGTAGAATTCTGATATGTGACTGGGGGACTCAACAGTCACACAAGAGCCGTTCTTCTTCGAGGACCCGTTTTGAGACGCGCTGTTCGGCGTGCCATTTTGAGACAAAACACCTTGCGTCTGGCTTTCAGCGAACATAACACCTGAGCCTACTGGATCAACCTTTGGTTGGTCAGTACCTTTGCAACTCAGTACCTTTGCAACTCGCTAAAGCAAGCTCAGCTCTATTCCGTTAACTTTTACGCTTTCGCAACATTCAAGAAACAGCTGAGTCGGTCGTTCGGAGGCCTCGCTTGGTGGCAAGCCGGTGGCAGAAGGACTGGCACGACCTCGCAAAGTTGCTTACCGCTAAAATGCTTCCCGACAAAAGTTGCTTGCTGCTATGAATTGACAGCAGCCTGTAGGCGTCCTGAGATGTGGTACTTGTGTACGGCAAATGTCGGATCTCTTGCCTGTCGCAAAAAATGTCCTTGCAGAGCTCCGACAGGATGACGTAACTAACGGACTCGCCTTACTCATGGATTAGTCATACAGTCTAGATTCACACACACACACTAGCTCTTGGACTTTTGCGGCAGGGAGGTGCTTGGCAACAGTGCAGCTCGAGCATGGCTTAATGCAATAAGCCTGGTTGATGGAGGGACGCTGCCAGTGCAGGGCCTTTTGGCAGCCATCGAGCCATCACTGACTGAAACCAGGGATGCTGAAGCTTTCAGCTTTGCAGCCACACTTGACCGCAGCGGAAGCCTTGAACCAACGCGCTGCATGGGTTCAAGGAGGCAGGTATGTGCAGAAGGGGGTGGCGGTTGAGCTCCATCTTGACTCGACAGGACAATTTTTGACATGGCAACAGCTCACAGACCTACATACAGAAAGTATTTGTGTGTACAGGGCGTCCAAGGACAGCTCGCACTCAGGCACCACCAGCAGACACGCCAGAACTCAGGACTGGCACGCTCAAGGGCAAGAGCTGACCGGCACTCACCAACCAAAGCGGCAGCTGTCAGTCTGTATACAGCTTGAGGTCAAACTTGCAGAGGCGCTTGACAAGTGTGACAGCCTGTGTCCACCACAAGCTGATGACCATGGCCAACTGCGACCCAACAAGTTGCGCACAGCTGTCTGCTGCAAGGTAAGGCAGCCAGACCTGTACTGGTTTTCCCACTCTGCATGTTGCAATGCTTCCCGGGGTGAGGCTGTCTCATCGTGCCAGCGACCTCAACAGCAACACTTGCTAGCCATCAACAAGCGCCAGAATGATGCAGGTACTGACAGACCTGTGCAATGTGTCTGGGCCTTTCAGCAAGGTGCTTAGGACAGTCAGGACTGAACTGGTGCGGTCCGTGTACAGCGACTACTATGCCATGGAGCAACAAGGATTGCAGTTCAGCCAGTTGCCGTACTACAAGGCTGCTGAACGGCTAGAGGCTGACAACAAGCATCTGCTGCAAGAGAAGGAGGCATTCAAGAAGGTTCTGCTACGGCGACAGGTACAGTAGGAATGTGTCTTTACCACCACCGAAACATGCATGCATATGGCAACAGCAGCTTAGCACGCCTGCTGTGCACGTGTGGGTATGGGGTCAGAAGCACCCCTGCTTTAACTTGTGAATAAATCAACCAGGGTGACTCCGCCTTGGCTGCTGGACCTGCTCTTTAGGGCACAGTGGCACTTGCAGGCGCTGCATGGACTTGATTGTAATCTGCAAAGCATGGTGCTGCCAAGAAATGCATGCTGGGCGCTTCTTTGAGCTGCTAGGCAGGTCCTGGTCTGACAAAGGTGGGTGAATGCAGGAGGAAGTGGCTGTCATTGAGGGGCAGGTGGCAGAGCTGAAGGGGCTGGTGCAGCAGCAGGATGCCCTAAATGCAGGCCTGCAGCAGAGAGTACAGACTGCCGGTGAGGCTGAAGCCCGGGCCAAGGTGTCTCACCACTCCCTCCTGCTTTCACTTCATACCTAACTTGCAGCACTCAACTGTCACCTCTCACACTGCCATGAAGCCAAATCAGATGCCCTTGACTGCCCATTCTTGTCTGGGGTGTTGCGCGCTGTGCAAGCTGCTCTGACATGCAAGCGCAAGTACTGTTCATGGGGTTTGCTGCGTGTCTGTGCAGTGGCTACAAGCTGACAGCCAGCATGACATCTACCCCAGCAGACATAAAGCCAACCACAGCTATCTGCACAATATAGACATCTGCTATGGATCAGTGCAATGTCACGCACAGCAGAATGTGCAGACTTAGCTGGTCTGCTTGTGTACATCACAGCGTGACAGGCCACTTGAGGATGCCAGAGCCCGCACATGCACACATGCAGCAGTGAATCAAGGCAGTATCTAGGTGGTTATACTGGTGATGTGCCTGCACAGGTGGAGGCAGGGGCGGCTAAGGATGAGCTGAAGCGCCTGAGGAAGGAGATGCTGAGGCTGAAGAATGAGTGGAGCAGCCTGAGGGCTCTGTATGAGTCTGCTAAGGTGCAGCCCAATCCCTGCAGGGGACAGCGCTGACATGCAGCTGTGATGGGACAGACCACAACCCTGGCGTTTCTCCTGTCTGGTGTCAGCCTTGCCTGCTAATAGGTCTAGAGTACCTTTGGATGCATGAGCAACACGCAAGCACATCATAGTTTGCAGCATGAAGCGCCGTTAGTTATATGAGACCTGACATGCATTGAAATCCACTGCACTTCCTTGAATCTGAAGGGGTGGCTGGTGAAACAGGTGTGGCATGCAGAAACCACCATTCTTCCCTCATTCCTCGTCTCTGTCCACCAGAAGGGCAAGCGTCGGACATGCTTGCCCTTCTGGTGCATGCCAAGATGCAATCCAGTTGTCGCTCACACAAAGCAGTCACAAGCATGTAGCGCAATGTACTTCTTGTTTTCCCAAAAACCTTGGTGACAGTGACTCTGTCTGCGGCAGGTGAGGGAACAGCAGGCTTCAGAGGCTTTTGAGGCTCAGGTGGCAGAGCTGAGGGAGTCAGTTTGGGTAGGGGCAGAGGAGGCCGCTGAGCTGCGAGCCAAGCTGGCCACTGTTGTTCCCAGAGAGCAACTGACAGCTGCTGAGCAGAGAATCAAGGTGAATTAATTGCTGTGCTCAATCAGGCACAGTGACTCAGCCTCTTCACAGCAGCAGCATAGACTGTGTTGTGCAACCCTGTTGGATGCAGGGGCACTCAGACTGCAAGGCACGCCACTTGCAGAGCACAAGCTGTTGTTATGAGTAGTTTGTGCTTCTTCAGCAGAAACCTCAAAAGGTTAAAGTCCTGCGTGAAGTACTCAGCTGGTACAGGCTGTAACGCCTTCACCAGGCTGCAGCAATGCAAAATATGCAAAGGCTCAGCACAAAGCAAAGTGGTTTTCAGAGCTCTATACATAGTAGCCAGCCTGGGCAAGCCTGCCTATGCTACACGCAGTAGCAGGGATCTAGCTGTGACAGGAGTCAAGCTGCCTTCAGCCATGACACATGTCTGGGCAATAATTGCATCTGGTTGACAGCGTCGCATTGAAATGCAGGAGCTGGAGAAGATGGTGCAGCAAGCACGTAGGGAGAGCGTCAAGGCAGATGATCTGGTGCGGAGCCTTACTCCCCGCCCCAACTGGCACAAGCTGGATGCTTTCAGCCAGCCCCCACCACTCCCCGCTGTTCCCTTGCCCCAAGGGCAACTTCCACCCCTCACCAAAGGGCAGCCCCAAGGGCAGGGACCGCCAGCTGTTCCAGCCGCACAACAGCCAGCCGTCCACCAGCCAGCTGTGGCAACAGGCAGCACACGTGAGACAGTGGACCAGCTGGTGGCTGAGAGGAAGCAAGCCTTGGCAAGGGTGAGGGAGCTGGAGCCCCTTCAAGAACAGCTTCGCCAGGCCCTCAGTCTGCTTGAGCCTGAGGCCGCTCCCAGCTCTGTGCAGCTGCAACTGGTCCAGCCTGCTGTCACCCAGCCACAAGACTCTGCAACCCTGGCTTCAGTCACAGACACATCTGCTGCCAGACCTGCTGCCGCTGCTGCTGCTGCTGCCCTTGCTGCTGCAGCTGTGGCTTCATCACCTAGAAGTGCAGCTGTTACTGCCACACCAAGGACTGCAGCGGCGGCTGGCTCAAACACTGCTGGACAGGCAGCTGGCCCTGGCAGCAGCAGCACAGCAAATGCGAGTGTTGCAGCATCATCATCTACCAGCACAGCTTCTGGTCAGACTATGGCTGCAGTTGATGGCAGCGGAACACAGATGGTGGAAGGTCTTGGCTGGACCAGCCAGGTGGCACGCTGTCTGAGGTGGGATGGCCATGTAACATTGCAGCCGTACAGCCTGCAAATCCTGTACACCAGGATACAGGACATCTGGGCAGCAAAGGCAGCCTTTGATGGGCAGCGAAAGGCACAGCATCCCCTTCTGGGGTTCCTGTGGACGTACTTCAGGGCAGAGCATGGGGAGCAAGCTTCTGTTGCTCAAGAGGGCTACAGTTTCCTGTATGCTCTGCGACAGTATCAGCACCAATTGGCTATGGCTGATATGTTCTTGAGAGTAATTGAGGGACAGTGGCAGGAGGGTGTGTGGCATGACTGCCGGCACATGCTGCAGGGCGTTGCTCTTGTGCTGGAGGCTCTAAGTAAGTGTTGTGGCTGATGTTTCATTGAGTGCGCTGCATTGCTTCAAGGGAACCAGCAATTTTTGGCTATGTGCTGGAGACACAAGGAGTGTCATTGTCATGTTGCGACAGGCTGCACAGCAAAAGCTTCTTCCATGCATGTGCGGTGTGTAGCAGTTGGGAAGGTCTCACATCTCTTCTCGTTGTCTGTATGAGCATCTGTGTATGCTCATGATGCACAGCAGGACAGCTCAAAAATGGGTGGCCAATTTGAACTTTACACTCTTATAGCACAGTGATACGCCTGATCTCCTGATGTGGTAGTTAGTGGCAAGCAACATAATGTGCACCCAGAGTGGCAATTGCCTGGCTGCTGACATAGCTGTTCAGGTCTTGGCCTTGCAGGCTTGAATATGGCAGTTGCATGTTGCAGGTGACAGCCAGCCTGAAGGAGTGCACAGCCTTGTTTCAGTGGTAGACATCCAGCTTGTATTGCAGCACCTGTTTCCACTCAAGTCTGAAGCTGATGTCTCAGCAGCCATCAAGGCTGTCAGCAGTGCTAACCAGATTACCATATCTGCTCTGATGCCCATCCATAGGTATGGTCTCATTACCAAAGAGGGCCTCCTCCACACTAGCAAATGTCTTGCCTATTGGACATTTTGCCTAAGCATCTTGCCCACTGGATATTGTATGTGATATTTTGTATATCATACACAGTGGCTATGTGAAATAGACATGTTAGCATGTGATTTGGGATGGTTGAGGCTTCTCATTGGATTAACTGTCCTGAACAGTACTCAGCAGATAATTGGCGTTGCTCTCATTATTGATGGAGGTGTAAGTGCAGCTGAATGTCGGCGTGGGATTGTCTATTGTGTTGCGCAGGTCATCAGGACAGTGGGCATACACCACACAACCACCCAGTCAGTTTGTTGAGGCCATGCAGCGGCAGTATATGCTGGATGTTGACAACCGCTTTGCAAATCTTCAGCGTACACTGACTAGTGACTTGTCAGCAAGCCTGCCAGCATCCATTGCAAAGCATCGTGTGCTGAAGTGGGACAGCAGCATCACCGAAGCTGAAGTTGAAGGTGTCATGCATGACATGCTGCTGAGCAACAACGCTGCAAACCAGTTGCCCAGCCTTTCAGCTGACGTGGATGTCAAGGCATTGATCGCTGTGGTTAGCACAATGACACCCTGGCCAAGGTTGCATGCCTTCTATGAGCTGGAGAGTACCTTACTGTTTGTGAGACAGATTCATGAGAGTGACGGTGGCATTCACAGTGCAGGAGAACTTCCTGAAGTAGCTTAGTCTATGAATGTGGCTTGACCATCACTGCGCCAGCACTATGTCGATTAGCAGATTGTAAGACGACGTCTGCTGCCAATGAATACTATTCAGCCTATTTAAGCACAGGGTGAAATGTGCTTCATATACCAACATACCCTCTTGCACAGCGTTGACCTTGCACAAGCGCTTTGCCACACCAATGCAGCGTGAAACATCACCTGCGTTCTTGCATGGCACAGAACTTACCGCTGTGAAGACTCAGCACAGCACGCTCGACGATTGTAGCGACCAGGCAACTTGTATGGCATGCCACTGAAACTTGGAACCATATGCTTGGTGCACCAGCGTGCTGGAGCATCTGGCAACACCCTCCATCTGAACATCGTCTGCATCACTTTGAACGAACCTTAGTCCACAAGTGCCTGTGACGCTATGACAACGGGACTACAACTGATCACTCGACCATGACACCCTCACTGTGCCCGCTTGTATGTCCGTCCTGACATCGTTGAGAAGCTATGCAAGCGCTGGCACGACAGCTATGTAGACGCAATGCTGTATCACCACAGCTGCTTGACAAGTTCCCTTCAGCTTCAGCCTCTCCAGCCTTAGGCTCACAACAGAACTCCCGGTTTTCCTCTGATATACTTCAGGATGATGCTGACAGCATGTCTCAGCTCAGCGCCAAAGAAGTGCACTTTGCTGCAAAATTGGCCAGGCTCAGTGGTCTGTGCTATGGCCAACCAGACAGGTTGGCAGCAAGACTGCAAGCAGAAGGCATGCAGGTGCAAGCACAAGGGCAGACCTCTTTCACCAGGTAGAACATGGCAAGGGCCTGACGACAATTGGCAATTCCTACGTATGATTGCCAGCGCATAAATCACCTTATTTGAATCCTGACAGACATCTTGCAGGTGGTTTGTCACATCAGGATCTCTGAATCAGCCTTTGGCTGCACCCAGCCAGCTTGCCCACGCAGGAATCCCTGACAGAAGATCAACAGCTGCAGAGGCACACTTTGATAGCAGCAGCAACTCTGATGCAGAGGAGCATCAAAGGCCATCTGCCAGCGTCACCCCAGCTGACATGGATGCAACCCCCATCATGCCATCTCAAACCGAACATTGCGTGATTTTGATGCGTGGCGTTGTATGGAGGTCAGAAGAGGTTGAAGTGATGAAGTTGTGGCAAAATCTTCTCAGGTTCTGGCCAGTCACATTTGCAGACAGCCTGGTACGGCCACAAGGAGCGTTGCAAGCACATGGAGGTGGTTGCCTGACAAGCTTGCATGCCAAGCATTGTTGCTTTCAAGATTACACACAGGATACATGCAAAGTTGACATGGCATACATGTGCGTTGCCTAGTTGCACTTCTCGTGTATGTTGTATGTGGCATCTACAAAGTGCCCCGTGTCTCATTGTGTCCAGTCACTCTCATAGTCAAACAAAGGAACAAGCACAACAAGCAAAGTGGGTTGCTGAAGTCTTCCTCTGGCACAGGTATGGCAGACATGGCACAGGAGCTGTATAAGCAGCTGGAATGCCACATTCAGCAAGCCAAGACAGCAGGCCAGACCATCTGCTTTGGAGGACACTCCCTGGGGGGTGCTCTGGCTACCCTAGTCTGCTGTCATGCTCTACTGCAACTCCGGCTTGACCCTCAGCAGGTTCAGTGTGTCACGTTTGGCTCACCACCTGTGCTGGCGCACAGAGATGGCAAGGACGGCAATGCAATCCTGCAGGTTTGCCTTGCTGTTTGTGCGCTTGTGCTTGTGATTTTTTTTCCAGGTTTGGGGCTTTAGGACGCAGACTTTAGTATGAATAATCTTGTTGTATCACATGTGCATTGCAGACTTCCCTGCCTGATCACCATGCTTGTGTTCTGAAAGCTGTTACCCAATTAGGATGCATGAGGTTTTGCTTGGCCACACTGTGTGTTATTTATGTCATCTCATCCATCTGAAATCGTGGTACATGTGCAATGCTGGTGCTTGGTCTCAATGCAGCTCATGACTTTGCACATGAGCACTGAGCTGACCGGTGCATGATGATGTGTTGCAGATGCTTGGTTTGCCAAGTGCAGGCTTGCGCAGCTATGTGCTGGACAGTGACCCAATCCCCAGGGCAATGCTGTCAATTGACCCAACTTTTTCGTTCTTCAAGGAGTGGCCAGCTGTAAAAGGACTGTTGCAGTTGAGGCAGTGGTTCATGGGACAGACTTCAGCCCCTCTGGTCAACCCTGCTAGGTTTCTGTATGACAATGTTGGCGAGGTATTTCTCATCAAGTGGACAGTGGGTCAGGGGCACAAGGTACACACAGCAGCAAACATCTCTCAGCAATTGTGAAGATGTTGCATGGTGCTATGTTGCGCATACCAAACGTGGCCACTTATACTGCAATGTTGACCCTATTACATGGACCAGAATTGCTGCTGGACATGCAGGTCCAGCAGTTGGCACCGTCCCAAATAGAGGAGCAGCTGAAACTGGCAGTTGGCCAGCTGATGAGCAAACCGCCAGCTGCAATGCAAGCATTACTTGATCACTCTCACGACAGCTACGCTAAGGACCTAGAGGCTGCAGCTAAACAGCTAACTGGCACTAAACGACATAAGGGACCAACATCAAATACATCCACAGCTGCAGCCTAATAAAGCGTGTCTGACACGCATCAACAGTCCTGGGCTCAAACAAGAGATATGGATTTGACCAGGATTTAAAAGTTGTGCTAAATGTGCTTATTTTGCGTGAATGCTGTCAGGATGTCTAAATGAATTTGCAGGTCTTCTATTCGCTGTGGTTACTCAATGTGTTCATCACTCCTTTTCCTTTTGTGTGATGTTGGTTCATCTCCACTTTCTGTCACTGATGATGATACCTGACCTAGCAGCTCTGCCGCCTTTGCTTGGTTTGTGGCCTGCTTTTGTTGCCACTGCAAAGAACACATGATCAAGCTTGCACACATGTCTCAAAAGCAAGGAGTGATGTTATGGCATTACCAGCATGGCAACATCGCAGACCGTGTAAATGCATGGTTGCAGTTGTGAACGGCGCAAGCATATCATACGTCAGTATCAAAGCATCATTGATTTGGTGTTAGCCCCTGCACATGACTTGGGAACATGCAGTGACAATGAGGATGCAGCAGCCAACCTTCTTCTCTCTCTGATCATGTTCTTGCTGCTGTGTGGCAGCTGCCTGTTGCTTGAACAAATCAGAGTCAGGGTCCAGCAGAGGATTGTGGCAAGCCTTGAGCTTCCTATCAATCTTTCTGACCTGCAACACAACCATGATGTGAGTTTGCACGCTTCATATGCCTGCATTGACACAGGCAAACAGCTGCATACAAGGCACACCCACACCACTATCATGTGCCACTCAAGTCCCTCTGCAAGTTCTTTCAATATGTGTCTCTAGAGAGACCGAGGCAGCCAATCAGCAAAAGCTTACCTCTGCATCATCCACAGGTGCAGCACCCTCCTGACCAAGCTTGTCAAGTTCAGACAGTTGACTCATGAGCTGCTCATGAGGTGGTGCTGCATTCTTCATATCTTGAGATGCAGCTACCTCTTGCTGCTTTGAGGCAACATGTGCAATGTACTTGCCTGATGATACTTCAATCTGCATACAACACAAGGTTCACCGTTGGTATATGTGCTCACATGGAAAACGGAAGGCATGTAAATTTCGACTGACAGCAAGGAACAGCAAGAGCACCAACACCTTTCTGAAGCCTGCTCTCAAGGCTGCGAGTGCAATCAGGGATGGGCTGTACATGAGAGGAGCATCCGTCAGCATAAGCGCATCAAGTGCCGCTTGAGCAGCCCCTCGAGCTTTGTTGATGCCAGCTAGATCCAGCTTACGCAGTGCTTCATCAGCCTGGCTGCTGTCTGCACGCCAAGACCCCAAATCCTGCACTAAAGGGCACAAAAATGCTCAGTTTTATGCAAAACATTTATTTGTACCCAAAACAACAAGCATGTCACTCATCAAGCGTGCTTGTGTGTACGTAAGCTGCTGAAGAACATGTGCAAAGCTTTGGTCTATAACAGCTTAGTCGTGTATCATCTACTGGGTTGTACAGTATACTAGTTGTGCTACAGACGCTGTGTAGACCCGTGTAGTTGACATGTGCTTGGGGTTCCATGCACACACGGGAATTGCATAGACAGACATGCCTGAAAGAGACCCTGCAGCGACCTCAGAGGTGGGTGTGTGATGAGGTCAAACTTGAGGCCATGAAGCACATTAAGCTCATTGCGCAAAACGGTTTGGCTGTCTTGACGCACCAAGCTGCAGAACTGATCAGCGCCAATGTAAGATTCCTCAATCTGCATGACACACATTGCAACCTTTGACCAGAAGAGTCAGGCTGTCCGATTTGATGCTTTTCCTTTTAGGACATTGTTCCTGGTGTTAGGCCACAGTTGCTAACAGCATGGCATGCAGCTTGTGGAGAGGAGTCCAAAGTCAGGCTTGCAGAAGCAGTCTGACACTAAGTGCAGTCTGACACTAAGTGAGCTCATTGCCAGTCCTGTGCAATAATGACAGTATTGATGACATGGTTGAAAATGATTATGACATCACAAAAATCTCACCTTGCAAGCCAAGTAGATGCATGTAAGCATGATGTTCTTGGGGTCGTGGTCAAGGCTGCTGAATGTCAAGTAAAAGCGTTTGAAGAACAGCAGTGATGCAGCGGCGACCTTGTCTGGGAAGGTGAGAGCCTTGCAGACTTGCTGCATTTTGGTCTGATAATATTTGCATAGTCGGCTTTCCTCTTCAAGCCGGATTGGCTTCAACTTGGATTCTGCACAAACTTGACAACCCAATCAGCACTTGTGCAAGAGTTGTGCCGGTATGTTATCAACCAATGTTTGCACTGCTGCAAACTCTACTTGATCCCATGTACCATTGCGCCTTTCTGCTTTGAGCATGGCATGAGACACAGATGGCCATCTTGCTGGTGAAATAAAATGCAACTTGCATCGCTGCAGTCACGTGTATGACCTGGCTGCTGGTCATTAGCCTCTTGCTGGCTCTTCAGACGTGCCTCTTCTTTGACCTATCAGCACGACAAAATCACCCAGAGTCAAATGCAGACTTGTCATGCAGACCTACCACTGCTGAATGGCGCAGATTAAGACTCACCTTTTTTATGGTTGCGATGCTCTTTGAGCGCAGCCCTGTCCGAATCTCTAGCTGCATAAAAGCAAGAAGCTTGTCATACTGCCATACGCGCTAACGCACGTCTATGCATTCATGTTCTCACCAGCTGAGGGGCAGTAAATATCCAGTGCTGTCGGTGGGACGACTCAGCGTAGTTCATGCGCTCGCAAGCGCTGTTTCGTGTTATACAATCGCTCCGATTATAGCCGGATCAGTGTGCCATACGTCCAGGACGCCACACAAGCAAATCGTGTTTGTGGGACGAATTCTCGACAGTGGGTACGCGCATTGAGCCGACGAGGTCCAGGCTGAGGTTTTGCGGTTGCATGCACGCAAGGGCGAAACTGAGTTTGAACGCAGTTGCCTGTAATACCCTATTCACCGTTAGTCATCAGTCGTGACCTAACACCGCCATCTCTGCAGCGTAAGCTTACATTGTTTCAGGTCTGAGGTGTATTTTCCAGCTGAGTTGTAACGAGACACCATGGCTGACGGTGTCGACGCCCCAGTCCAAGTGACAGCCGAACAGCTTGGCGTGCAAGCAAGGTACGTCGGTGCTTTGTGCATTTCTTTCCCCGGTGTCTGTTCACAGGTCTTGCCGCTTGTCACAAATACAAGTGCTAGGCTGGTTTCCGCTTGACAATGTGTGTCGACTTGCAGTGACCAATTCGAGGGACAGCTAGACTTCGACTTGGGAAATTTGGCAGCTTTTGACCCAAGTCCAGTTGACACAGAGCAGTTTGCAGCAGATCCAGACGCAGCTTGTTTGACAGCTGCCAGCAAGATCACACAAGCTCTTGTAGCAAAGCTGTTCAGCCTGCCTTCAGAGGCTGCAGATGTCGGCAGAGTAGCTCAGTTGCCGCCCCCTACAACAGCGCTACCTCGAGCAAAGCCCATTCCCAAGCCCAGGGAGCCTACAAAGTGGGAGAAGTTTGCTCAGCAGAAGGGAATCACAAAGCACAAGCGCAGCAGGGAAGTTTGGGATGAAGAAACACAAGACTTCAAAAGACGCTTTGGTTTCAAGGGTGTCAAGGATGACCAACCTGCTATTATGGATGCAAAGCCGTCTGACCAGGTCAGTGCTTGCTCTTTTTCTTTGCTTTCATTGTTTTGCTTTGATTGTTGAGATGGACACCACGGTTATGCAGGAATGCATGCAGCTTCTTTGCTGCTTTCTTACATGCTTATTTGTTGTGCAGCAGGTGCATCAGCATCTGCATTCGTCTTGACAATGTCCTGTTCACAAGAGGGCAAGTTGCAACCTAGTGCTTAGCATCAATGCCGGCTTTCAGCATCAGCTTGGTTGTTGTGCTGCAGCCTGGTGAGGATCCCTTTGGAGAGGAGCGCAAGGAGAAGAAGGCCCGGCTGGCCAGTCAGGAAGGCCGCCAGCTGAAGAATAAGCAGGCCAGTGACAAGATTCATGGCAAGCCTGTGCTGCCGCCTACCCTGAAGCTGGCAGCGTCACTGCCTGAGCATGGCAAGGGTGTCCCTACAAAAAGGAGGGAGCTCAAAGCAGATGTAAGTCCCAGCAGCCTCCTCGTGACATAGGCTGACACCACTTGCAACCAAGGGTCATGCGTGTGACACATATATTGCATAAGTGTCACAGTGAGGCGTGTGTATGCTGGTAGTTGGATAGGGTGGTACTGTATTTCTCCCAGCTGCAGGCAGCAGATGCTGCACGCACACCTGTTTGAGGGAGTGACTGGTACAATGCAGGTCAAGTCGGCATCACATCAAGCGGGTGTGTCCACTGCATCAATGGGCAAATTTGACAAGAGACTTCCCAATGAAAAGGAGGGTGAAAGGCAGCCAGGTACCAAGCGCCAAC
>JAABUO010003924.1_pt1 | contig 17619 bp, 27 predicted proteins | sample 5559291 | NCBI WGS metagenome assembly JAABUO01 (sample SAMN10711878, study PRJNA513372) | rock metagenome | isolation source: Antarctica rocks | place: Antarctica: Victoria Land, Finger Mt sud | reverse complement strand
AAGAGTGATATGCAGCTTGATGTTCATCTGCCATGCTTACACTAGCAGGTACTGTGTAGACTGAAAGCTGAGAGCTAGGTATGCTATGTGGAGACCAGATTGCTACCTTGAGATAAGCGACCTTCAAAAGTCGTAAATTGCTGTGGAAAGGTGTGGACCCTTGCTGATGTATCAATACGGTATCGCTGGCGCTGTCAAAGGCAAACACCTCCCCTTGCACCTGTTCACCCTGTGTCACCACTGACACTGTACAACCGACCGGAAAGTCGGTTGCCGCCACATCAGACATGCACTGATATATCAAAGCCTGAGATGGGCACGCAGGGCTGACTCAAACTTGCACCCGGGCACCGCGACTATAGCAAAGCGTTGACGCACAACATGTTCAGCTCCACGTGTGACCAGACCTTGCGGAAAGTTTGGAAGATTGGCAACAGTCAGAATTTTGGCTATATTTGCCAAGGAGAGTAATGAGCAGTTTGAATCGACGCTGGGTTTGCACTGTCGATATCGATGTCAACCCAGACCCAGACCTAACGAGGCAGCTACGGCAGTCACGGGAGCACATGGCTGTCCGCCCTCTTCTTCCAAGGACTTTCATCTCGGCGTCTTCCAAACATGGTCATTCAGAGAGTACGATTTCGGGAATACGACCGTGCGGAGCGTTGTTTTGCCCGCTAATCAGGCAGTTGATGTACTCGTGGCGCCCTTCGGCAGTTTTGAAGCTACTTTGCTTTTAGTCCAGCAGGACATCTTTGTCAACATCGTCAGAAGCAGCTATGCAGTTCAGGCCCGGACCGCCAATGCATGGCATGCCCGCTTTTCCGAGGCCTCCCTTTATGAACGGCAGTCTGGCCATGCCACCAGGTGCAATACAAAGCATACACTTTGTGCTCTGTGAGCTTAGGCTTCTAGGCTGATCTGTGTAAACCTGTTTGTGCCAGGCATGCCTCCGCCACACTTGATGCGTCCACCTCTAATGATGCCTCCACCTGTCGGCCCGGTGGTGCTGACCCCACCAGGTATGAGCATACCTTTTTGTTTTGCAGGCTTGCCTGTGTCCTTTTGTCGTATTTTGTGAGTCTGTAGCGGCCTTGACCCTCTGGCTTTTTTTTGTTCAGGCAGCAACCCCTCGCCAGCACCAGCACAGAAAAGCACAACGTTGTATGTTGGGAAGATTGCATCTTCAGTATCAGATGAGACTATCCAGACACTGCTTACAGCCTGTGGCCCTGTGAAGTCTTGGAAACCAATGCAAGATCCAGAGACAAATAAGTCAAAGGGGTTTGGCTTTTGTGAGTATGAAACTGCAGAGGGCGTGCTCAGAGCCTTGCGGCTGCTGCACAACCTCTCACTAGATGGCCAGGAGCTGCTTCTAAAGTGCAACACTGCGACGCAGCGATACATTGACGACTACCAGACAAGTAAGCAGCGGCAAGCAGAGCGCAAGAAACAGGAGGCATCCCAACCAGATGGCGATGCAGAGGTCAAAGCTGAAGCAGAGACAGAGGAGACTGACGATCAGCAAGATGATGCCATTTTGGCCAAGATTATGGCACTTGTCAGCGACAGAGCAGCACAGCAGGCAGGTAGCATTGCTGCTGATCAGGCCACAGACCTGCTCAATGACATCCTGCCTCCGCCTCCCAGTCGTGACCGTAGATCGCTTGGGCGTGATCAGCTCTCAGCTAGCAAGGAGCACACTCACTCCAGTCGGGAACGGGAGAGAGGCACAAGCGCAGACAGGAACGCTGAGCGCCAGCTTGAGAGGGAGAGGCAGCGCGAGAAGCGGGAAGTAGATATGCGGCAGGCTGAGCAGGAGCGTGCTTACCAGAAGAGGCTGAAAGAATGGGAACACACTGAAAGGTATCAACTTCTGTTCCTGCCGTCCGGACAACAAGCATAGGTACCATGCCAACTAAGGGCCAACAAAACTCCCAGCATGATGGCAATCTGCCCAGCATGGTGTTTATGGTCAGACGGCTTCATGTTACAGGGCCCATAATGCGGGGTGTCGACAGAGACATTCACAGTTGACAATACACCTGGGTGTTGTTGCAGACATGCGCTGGTTGCCTGCCTCAGCTGAGAGTGATGTGAATCATGTCTGACAGGCTTACCTGGTAAGCCTGTTATGTCTCTTGATTGACGTCAGCAAAATAGCCCTCCTTCTAACTTCTTCAGCAACTCCACTGCAACAAGTCCATAAGTTGCACTTTGCTTGAAGCTGGTCTTGCTCTTGGGCTTCCATTTACTATCATGTGCCAAGCTTGAGGCTCCTGCTGAGGCACCAACTACCGTTCGATGCCAGCCTTTATACTCGTAGCTTGCAGAGCAGGTCATCTGCAGACCTATGTTTCTGACCACTAAACTGCCACCACACACCACTTCTGTATGATTGGAGGTTGCCTGTTGCGTCTAGTAACCTGCAACACATGTGTCACTTCACGTGACATCAGCATGTAGGTGGTGTTGAGTATGATTTGTGTCTCAAGCTGCACAGCAATGCTGGCTATACCGCATACACAGCTATTGATAGGTAGACTGGCAGCATGCAAGCTTGGTCCACACGGGAAGGTATGTGGGCATCTCAATGCCATCATGCCTTGTTGCCTGCTGGTTTGTGCCATGAGTGTGTGCCCCTTGTATGATGTGAGCTCGTGCCTTCTGGTAATGCACAATGTCTCATGCTGCTGTGTCACATGCTGAAGTCATAATGAAGCATTGGTGCCATGCTTTTGTTGCTGCAAGTCCCTTTGTGGGCCTAGGCTTGCTTCTTTAGTCTGCAACTGCAAACATGTCTGAACCCAGTATGTCAATGGCAGCAGCTGCATGTCCGTTGTGCTTTCTTGACAGGTGTGGCATGAGGACATGTTGTTGCTTCAGCTGAATACATGTTGTTGCCTCAGCTGATTTCATGCTTAGACGACTGATGTGGTCATAATGCAGGCTACGTGAAAAAGCCATTGAGAAGGAGCGGGCAGACCGCAAAGCAGCAGAAAAGGATCGCATCAAGCTTATCCGCACCGACAACGAAATTGGAGATGAGGACGAAGATGATGAGCCCTGGGCTCGCAAGGCCATTCACATAAGGTCAGCACACAGTGTGTTCTTATCATGCTGTGAGGCTTCATGCCTTCTTCTGTATTTGCAGCCAAAAGTGTACAGGCTCACTACACCTGGCGTCTTGCTGGACGGAGTGATACTGCTTCCTGTGCTGACATGCGCTCAGATTATCAGTATTATCAGAGATGATGCATATTTGAAAGTGATGTTGGGTCCTGTTGAAGTTGTTTCCTTGTGACATGCAACTGTTACTCCTGCAGTCGCCATGCTGAGAGCCGGCGGCGCAAGCGCAAGGAAGAGGCAAGACAGGATGCAGTTGACCAGGAAGCTGAGGAGGCAGAGCGCGCTGCTGCTCACCAGAAGCAGCTAGAGGAAGTCCGGCTCAGAGCTGATGGTCAGCTTCCTGTTCAATCTGCTCCCTTTCTGGGTTGCCTGTTAGCCAGTGCATTTGCTTCATCGCTCACGCATCGTGCACAAAGATGTGTGTTTCTAAGCAGCCGAGCATCCTTGCCATGCTGGTTTGAGTCCTCAAGCTTTTGTCATCACTAGCACAAGATTGCTGTGACTTTGCAAATATGCAAATTCTTGGCAAGTATGTTGTGCACCTGATCTGCAAACCATGTGAAAGGCATCAGCAATTGCCCTTCCTAGCTGAACATGCTCTGACCATGTCCTGCCTGGCACACACAGAGGAAGCAGCCAGGTCAGATACTGAGGAGAATGACCAGGATATGGCCAATGGGGCTGAAGAAGAGGTTGACCCTAATGATCCCATCTACCAGGCCATGATGGCAGCAGCTCAGGCCCCACCGCGCTCTGTCTCCCCCTATCAGCAGTACCCCAGCCCCTCACCACTCACTACAGCTGACACTTTGCCTCCAGACAGCACTGCAGTCAGACCAGCTGCAGCCCCCCCTGCCAAGGGCGGCTGGCACACTGTCTTTGGTGGGGATGAGGATCAGGATGCGCCTCAGCGAAGGCTCATTCCACTCAACTACAGCGAGGAGGAACAAAAAGCTGCACAGGCAGCAGCAGCAGCAACAGCTGCTCCCACAGTAGCTGCCCCAGTGATCAACAAGGATGAGGAGATAGAAAAGCTGAAGAAGCAGATACCTCGTAGTATGCAGACCCTTGCTACAACAGCCATCAACTGGGATGCATACAATGCTGGTCAGCCCAAGATAGGTCAAAAGGTTGGCAAGTGGGTTTCTGGGCAGATTGAGAGGCTGCTGGGACAGCAAGAAGCCACACTGCTCAACTTCGTCCAGGGAGAGCTAAACAAGCATTCTACGCCGAATGCTTTACTAAATGAGCTGGGTCCCATTCTTGACCTGGAGGCTGAGGAGTTTGTGTTGAAGCTTTATCAAATTGTTGTGTTTGAGTCTTCCAAGTTTGCCTTGTTGGGACACATATGAAGTATGCTCACTGTGTTGCTGTGAGTAGGCATCTAGTCATCATCTCTGACTTGGGCGAGCTTAACTTTTCGGTGCTGGCTGACAGTTGGCATTCAAACAATGACATTTTTTGATGATGACCGAGCTGCTGGCTTGCGCACTTCCAACAGATCTTTCGACTAAGGCATAAACGACATCAGCTCTTGCGTACATCAAACTACCTGTCCTGAAACCGTCATGTGTGTAGGATGTTGACCAGATACCATGCAGTATGCCGTGCCCATCACCTTCTATTTTCAGTGGTGCGTGGCAGTGTGATCCTGTAGCATGTTCAGCTCTTACAACATGCATGGCAACATGTCCAGTACCACTCTGCACATGAAAAGCTGCCAAGCTCACAGCTTGGTATCACATGAGCTGTAATCACAGCACTGGCCAACTTGCTGTGTGTGTTGCAGACTGAGCTGGGAACAGCATGTTTTGCAATTCAAGTTGACGCAGAGTTTGCTGATCATGACTGCCTGAGGGAAACCTCCAGTTCATGATATTTCAGCAGTACTTCATTCTGCTCCAGCTTCATCTTTCTGATGACAGCCAAATGCTCTTCTTGCTGATGCTTCAGTGCGAGATTCAGCTTTTGCACCTGAAAGACACATGCAAGAGGATTGCGGTGCATGCCCTGACGTCTGTGTGATGGCAACACAATTCATCAACTGCAGCTTGAGTGGCGCCGTCAGAGTATCCAGCTCAGATTTTTGCTGTGCATATCATGGCAGAGATGGCAGTGGCAAACAAAGTTACACAGATAGGCGTGCCGTTGCATGCCTACCTCGAGTGCATGTCCTGCCTGCTGTTGTGTGCTGTGTTCTTCAACCTGTGTTGCACAGAGCTCCCTGTCATGTTTTGCAGTATGTATTGTCTCAAGCACGTTGTGCAACTCACGCTGCGTGCTTGTTTCGCCACAGCTATGGCCAAAGCTATGCAGATAGGGATTGCCGAAGAGACTCCAAAAATAAAATAGGCTCCAAGGGAACACACACCACCTTGAGCAACCTGAGTAACATATTGGTCAGATCGAGTCGCTCGCTGTCATGGCCGGGTGACATATACTCACCGCAAGCCCTATACTCGCGAAGGGACTTGGCAATTGGTTCAAAAGCGTGCGGCTTCTGCTTTGCATGCCTTGCGAGGACAAACCCAGTTGTCTACCTCAGCCTGGCATGGTGGTAAACGCTTTCAACCTTCCCGGCACTGCATAGCTGATTGTAGGGACGTGTGGTGCTCCCAATTGGGCATACGCTGCAGGTGTAGGGACTGCAGGTACGTCCTGCGCAATTAGCTTGAGCAACACAGCCGTCAGCAAATAGCTATAGCTTGCTTGACCAGCTGTTGATTTTCCTGTTCATGCTGCGATGCTTAATCGAATGCATGAAAAGGACATAAGGTGATTTGTTTTTGCTTGCCGAAACTGGCTGCAGCACAACCGCCCTTGTGCAGTCGCAGATGTGGTCCAATTGTCATGCGCATGTGATGTACAAGTCTCAGTTGCAGTCATTATGAACAAGCATGCCTGCCTGCATGCATGCGTACTACGTACTTACTTACGTAACGAAAATGATGACGGTATACCGCCTTATGGTGACCTGTCTGTCTGGAGCTCATTGACATCTAGTTTGACACACATGAACGACACTAGGCAGGGTTGCTGAGGCTCTGCCACAAGCAATCAGACTTGTTGGCTGGCCAAAGCTTGTAATCTTCTTCTTCTTCTTCCAGTGGCTGTAAAATGATTGATTGATTGGTTGATTGAATACGAGCAAAAACGAATGAAGCCGGCACTTTGATCAACTTGTACTGGTCAAACGCAGTCAGCGCGACTTGAGCAAATCAGATCGCATGCAGCCTCGTGTTTGTGCTTCACGATTTTCTCTGTCTGGAAAGACTTTGACCGCGACAAGGTCAGCAGGGACATTCTCTCCTGCGACAGGCCATCACTGCTTACTAAACTTCAGCTCAATACCTTTGCACCGGCAGGCCCGCCCGACGCACAGTGTTCTTTCGTCTGCACCAGCGAAAGCTGCAAGTGGGCTCAGGGCAGGTCTTGTCGGACCGGACAGGTGAGCTGGGCCAGCTGTAATGTTTCATCTAGTGCACTTCGACTGATACAGTCGCTTTGCAGGTTCCAGGACGGTGCTCTGCCAGGAACATATTTCGGGCCAAACGACCAATGTGCAGAAAGCATAGAAATTCAATTTCAGATTGGGACAGATGATCAGCTGGTAGAAATTACCTTTCCAGTAGAGTCTTTCAGCACTTCAAGTATCGTCACATACCTCTGCACATGTATATGCTGGTCTCAGGGCATTCACGTTCCTGTTGGCAGTAGCCTGCTGCAAGCTGCAGAGCTATCAGGTGCTGTCAAACCAAACAGGTATGCTAAGTTGCAAGCATGTAGGGCATGGCTGGTCTTATCAGCAATGAGTAAATACTTCTGTGTTATGCAGAGACTTCTGTTTTGAAGGCAGCTGCGAGCTGTGCCAACTTGAGGTCAAGGATGGGGCACAGGAATTGGGTCCAAAAGCACAACATGGTGAATATGTTAAACAAGGCAGGAATCTTGTGTTTTGCAGCGTTACCAAGACTGATCCGATTTGCCTTGCATTCAGGTGTTCAGGAGCTAGTGCGTAGCTGTTTGACAGCGGTACCCCACAGGCAAAATGGGCTTCTTCATGTCAAGGTGTTGAGTGAAGAATCTGTGTGGGCAGAAGGGGTTCTTTGATATCTTTGTAACACTGCGCTTGTTTGCCTTTACAACTGCTTTTTGAAACTGTTTGGCCAGGCACATTGCATCACATGCATGCTGTTGGCCGGTGACTGACCACACCTTTGCCCGCGTTGGTTGCTGCATCTTGTATCTGAAGACAAAGATCGAAGACATTGCTGAATCCACACATGCATGCACATCACATGCATGCCAGATCACCATAAGTCCTCAAGCTCTTTGAGTGGTCGTCCCAGGAAGCTGCTGCGCTTCTTGCTGTTCATGTAATCATCGCTTCCCGCGCTGTTACTGGGCTGCGCAACACAGGCATGCAAATGAAAGGAGAAGTGGGGCCTGTACAGCACAGGCTGCACCTCCTGGAAATCAGTGATTCCCTAGTACTTTTAACATCAGACATCGTAGCAATCACGAGTGTATGCAGTCAAGTCATCTGAAGTCATGCAAAGTTGTCCTGCTGGCCTGTGCCCGTACCGATGCTTGCTGTGACCAGCTGTGGCGCAGGCTGGCTGATCTGTGGACAGGTTTGCGGAAGGGCGTGAGCGAGGGCAGAGGCTGCTCGGCATGAGCCAGTACCTCCTGCACTTCTGCATCTGTGTGATCCTGATTGCCCACAGACCCACTCCCTGGATGGAAAAATACAGTGAAACTCCTGTTTGTGTCACATAGTCGATGTTCTGCTTGTTTCTTGCCCAGCATATCATATTTGCTTGTGCAAGTAGTCAATTGATTTATGCTGAGGCTCCTGTGTACAGCAATGGACCAATCATGATCTGTAAGTCTTCCATTGGTTGCTATTCAACAAGCGGGGCCTTGTGCACAGAACAGCTATGGCATGCCTGGTTGTGAAGGGGAGGCAACATCAGTGCGTCCATGGTCATCACCATCCAGCTGTTGCTCAGCAGCATCATGCAGATGGTCGCCACCATCCTGTGGCTCAGAATGAGCAGACATGCTGGCTGCAGCACATGCCTCACCCCTGCACATTGCATCAAGCCATTCACTTTTGCACAGCTAGGTGGCTTGCAACTGATGGATGATGCATGCTGTAAACTCTCAATACAGTCTGCATGCACCAATCGTTGTTACCTGTCGCTTTGCTCTGACCATGTCTGCTGTTGTGGTCCAGCCAGCCCAGATGCAGTTGCAGGAGCTATAGCATCATTGCCAGGGCTGGCAGCCTGGGACACCTGCTGCAGCAACTCACCAGAGGGTGTCACCCGCCCTGACCCTGCTAGTGTGATCTCATCATCAAATTCCTCATGCCCCTGTAGGCAGTTGCAAGCATTCCACTTCTGCATGCATATGTAACAAATGCAGAGCTGTCAGGTCCATAGCAATGAGTGTCACCATTGACACAATTGATTGCAGCACATCGGACAGAGCAGCCCTTGCACATGCACGTTGTTTGTGAGATAGCTTTGATGCATGTTTGACAACAAGCAGACTGTAATCACCAGTTCAGTAGGGCAGTTAGGTTGACCTGCACTACAATCTCTACTTGTGTAGGGCCAGGAGGCCTGCCCTGGCCCAGAGAGTCACTGCTGGGCTCCTCCAACAACGCAAACTCTGCAAATCTGCATGCACCAAGCCGTACAACTTGCTGCCAGGCCTCCTTATTGACTGCTTTGTGGCATAATAGGAAATGCATGCGCATGCAATGACATCACAGTAACCAAGAAGCCCATGGCCAATGCTAGTCTCAGCCAGCAGTGACATCTTCTTGGCCATGGCAGCATGGCGATGCTCCTTGATGACAAACTATGCCAGCTTTATCCATGACAGTTTACCACCGGAACTGCTTTCAAGTCAAGACTCATGTTTTGCTAAAACAGCTGTCGTGTCCAAGACCAGAGACACATCACGCCCTCAGCAGAATGTGTACCCTCAGGGAACCTGACTCAGAGGTGCAGAGTGTTGGCATAGAAGCAGGCTGCAGGAAGCAGAGATGTAGGCAAACCTGGGTCTAGGGTCCTCGCAGCGGGGCACTTGCACAGCTCCTGGCATCTGGTCGTCAACATACCGCTCACCCATGTGTTCCACATCTTCAGCATGTGGACCAAAGTGCTGCACCAAGCGGGTCCTGTCAGAGGCCTCCCTGCCTGCTTGCCACTCTGGCCCCCTGTGCGGCGCAGCCCAAGAGCCAGCAACTGACCGAGTACTGGTTGCCCTATGAACAAGCCAACTGATCTGGCGTCCTTGATAGATCAGATCTCAGACAAACGTTCTCAGGAATTCACTGATCTGCAGAGCGTGGTGAAATGCCTGGATCATGCAGAGTGTGATATAATATGCCATTTGGCCTGGCTACAGCAAGCCAAGACTTCAAAGAGACTAAAGTGCGCAAGGGTCCAAAAAATATGTGGCAAAGCACATAGTAACACTCAAATGACTTGACATCCAGTGAGCGTGCCACGTCAGGAACAATCAGAGAGCTGCCAATGTGCATCTTGCCTGTAATAGCTGTTGTCTTATGAACAAAACCTGTGCTACATTGCAAGAGAGTACCAGCAGATGATGTATAACCCAGGACGTCTATTCACCTGTGGTGAGATGCCTCGCTTGGCACTAGATCTGCAGCATCTACTGCGTGGTTCAGACTCAAGCTGCCACCCTTGTGCCCTGCACAGTGAACTGTCTGAAAAGTTGTTGTGGCTTTTTCATGTGGATGTTGGCGACCTGTTGTCCATGATAATTACACAATGGTCTTTTTCTATGCAGGTGGCAATTATAGTCCCATCATGTTGCTCAGTGCGCCAATTCAACATGAGCCATCATTGCAGCACTTGGCATTGTGAGATGGAGAGCTTACTGTGGGGGTGTGCCAAATCAGCAGAGGCATGTGAGGGCAGGGAGGGCAGGCGAGTCATGACATGGCTGTCCGCACTGCTGTCCACAGAATCCTTCCAGATGACGGTATCTGATACTCGTGCCTCAGCTACTCTGGGAGTGCAATTGGGAGTCAGGATACGTGGCGTGGCATATGAAGACCTGCGTCAAGTAAAGAACATACATGATGATGGACCTGCCTGCTGCGGTGTGCTCAGCTGCAATTCACAAATGGAATCCTTCCATGCGGCTGTCCAGATCCTAAGTTCTGGCAGACTGTCTTGGCAAGCGCAAGCAGTGTTTATCCTCAGCATATGGCTTGTCCACAGGTAGGTTCTTGATGAAACTTTAGCTGCTGGGTTGGTACTGTCCATCAATGCAGCCATTCAATGCCATAAAATATACATGGTCACCTAGGTGAGTTGTCAGCACTCTTGAGCAAGTCATATAGGGCGCCAGACTGGCCTGTGCCTCCAGGGGTCAGCATGGCATACAAGCCAGTGGGTGTTCTGACAGAGGGAGGGGGTGCCGGCCACATACTGCTATGCTGGCCAGAAGGGGCTGGCACCGGGGCCTGCTGCCTGGGGCTGGTACTAGCAGGCCTGGGAGCATCAGGGCTGATGGAGGCAGGAGGAGATTTCTGCAACACCATTGTAAAATTTGACTATGAGTCACATCAATCTGCTGGTATGCAAATAAGGTCTGATCCTGGATGGTGTGTTGATCCCAGTTGCATTGCAACAATAGATCACGCTATTGCACAAGATGGTATTATATTGGAAACAGAGCGGCAGCATATGGGCCAAGGCACACAGAGACAAGCCAGGCCTGTGATTTTGCACTGTGCACATGCAGCAGCTCAGAGTAGCAGAGCCTGCAGGCAAGGCATGTCTGTATCATATACCTGACTGTTTTCTGGCTGCTGGTTTTCTGAGTCAGAAGCTGGAGTTGCATCAGTAGTTGAAGCTTGCTCATTCATGGCAGGCTGCCTGGGCAGTGCAGAGGGAGTCTGGCTTGACCTGCCTGCTGGACTGGACGTGGCCGTGTTCAGATTTGCCTCCTCCAGCGCTCTTCTCAAGCCCCTGCACACTTTTTGGCTTTCAGTCAGCTATGTGCATGCAACTGTACATGGTTCTGTGCTGCAGGTAAAAAGGCTGCTGCACACGTGAAGCATTGCTGCAGTGCGCTAAGGTTGTATGATTCAACATTGGAACTTTCCCACGTCTGCACTGTCTACTGACAGTGCATGCAACTTGCTTGTAACGATGCAGCAACCAAAATGCAACCTTTTTGGTTCTGGCAATGGCGTTTTCAGTATGATCATGCCATTCCAGTCTTTTGACAAAATTGACATTGCTGTCCAGACTGACCTAAGAGTAGCAGAGTCAACGGAAGCTCTGACCAGAGCCTTGTTTTGTGGGCGTGCTGGTGAGGCTGCAGCTGTGATTTGCCCCTTTATGGAGGAAAGGGCTGCTTCCAGACGGCTTCTATCAGCCAGCAGCCCCTGGATTTCAGAATCCTTGGCCTGCAGTGTGCGTTGCATCTGTGCCTGAACACTTGCCTGATCAGCGGCTGCCTGACTTTGCACCTGCATACACCTTACCAAGCTTTGCTAATGCCAGCATTTGTCACACAAAAGCAACACATGTTTATCTGTTTGGAAGCATCAGCAACAGTGTAGATTGCAGCATATGCTGGTTGTTGTATTGACCAATGTGGTGTTGCGCCCACCATGACACAGTGTACAAATTGCGTCATGAATTAGTTGCTTCTTGGATGCTGGCTGTTGACTAGCAAAAGCATACCTGTTGAAGCTCCAGCCGGTTGTGAGCGCCTCTTCGCTCTGACTCAGCCAGCCGCAGCTGTAATGCTGTCATGCCTGCTCCTTGCATTGCTGACGCGTCCCTGCAGGTGTGCATGCACCCAGTCAAGAAAGAAGAGCAAGTAAGCATCGTAGAGCCTTTGTGCACATTGGCTCCATGGTGCCAAAGACATACACGTTGATTCCCATTTCCTCCATCAAGTACTGCACTTGAGTCAAGGCAAATTCACTGAGTAAGGCTGCTGTGACAGTCTGGCTACCTGCTGTGGCAGTCTGGCTAGAGTGCTGAGCTGACATGATGACTCATATGCCATGAAGAAGACTATTCAGTGCCCCACCTGGCTTGGTCATGCTGCAGGCTGGCTACCTGGTCTGCGTGTCTGCTACGCAATTCCCTCATCTCAGCCTCAAGGTCGCGCACCCGCAAGGCCACATGCTCGCATGCATCATCAGCACTCTGCACAATGCAACGGCAATTTCAATAATTGAAGAAAATGCTATGGCAAACAAAGTTGCGATTGGGCAAGTCCAGTGCCCAAACAGGGGTACAAAACCAATAGCAGACTGCTGTTGCATTAGCTTTGGTTAAAAACTGGTGCAGGAAAAGCGCTTACATCTTTCTCAGAAGACAGCTCTCCCAGGCGATGCTCCAGCTGCTTTAGGGTAGCTGCGCGCCGCATGGCATCTGCCTCAGCACTCCTCCTACCAGCTATGGCCTGACTCAACTGCTGCTGCAGATTTTCAATCTGCATGTATGGCTCTGGTCATGACCCAGCTGGGCATTGGTAAGACTTGAACACAGTGACCTCCAGTTGGACACTCTGATAACATACAGCAGACTGAAGTCACTGCTAAGGCTTGCTGATACTGTGTGTGCCAATGTGAGTCATAGCTGACTATCACCTCATTTTGTGCCAGACTAGTCTGCCTCTGGGAGGCTGAGACCATCTCTTGCAAGCGTCTTTCTGTGTCAGACAGCTGCCTGTCCAAAGACTTCACCTGTGCAGGAGCAACCACAGACTGAGGCAACAGATGATATAACTTCTTGCACGACAGCTGGTGCATCATCACAAATCAAAGTACCAGTTACACAGTTTCAGCCAAAAAAACGCTGAAACCCTGTCCAATTTTCACAAACGTGCAGTGCAACAGGTGCAAAACGACAAAGACCAAAAAGGTTACCTGTGTACGAGAGTCACGGCTAGCATGCATCTGCTGACGCTCTGTCTTCCTTATATCTTCCCTGGCTACCACCCTGACCTCTCTAATCTCCAATCCCAGCACCTGCAAATACAGCAGCTTTAGAGCCAGCAGGGTTCAGACCAAAAAGATTCCCAACCATTGTGACAGGCCAAGGAGCAAGCTTTGTGGCGTTTCAGCTTGAGTTGGAAAGCACTAGACATAGCTGACAACAAGAGTTGTGTGTACCTTGTGGCGCCACTGCACATTCACAAGGCCCGATGATGTGACCTCCCATGACTCCCAGCTGCCAAAGTTGTGATTGGCCACTCTATGTGGTGCATCTGGAGCCTTGACAGCTTGCAAACTGCGGCCATCAGCTCTGCAGCACAATCTTCTTAGTTGGGCAGCTGACGCATGCCATCAAGCAGGATGATTGCACAGTGCCTGTACCCTAAAGAACGGAAGCCTATCTTGCTGCCGTTCCTGGTGACAGCAAAAACAGCTTCACCCGGAAAGTACGGCAGTCTAAAACTGCCTGCATAGACATACTGATACATGTAGTCAAATGACAGATATCCACTAAACCTTGAAATGTTTGACCTGAGGGCTGAATATTGCGTTACAAGCATTGACACAGACCTTCAGCATTTGGTGGACTAGGAGCCAGACAAGCGTGAAGCTCCCAAGTTTTGTTTTCCCTTTTCACAGTTACAAGTTCTCCCAAAGACGTGTAGAAGCAAACTAGACTGCCAGCCTCAAGAGCCCTCATGGGTATGCCTTCTTGGTGCACGCTGACCGAAGTGACAGTAGGGCTGCGGCATGCCTCCGTGCTGCCGCTTGATCTTTTTGATGGACTGCTGGATCCAGCCACCCGCAGCCAGCTGGCTGTGCTGCGAGGGTATGGCGTACTAGGCGTAGCGGGACAGGCAACGTCGCTGCTGGGTGGTGGCCTCGACTCCTGCTTTTTCTTGCCAGAGCTGTGCTTAACTACAGCAAAGGCTGCTGATGCGGCGCCCCCGAGCAAGAACAGACCACTGCTGATCGGCGCAGCCATGGCAGTTGAAGGACGCAAGCGGTGCAGTAATCACGATAGCAAGGCTGATGTCACCGAACTCGACACAATCATATGCTCCTCACCGAGGCCGAAGCAGCAGGCTATTATTGTCGATGCCTTGCGAGTTTCGCTTGAACATGACAGCCATCATGGCGCCGGACCACGGTGCACAAGCTCAACAACGCGAAGAACTCAGCTCAGGCTGCCGAATTTGATTTCGCGAAATGCTCCCCCCCCGTTTCCATCATTGCCTCTGGCATGCCATATGGTTGCTCTAGAGTCCCTAACAACAAAGGCTTCTTGGCAAAAGTCTAGTGGAGCCATCACTGCCACAATTTCCTGTGAAGATCAGCAGACAGACCCTTCCATCTATAGCCTGTTCATCGGCCGCAGCATAGAAGGCGGCGCGTGCGTGAATGGCGTCCACAGGCCAGCTGAAGCGGCGACTCTCAGGCAGTGGCCATGTCGACAAGCGATCTAGCAGCTCTTCAAGCCCAAGACTGGGCGCTGTCAGAGCGAGTCAGCCGAGCGAGCCTGGTACGATCTCGGGCTTATTTGCAACGTTACATGTCTTGGATTAACATATCTCAGGTCTCTGACCTCACCCTTGCTGCAGATCCTTCAACTTCTCCCTCAACCAGCAGCAAAGCAGGTCAACGACAGGTACGTCACTGGTTTGTTATGAGATTCATTCTGCCAAAGGCCCTCAGATGTTTTGCACTTCTGTGCTGCAGAAATATGGCAAAGAGCAGCAGCAGGCTTTGGCTCCTCCACTCAACCTCACAGCTGACAACTGCAATCAATTGCAAGGTGACATCCAAACAAATCAGTTTTGCATAACACACAGACTGAGATGCTTTCTCAAAGATACTCAAGTCAAAAACAGGCTTAGCAAACTTGCTGCACCTCACCACTGACACATGGGAGTGTTTGCAGCAGTTGGGGCCAGCAAACTCACCTCTGAGGCAAAGCAAAGCAGCTGGAGTCTGCTGAAGACCTGGAAGCTATTGGCGTCTGATGATGTTGAGGACCACAGTCATGCCAGTTTCAGAATAAAGGTTGGTCTGTGGAATTTAATTATCATTCTTGTGTTTCTGTACAGTGCTCATCGCGCGTTACGCAACGTCAATGGTAACATGGGCTTGTGTTGCACAGAGTTCATGCGGCCATGTTGACATAGCGGCTGCAGTCAGTTATGGTAGATACTAGTCAAAAGCAACATGAGCAGGGACAATGTTGCTTCACACACGTGTGCTTAGCATGTGCTCATTCAGAAAAGAGCCACTTTAGTGCCTTGGTCTTTCAAAGTAGCTGTGATGACAGAACATGCCAGTGTAACAGCAGGGCCATATCTGTAGGGGTTGGAAGCACTGGGGGTGGTGCGAAAGGCAGCAGATGGCATTGCCAGCACAGCAACCACCATGGCAACAAGCCTAGATGAAGCTGTTGAGCAGCTCTTTGTGGGCTGGACCCCAGCACCCCCCGCCCCAGATCATGCCTCCTATGAGTCCTCTCCAAATCCATCTGTTCGTCACTGCATCCACAAACCTTCGGCACACAGCCGAAAACTCAGTGCTGCGGCTGCTCAAGGCATACCAACAAGCATCAAGGCTCATACTGTTGAGCCATCCACAATTCACCAAACAGCTGATCAGGGTGCATGTGACAGCTGGGGTGAGTGGGACAGTCCGTTTGACAGCGGCTCTACCTCTCCTGAGACGTCCAGCCAGAGCCGCAATGGAGATGCATGCGGGGATGCCATTCCAGCTTGGCATGCTAATCAAATGAATGGTGCACAGCAGCAGCAGCAGCATGACATGAGGCATGATGTGATAACTGATACGCGGCGCTCTAGGTCAGTTGTCATTTTGTGCCAACAAGGCTATGTGTCATGAGCAGTTGAATGCATGCTCAGCCTTTACACTGCTTGATGTGCACTGTACAAGGCCTTCAGCAGTGCAAATCTTCCTGTTTGACCAAGTTGTGAAGCTGTATTGAGAACAGCGCAGCATCACAAGTGATGGCATACATGTGCAAGACATCCACAGTCTGTGCCGTGCATCCTCCAGGACTGGGAAAAATGATGGTCCCTGCTGCACCACCACCGAAAATCTATCTGGTAGCCAAAAACAGCTTGGCGGCTCTGGTGTGGGACAAACAGAATGTACAGACCCTGCTCAGACTTTGCAGAATGCACAGAAGCAGCTGCAAGCAGCAGGTGATGACCCACTTGATAGCCATGGCATGCACAGGCACTGCTGTTGCTCAAGTGTCTCATGACATGCAGGGACGTGGCAAGGCACTTGTGCATTGCTGCAACCCAATATGCAGTCTTCATTGTGTTGGCATGATCAGCCCCTGTTGCATGCAGAGAAGGAGATCTCAGGTGCAATTTTCCTCTCCTCATTCCACCTTGCAGCTTTGGACACAGTATTGCATTGTTGGCCTGTAGAATGTTGGTAACGTGTATTGACAAGCATGTTGTTGCAGTGCAAGCTGCCAAAGAGAAAGAAAGTTGCGGTGTTGTGCAGTTGAAGCAGCTGAAATTGGGCGGGAGCGTGTGGTGCAGTTGCAGGACAAGCTGCAGGACACAAAGGCCCCACCTGAGAGCCTGGACATGCTCAGGTACGGCAATTTACTGTGCAGCATTGCAGTCATGCCCCCTGCAGCCAGGTTTCATTGAAATTGTACAGAAGAATGCAGCATGAACAGTCATAAGTGCATGCATGCAATAGCTGCATGCACAATCATTGTGCTCTGCTCTGCTTGCATCTGTGCAGGTGTGTGCTGACCCTTGTCAGGGATCTGATCCTTGTAGGCTGCTTGAAACAGCACTAGGAGTACACATGTGACTCCAGATGCACAGCTTCTTGCAGTGCATGCCTCAACTACATTTGCTTCTATGCCAGATGCTGTGGCAAGTGCTTGCCCGTTGAAGTGCGCGACTCACAGCAAATCCAGTCTCATGAGTGCAGGAGTGAAATCAAAGGAGCTCTGGAGGAAGTGGCCACTGCCAGCCACCAGTGCTCTCTGCTGTCCCAACAGCACCAGGGCTTGCTGCAGCGCCAACAGGCTACCCTGCCTGACCCTGACCCCCTTGCTGATCAGGTATGACCTTCTGCACCTGACTTGCTTGCCAACAGACCTGCTTGCCACATGACCCTAGCTGCAGGAACAATGTACATGATGTGTGGTGCAACAGATGCTGATCAGGCTTCTGCACATACATGAGCTTTGTGGTGCTACTGGGTAGCTGCATGCAGCTCAAGGTGACTACATACATCTGTAATAAGACTTGTCATGCGGATGTTGCTTGCTGTGCATTGCCAGCCGTAGCTGCCCAGGATAGTGTTATGTCTGCCATCTGGCCGCAGGTGAGTTTGCCTACAAGAACACTGTTGCAATATGACCTCATTGTCCTTCTTGAATGGCACCGGGAAAATTCATGCCATACCGTCAGTTGAAAGAGACATGATACTGCATGTGCTACACA
>JAABUO010003923.1_pt1 | contig 17619 bp, 19 predicted proteins | sample 5559291 | NCBI WGS metagenome assembly JAABUO01 (sample SAMN10711878, study PRJNA513372) | rock metagenome | isolation source: Antarctica rocks | place: Antarctica: Victoria Land, Finger Mt sud | reverse complement strand
ATGCATGAAGGACAGTGCTGACTTACATGATTGTTGGAAGGTGACAGTTTCACACAGGCCTCCATTCTCATTGGGACCAGTAATGTACTTCCCAGTGGCATACACCACAAACATATGCTGGAAGGTGTCATCAGCAGGACTGATATGTATCTGCCAGGGTGTGAAGTTCCCAGTAGGAGCTGCAAAGATTGGGTCATACTGGTTGATAGCTTCAGGTGCAGCAGGATCCCTTGTCGCCCTGCAAGTGCAATGATAACAAATTTTTGCCATGCCCTTGTGGTGGTATGCAAACAAGAGTAAGCCATCAATCAGCATCAAAGGACATGGTCTGCATCTGACGGAAGCGCTGAAGCTCTGTGCAACCTAGAAGTCGGCTGTACACACCGTAATACGGGTCAGGCTAGACGTGCGGTCTGCGCCGCAGACATCAGTGTTGAACGGGTGGTGCGTGAACAGGGCACTCACGTTCCATTGTTCTGAACCGTCATGCACTGCGTGACATTGCAACTCGCCGGACTGTAGCACTGGGCTGCACCAACCATTGCCAAGGCACATATTGCCCAGCAAAGTGCAGAGCGCTGCATCGCCTCTCCCTGCTGCAGAGAGCACAGGTGGATGCAACGGAGTCCGCAATATGGCGTTGCATTATACGGTGAGTATGACGTAACGCTGCTCGGTGCAATTGCCCAGTGTCGGACAAGTCGCCTGCAGCTTGATCGGCAGACACAGCCTCTTTGAACGGCCGGAGCCTCAGCCGGAGCATAGACGATTCTTCATAACCAGCGATAAATGTCGGAAGATGTGCGCACCGGGCAATGCTTCCTCTGGAGATCTTCCTCTGGAGGTCTTGCGACTTCTGGACGGCGCCGCTACAGCCGGGTACGCTATGGCTTAGCCTACCGCAGTTCGTTTGCAGTTTGCCAAGTTTGTACCTTTTGCTGAGTTCAACGTATGAGGTAAGCGAGCTCGACCTGAACACGGGCAGCAACCTGCAAGTCGGAAGCAGCCTTCGGAAGCACCAGTCCCATTGCATCATCATACTGTCAGCTTAATCCCCACGTGCGAGCAATGTATCCGTCAGGACGGCTTGAGTTTAGCTTCCTCGTCACATGTTTAGTGGTATTAAATGAAAATATTAAATGAATAGTGGTATGAATCCGATGACCAATTCCCGAAACGGTACTCTTCAACCAAGCAGGGTAACCCGTCGGGATCAGTGTGTGCGTGTGAAATTCTCACTGCAAAATACGTCGCTAGGCATGTAGGGGTTCATATGTATGTCGGAAGTGTTGCATTACAGGGCTGGCTGAGTGCTGACATACTGCAAGCTGTCTGCTGTACAGAAATCTGAGGCTGAGCTTAGGTCAAATTGTTAGAAGCGCTGCCACCGCGGCCCCGAGCTCAGGCACAAAGCATGTAGGTCCGCCGCAGGATGAAGCAGTGCTGGCATTGCTAGCCCCCGCTTGCAGATGCATTGCACTTTTCAGCAGCCTGCCAATAATTCCCATTGTGGTAAACTGTAAAAGTATCATCTCCTCTGACGCAACATGCATGTACACATACAACATATGTACAAACCCTCATGCCTCAAGATCTTAGATCTCAATCTGCCAAGATGCTAGGTAGATGGATTACAAACCCTATAGCTGGTTCCACAGCCTTGCGCAGAACAACAGGATGTGATCAACAGCGCTGGCCTAGCCGGGGCCTAGTTGCACCGTCGGACTGTGTTTTGTGTGAACATTGACACTGCAAGGGAATCTATTTCATCATCCATCCAGCTTGAGCTGGCTTTGCTAATTGACCTCTATTCTTGGCCAATTTCCTGCCCCTTGCCATTGCTGTGTAGGCTTGCTTCATGCATCACAGCCTTAGGCAAGAGCTACGTCTGCATGGCCTGGCCCGGTGCTTCAGCAGTCACTGCAGCTTTATGCATCCTAATCTTCCTCTACCAAACGCTTTCACCAGAAATGGGCATAGCGCCGACAACTTGCAAGCCTAGCACTGCCTGCTATATGAACAAGCTGCAAGCAGACACTGAGTTTCTCAATCACTCAGAATTGTCCCAGCAGCAATCCTGTCCCAACTGCAGCTTCGTCTTGCTCAGGCACAATGCTGTTCTCAGTCTCCAGCTGTAAACCACGGTCAGATCGTGTCATGCAAAGCAGCAGTTGTTGCACACCAGCTGGCTGCAGCCTCCTATCGTGTTGCATGGTTCGTACATGCCCATACTCAACGCTACTCCCAGGCGCTTCGTTTCCAAGCTCAGCTACAGCACTATCAATAGAAAATAAGTGATGCAGTTCCCACACAGTCAACGGCTCATGCCGCTGGTCTATCTTGAACTTCGCTCAGCCTTGTGGGCTGAGCGCCTCGAGCCATGAGGTCTAACACTACGTCGAACATACGAACACGACAGCTAACGCGGGCCTGCCGACAGCGTAACGAGAAAGAGATGAGTTGATTACAGGCATCAGATTATCCCTATCTCACCTGGCGTTTTTCACTGCCAGCATAACAATCAGCAGCATCGTGACGTTCGCTGCAACAAGTACACCACGTAGTCATGGCGAACTTATCACGCCCTGATGCGGCCGGTGTACTATCTGGCTGACAGTAAGAAATTACGTCCTCGTCCTGAATGACTCAACCTCCCATGCCATATACACACACACAGAGCTGTAGTAGGGAAGCACAGCGGTCTAACGGAAGAGCGCACTTCACTTTCAGAGCGGCTGCTGTGCATTTTTGAAAAAGGGCAAAGCCTTGAAGCGTGGGCAGGCATGCAGCTACTAAACATCCGAGAGCTGGAACCCTCTGCTACAATATATTGCTACAGTATATACCCTCTAGCATTACAAGGAGCGCACTTCATGTCTGAGGCAGATCAGTATCCGCTTTGAAGGCATATGCCAGCTCTGGGTCACCACACATCACTGCCAGGTCAGCTGGCGTAACACTCTGCAGTTGTGACAACAGCTGAGGAGCCATTGTGCTACATCGAGATCACCAAAACTGCCAAGCGTAGCAGCTGTAATGACTGCCATTCTCCATGCTGTGAACAAGACGAACATAAGAGAAGCATGCTCAGTTGCTGTAAATGAGAGAGACAGAAGGGAAGAGCACACAAATGCCGTGCTGCCAGATGTTGGCATATACCACTGTGCATGCAACTTGCAAGCAGAGAGTAGAAGAATGTGTAGCAGCACGGTGCAGCAACAAAAGCATGCACCAAGCTGCATGTACATCCACCCAAATTCACAAGGTGACAGTTGTTGCTGCTTTGATCAATGATGGCAAAGCAGCCTGAGACAGCATGAGGGCTAGGCATGCTTGCACACACTTTGGCTCATGTGCTTGCCTGCTGATTCTTAATTGAAGGGTCTGCCCCATGGTTGAGCAAAAAGACAGCAAAGTCTGCACACTCTGTCTCGTTGTCACACGGTGGTCCCTCTGTCTCGTCGTCGTACGGTGGTCCATCCCGATCAGTGTGCTTGGACCGGTCAATACAAAGGCGAAGGGTGAAGTGGTGTGGATCCCTGCAAGCACAACAAGACTTTGACAGAAGCTGGGAATAATTTATTCAACCAGTAGCCAAACACCCAATCAAAAGCAGACGACTGCACTACTTCATAACAGAGGTGTGCAGTCAGTCAGCACGAGCCCAACTGAATGCATAAGATGGAAGAGCCCATCAGACATGGATCTGCTGCAAATCACGCACACACCTCATTGTCTTGGAGGTTCTCGGATGCGCCAGCAACAAGCAGCATGTTCCCTATTGCCTCAGAGCGCTTGCAGACAGCGCAATGCAAAGCAGTCCATCCCTGCAGTCAACGCAGTGTTCACACACTGTGCATCGTCTTGAGGTGTCGCGTTTCCCTATGGAGTTGTGCAGACAGCACCAGCATGACATTGCAGATAAGACGAACTGACAAATACGGAAAGTTCTTACCCATGGTGTTGTCAGGACAGCACCAGCATCACGTCGCACATGAGATGAATTGACAAGTGCAAATCCATGGCATTGTCAAGACCCAGCATGGCGCGTCAGAAAAGATGAGCTTTCATATGCATGCATTGCTCAACAAACAGTCCTTGGGATGGACATCTGCACCACTGCATAGCAAGGCTTGCACCATCTCCACATTGCTGTCTTGAGCAGCGCAATGTAAGGCTGTCAGGCCCTGCACAAGAATGCAGTGTGATGTTCACCTTGCTGGCACGCGCCGCGCATGCTTAATGCCAGCAACCAAATGAACCAGATGCCACCTCCACATCTGAATGAACGAAGAAACAGACAAGCAGCCTAGCTGTTCATCATGCTGCATCACAGCCCCTTGGCTGTATCACAGGAGTTGTGCAGGTTGACCACCTTGCTGTCAAAGTGTGGACGTGATTGTCTCGGGCGGACAAGTCCACACCATGTGCCAAGAGAGTCTCCACTGCCTGCTGGTAGTTCAGGTTGTTCGAATATCGAATGGCGCTTTGAGTAACAACGAACCTCCATGTGACATGCACAAGTCTTGTCATCCTGAGCAGCAGCTGAGTGCATTTTCCGTCTGCCCCTGCAGCAAGTGCAGCCTATGCTACATATATCCATGACTCATATACAATATTTACAAGATACCAAAATTGTGTACAAAGTCGAGTTGATAACGGTGATAACATGCACATGCCCTCTTTCTGTCAAGTGGACACAACTCAGCCCTGACAGCCATGCATCGGCCACAGCAATAATTAGCAACACACACATCAGAAAGCTATTTGCTGTCGAATTGTCCTTAAGCTGTTGACAAGTCTGTTTGTGTAGTATAGTGTACCTGGTAGTCTATTGCAGTGGCATTGGCTCCATGGTGTAGCATCAGCTTGATTGACTCCAGATCATTTGTAAAGGCAGAATGATGTAAAGGTGTGCGCCCCTGCAGACCATCAACGTCGGTGGTCAGCACTCTGAGACCATATAGACAGGCTTGTCCCTGTAGCAACAAAGCAAACTGCCTTCTGCAAAGCCAGCCATCGCAGCTCTGGTGGTCCAGGACAGAGCAGAGCTTCTGCGCATGCTATATGAAAGCTTGACATTAAGTACATGAACCAATGAAAGCTAAAAGCACACCTTTGGGGTCCTTGCTTCAGGGTCAGCACCGTGTGTCAAGAGCAGATGCACACTTTCTGCTGATCTGTTTCGTGCAGCCAAGTGCAGTGCTGTCTGGCCCTACAGCACACACACACTCACAGGCAACATGTTATGTGCCACTGCACGTCCTTCACAAGTCAGCATTATTTAGTGTTTTGAGATTCAGGTTGCATCTGATCCTTTGCATCTCACGTGACACCTGTCTGTGCTGCCGAGAATGTGAGTGATGTCAGGCTGAACATTACTTTACGCTATTCCCACCTGGTTGGTTACAATATACGTTCAACAGATGCACCATGAGACAGAAGCAGCTCCACCATTTGAATCTTGTTGTGCCAGGCAGCAAAATATAGCAGAGTCCATCCCCAACTACTCAGTGTCTCTTCCTGCATGGCTCAAGCAACAACTCACGAATTGTTGAGTAAGGGTCAAAAGAATGATTTGGTTGAAATTCGTTTCAAGACCATCATTCCTTTGCACTTTGCAGACATTTCATCTCATCAGTGTCTCATCTCATCTCATCAGTGTCATGTACTTTCAAATGACATGTCTGCAAAGGAATGATGGTCTTGAAACCATTTCAACCAAATCATTCTTTTGATATTGATGCATCACAACAGGAACATGCACAGGTGGAATCACAAAAGTGCTGCAATGACCAGCAGATGCACCCCTGGGAAAACAGGGCATACCTGAACCTCTTGTGCGTTGAGGTCAGCTCCACTGCAAAGAAGAGACTTTGCTGTCTTGATGTTGCCTTGTCTGGCAGCAATATGCAGCGGAGTCACATACTGCATTGAATCAAACCAGATTGAGATGTGGCCTAGATACAGTGCATGTTCAAGCGTTCCTGTTAATAGTGCGACATACTGTTGAGCAGCAGCCCTGGGCATGCAGAGGGGGAAAACAGGCACATTTCTAGCAAAATATGCACAAGATGAGCGTTTACCCTTGTGTCCAGTGCAGCTGCATCTGCTTCATACTGCTGGCCTCCTACACAATGAAGGCTTTTACTGATACAATTTTCTGCACTGCTGAGTAGAACAGCAGAAAGGAAATCGCAGGTGCCTTCTGCAGCACGCTGTGCATGAATTGATTTGATGAGCATCTAACATAGCTGTTTCCAAGCAGGTTTCATTTTGAAGAGGCACTTTGGTGTGCATGAAAGTGTGAATGTATGCGCTTTGAAAGTACAGCCTTCTCCAAGAGTGCACATAGCTGCAAACCCACTGCTGACAGGACCAGTGTAAAAAGTAAGTGAACGGGTGCCAACAGGATTAGGACTGATCAGCGAGCGCACAGCAGGCATAGCGTCAGATAAATACTGGCTGTATTTCTATCTCGGAAGAAGCACCCTCCCCGTGACACCAGACCTGTCGAAGTGTGCAAGATCTCTGTCTTGTCCAGTATCCTGCTATAGTCGTACGCAATGATGTTCCTTGGCAATCATTTTGCATGAAAAGCTTCGCAAAGTCAACTTGATAGGGTGCGCTCTTGCTAAATTGTTGCTGATGTGCGACCGAACGCTGCATGAGCCAAAACTCTGCCTGCAAGAAAGGTTGGGCGAAGTTGCTCAGGGTAGTCAGAAATGCGCAATCGTCAGTTGCAGAACTCGAGCAACAGTCAAACGCACTACAAGCACGAAAGCTAGTCCATTCGCACAAGGACTTGCCTGTATGCGCAGCGTGACTTCCTGATCAACAACCTGGATCTTGACCACTGGGCCGTACGTCTGCTGGCGCTGGCACACGTACACCAATGAATGACATACGCTGTGGATAGGGAATCATTGCTGTGCAGGCTGTACGAAACAGCTGAATGCTTTGTCCAGGACGGGCTCGGCGGACATCAAGATCAGTGACGAAGCCTTGCTTCTGTGATAGCTGACTGTGTGGAAGCTTGTTGCTTGTGTGCCTCTTGTTTAAAGGCTCTTGTTTACCCTGCTTTTGGCGTGAACCTGATCACTGCAGATTTTGCAAAGTTCGTGGCCTGCATAAGATCAGCTGTTGCACACGGTGACAGAGGCCTCATGCTTGCATTTTATCTGTCCACCTCAGTGGCGAAGAAATCAGCCGTGTAAAGCTCATTTTGGTACAAACATCATCATCGAGAAACACACATCACGGCAGCTGAGAACACATAGCACACACAGGAATAGAACACAAGCATAACAGAAAGCTGCACATTCTCCATCCATGCCATAGCGCTGCAACTAAGCTGCAATGGGCGCCTTGTCCCTATCACCACTCCTCTTCACCTTCACAATTCTGCGCTGCATTCCCTGCATCCCCAGCAAGCATGCCGCAGCACTTGCGACGTCATCAGAAATGTCAAGCCCCATGTCACTGCCACCAGCACTCGCATTACTCTGCTGAATGTCGTCTCCCAGGGTGGCTGCATGTGCTGATGCTGAAGTGTCAAACCTGAGCCGCTTTGCTGCAGGAACTCGCACCGCTGTGGCTACGCTTTCAGGCAGGCCATCATCTGAAGACTGCCTCTTCACGCCTTGTGACAAATGGCTGACAAGGACTGCTGTTGACAAGCCCCCTGCTGAGGCTGCAGAGGCTGAGTTCACTGCGGCTGCCTGCACAACACATGCCACCTCTTTATGTTAAGCAAACATTGGGAGTGATCAATGCTGGTGCTTGAGTGCATATGCAAACCCCCTCAGGACAGAAAGACTTGTATGATGCATGCTGGCTGCATTACTTTGAGGATGCAGTCACGCTCGATTGCAGTCCTGAAACATCGATCAATCAATCCATTCATCAATCAAATTTCATATTCTGTTTTTTGGGACTCATCAGGGCAGTCAACAGATAACTACTGGGAGTGCTGAACAATTTTGGATCAGACAACTCATTCAATGCTGTTCTGGACCACAGATAGGTCCAAATACTGTAGATAACATCTACATGCACCCAAACAAAACAGAAGTGTGGGTAAGAATGTCTAACAAGAAGACAACTGAGGGATGTGCATGTACAAAGAGCATGCACATGGCCATAGTCTGGCTGATGATCACCTCAGCAGCTGGCCTCTGCCTCTGCATTGGGCTCTGTACTCCCCAGGTCTGAATGTGTTCTGCCCTGCCCCACTGCTCACCAACTGCCATGCCAGAGGGCTCACCAACAGTACCAGAAGGAATACCAGCGTCCACAGGAAAACCATTTGCTGCATGTGCCTCATCAAGGCCTCTGCAGAACTCATCCTGCGCCACCTTTCCTTCCCTGAACTGCTCCTCAATATACATCAGGCTGTTGCTGGCAACCGCCCTGCCAGTGCTTCTAAGACCGGTAACATGTGCTACCTCTTCTCCCTCAGTTCTGAACTGCTGATCCCTCTCTGAGCTAATGGTAGCAGCCTGGTCATCACCCCTCAACCATCTCAAGTGGCTCATGAACTTATTCTGCTCCTGTTCTTCCTGGGCACGGCTGATGCTTGCAGCCCTCCACCTTGCTGTACTGTCTGCCCAAAACTGCTCTTCTTCTGCTCCACTAAGGTCTGAGCGATGGCAAACAACGGCCTGTGCGCAGCATGAAACATCTTACGGTCTTACTCGCCTGTGAATGCATTGTTGTGCACTGCATATGAGCGGAGAATGAGTGTAGGACATGCAGGTGAACAGGTGACTGAAAACTATAGGCTAACAAAAGCTAATTAGACTCCAGCACTTGGTGCACATGATGCAAAGAGGTATTTTGCGGCAGCATACAACCTGTGATCCTGAACGCAAAAAAGGAGAGCCCCAACAATTTTCAGCTGGCGTTGCTGCTGGTGCATCTTACTGCACTACCAATTGCATGCTAGCTGTAACAGGTCTCTGAAGGGTCTGACTTTATAACAAAATGTCTGTGACATTTGCACCAGCAGCCTACCATCCAATGTTGTTTAGCTGACATGCAATCTTCACGTAACAGTCACCAACCAAGTGTGCTGTTTTGCTCTGATCATTGTCCTTCATGGACTAAGTAAGGCAGGCTGTAATCTAACTAGAAAGGCCTTTGTGACACTTGGGTGAGGCATACTTCATAGAGAAAACACATGCAAAGTAAGCAATAGGCTCCTGTACACTACCAAACTAGAGGTGCAAAGTGAGCAGGGTTGTCACCTGTGCCTTGGGGCAGAGGTGCAGCCTGCCTCGCAGGTCTGCGGTTCCATGAGCATTGCACAAAGGCTCCTCTGGGAATAGCCCTCCACATGAACCCCTTCTCCATGTGCTAGAGGCTGCAGCAGGCATGTCATGTTCTTGCCAGGTTGTCCACTTGATGGGTAAGCATGGAGGAGCCACTGTTCCTGACCACAATGGAAAGTGTACTACGCAATGACACGTGCGATGCACTGAGGGAAGACATCAGTGTGTAAAGTCTACAGCATGTGGCGACATAGTATGCAGCTGTACCGCCCAGATGCGCATGCAATGGAGGCTTTGTTTGGTGTGTTAGTTTGTGCACATCTGGAAAACTAATAGCATGAAAACCACTAGCGCGTCCCCAGAGCTATGAAGCCGCAGCAAATTGCAGCACATGTCACAGCTTCTATCATGAAAAGGATGAAGAGCAATAGAACCTACTTGTATGGAAGCAGACAGCACAAGGTCCGCCAGCCTTTTTCTTGCCCTCAGCCTTCTTTCCCTCAGGCCTCTTCTTCTTCTTTGGCTGCGCTGCCTCAGGCTCAGGAGACGATGTACGGCGACTAGGGGCAGGCCTCAGCGCCCTCCTTGCAGGGTTGGGAAGCCCCTCCTGCGCTGAGTCCCCGGAGGTAGGACTTTCAGGGGAAGACCTCCTGAGGGCGGGGCTGTTCCGAAGCACCCGCTTCCTGGCAGGGCTGCCGATCTCATCCATTGCATCAAAATTGGTCTCAAAGTCCTGCAGAATTCATGTGTTTGATCAGAATTGTCTCAGGTACACACACTTTGACTAACACGACTGACATTGAGCTGTTGACACCAGCATTTACAACGTTGAAAAGCTCTGCTGGGAGCATGAACTACATGCCTGTCAACAGTCACAAGCAGTCATTGACAAATTTTTGACATCAGTACTAATGCCGCATGGCTGCAACATCTTTGAAGTGATTATGATCATTTACTTTATATGACAAAGTCCAACAGCTGGTTTTGACAACAATGGCAGAGTCCATAGACTGAGTGTATGACAGCAGACAGGCTTGCTGACTCACCATCCAGTTGCGCCTGGCCTTCTTCTCTCGCACTGGTCTTCCAATCCCTCCACTCTGCTGAACCAACCCTGTAGCTACCCTGTTGAACGAAGCTTCTTGGTCCTTCCTGAATGTAGTCTTCTTCATGGCCTTGACCACAATTGCTGGCCTCATAACCCTGGCAGGCTTTCGGAAATGTCGTTGCCTGACTGGCAGTGGCTTCTCATCATGGGTCTCAGCAGATGATGGCTCAATCAGATTGGCTTGCTGCATGGGGTTGACAGTTTCGTTGCCGAACCCTGCTTGTGCCTCAATGCAGCTCTTGCCACTGGCCGGGCTCTCAGTGCCTGCAAAGTGAGTTTGAAGTTACAAGGTTCGCGTGGCAGCACTCCAGCAGAGGGAAGGATATGAGCACAGCGGAGTGTCTCATACAAGCTGACTGAAAAAGTTTCAAGCCTGTGAAGATACCTTCAATGATAGGGAAGTGCAGACTGGTGGTCCTGACGTTGAGCGCTTGTTGGAACATCAAACCCTGAGGCTGTTCAGGAACAAGCAAGCCCCGTTGGGCTACCTCCATCTGCAGCAAGGCCGCACTATTCTTGTCAGACTATGGTGGTGAAAGCGACACATTTTAAGACCGCTGCTGATACTTCGAGCAGACCAGCAGACTCTTGGCTTGATGAAGGTCACAGCTTAGACGAGAAAGCCTACACACAACTGAAGACACAACCTCAATCATGACAGGCCCTAGTATAATCTTGCAGGTCTGTACAATAATACCTGCAGCTTGAAGGGCCCAAGCAGCTCTTGTAAGGCTGACCTAGACCAAAGATCAAGGGCTCTGGCGACCAGCAGCAAGCGCGCTGGGGAGACAACGACGTCACCCGTCACCACTTGATGAAACTTATTGGCCGGTGGCTATTCGGATGCCTTTGCAGCGTTCACGGGGTGTGACTGCAGTGCAACACCGTGAATATGCCTTCTACATAGAGTTTTTGGGCATGGGTAGGGTATGGGTAGGGTCACAGGCGAATTCATGAGATGAATTCGCAGCATGCGTTACGGAGTGAGCGTTACTGTATTTTGTTTCTTAAAGCTCTTCCAAAGGCAACTTGTATCCCTTCCAAAGGAAACTTGTATCCCTTACAACTAACATGCAGTATTGCCAGCAAGCAAGCGGCTGTAGTACAGCTTGATCACCATGCAGCATGTCACCATTTTTTTGTATCAACAAGACGCAAAATATCAGTTCGTGAAGTTGGACATGCTTTCAGCTTAGCAAGCTGCAGCTTAATGTTGCTTATGTCAAACAGCAGACAGACTTGATCACTGGATCTTAGTCACCCTGTTATCAAGACGTGAAAGGACCAACCTGGCTCTTAAGCTTGTTGCACATCAGCTAGATAAGCATGTGGGCATGTCTCTGCATCAGGAAGACTGCATGATCTGGTGACAACCCTATTATGCAACACTGCAGGCTGAACATATCTGCACTCTTAGGCCTCAAAGCAGGGACAGCCACAGCTTCTGCAGGTGTACCTGTGCAAGAATACAACCAAGTAGGCAAGGCAGGCGGTGCCTGAAATCAGATGTGAAATATGGGAGCCTGAGATAGGCATTCCTGCTCCATTCATTGCAATAAAGCGCAGCTTTTGCACATTGCAACCCAGAGAGCTGTTACAGCTTAGCACGTACACCATCAGATTATTGAGTGTATGCGCAGTGCATGGTGTTGCTGTTGTTGACAGCACTGCAGTCCGTTCTATCACCTGCTTACTTCTGGATTTCATGGCATTGCAGAGCTTGCCATAACCAGCCTAAGTTATGGCGCCGTAGTTGCTCCATGCATGTCTGACAGGCTTGAGCGAAGCGTGGATCCAGATTGAATGACAGCTTGTGAACATAGGAAATGCATGTCTGACATGCATGGTCAAGATCTTTCGCTACTTCAAAATCCCCAGAACGAGGTCAACATGTCCAGATGCGAGGACAGAAAAAAATGCGCATGCTGACATAAAGGTCCGTGCTTGATGAATCAAATCAAGGCCTTGTAACCACCTGAAAAGTTGCACTGGATTCAGCAGCAAGCGCAGACCATGCAGTCGTTACGGGAGGGTGTCCCGAGGACCATCGCACAAATTCTAGAGAGCCACAACTGGCGCAGGCGCAAGGACCTAGTCAACAAGGTCTTCACCCCAGATGCTGTATTTTGGCACCCTTTCTTCATCGTGCATGGTCGCCATGAGATCCTGGGCATTTACCAGGTGCGAGCCTGGCCGTGCAGTTTGCTGCAGCTGGTCGAGCTCCTGCCGAGCGCAATCTAATAACCGGAAGACTTGCTGACGATACAGTTGTGGGGTGCAAACAACGTCAAGATCAATGTCACTTACGATCGAGTGGTGTCAGACTCGGCAAACAACGTAGTGGTCGTTGATCTGCTTGAAACGGTGGTGAGTGCTCCGACCCACCTGCACAGATCAGAACTGCAGACTTCATTTTTCTGTTCCACAACCTGATTCGTGGTCAGTTGATTTCGTAAGATCTTCTTCGCAATCAAAATCCTGTGTGTAAGTATGTATCTGTACAAGCCAGCTGTGATAGAATATTCACACACTGCAGAGGTTATGGTGGATACCATTGACTTGGTTTGGCATCCCCATGAACTTCATATTGCACACTGTTTTTGATGTGGAGGAAACACCTGAAGGCTACATCTATACACGCCAAGAAGTGAGCCCCTTGCCACCAAGCCTGCATGTGAATGCCTAGCTGCATACGCATGCATCATAGTGCAATGAACATCTGGCCATGATACGCGCACTTCAGAAGACATAATCATGGTTGCTTCCGCACCACTGGTTTATTCTTGCAAGCGGACCAATGTCCTGAAGTGACTTGGCGAGCATGTACCGCAGTGTGCAAGCTTCATATATGGTCAGGTCATTGGTGTTTGACGCACTGCGCCTGGTCAGACAAAGTCACACCCAAATGCACGCATGCTGAAGTGCATGTATGTATGAATCACCCTAGACAGCATGCATGTTGAACATTCCCGTGACGCACAATGCATGAAGGCCTTGGCATGTCCTGTCAGAGTTGCAGGCATTTACACACTTTGTACTGCTCAGGATCATGCTCTGGTGCTGGAGTCTCTCATGTACAGCAACCCTCTGCTAACCCTTGGGCTCCCATACTTGCTGAAGAACTACATCTGCCCTGCATCTGGTACATCGTAATGGTCCTCACTGCATACATCAACATGGCAGTGCGCAACCACACTCATTCCTGTTGACGCACTGCTGCTGCATGCTGTATGTTAAGCTTTGTATTGAGCAGTTCTTATCCTGCATAGCAAAATCAACATGCATGACTTCATAGCTGATGTGCAAAAGTCCCACAGCCTCTGCTTTGTACACTGCCCTGCCAAAGCCTTACTGTGCACCCGAGCTTGGGACTCACTACATAATAGCCTCTAGAACATTTACTGTAGTTGCTAAAAAACTGCCCAGGGTTAGTCACTATGAATAGGCAGCAGACAACTGGCAAACTGCCTGCACAACAGCCGCTGCATCAAAGCCAACACCGCACTGGCATAGCTGCAAGTAATGCAGCAGCACAGTCAGTTGTGCAACACATTATTGACATGCCCACAGATACACAGATGCACTGCACCATCAGGCAAGGTCATTGTTCCAATGCTCACACTCCACAACTGTCCAGATCACGCCTACCACACCCTGTTTGTCAGCAACAATGCAGCAGGTGTTGTGCAGGCAGGCTGGCAGCAGCTTCAGGCAACTACCTGCACCGGGTGTTCAGCACAGCCAGCAAGCAAGGGCGGCAGCAGAATGCACGCGTGGGCATGATGGACCTGACAAGGGAGCTCTCCAAGGCTATGGAGGTCATAGGAGCTGGCAATGATGCCCACAGGTTCAGCCTCTGACTTTGTATGCCAGCAACATGCTAGCAACATGCTCCTTGCTCTGCATCTAAGGTTTAGGGTTTTAGGGGTCCACAGGTCAGGATCTATGCCATACTTCCATCCTGACTTTTGATGCTACATGGCCCCTCCTATATGCTTTTGCACTGCGCTGATGGAGGTTAGCAAGCATGGAGTGGGGACGTTTCCCACCCATACAGTGTTGCAACTGAAACCAGTGTTGGTGACAACAACAATACAGATGCAAAGCACCAGAAGTGTGCTGTTAGACACAGGCTCAGTTTTACAGTCTCCAAAAGACAAAAGACGAAAGACGCAGCCACCCTGTTTGCGTCATGGTGGCTCAGCAATGTCATGCTTACTCTTAACATAAATGCGTGCACTGTGCTTGCTGCTCAATGGCAACCTCTACAAACAAGCTGACCCTTTCTTCTTCACCAGCTTCTTCAAATGCTTAAATGGCAGGCTGGTTGATCCCATGGTACCAAATAGCTGTATACACAACCTGGCATGTGCACATAAAGGTCTGGATTGTTTCCCCACTCACTTTTTCTGCCTTTGAAGAGGTTGACTTTCTGTAGGTGATCTCTGAATACAACCAGTAACCACCAACAGAAGCTGCATGCTGGCATGCAGGGTTCACATGATGAACAGCGTCTACAGTGATGACATGACCTTCTGGCACCCAGCGCTGACTGTGGCTGGCAAGCAGGACCTGCTGGGGGTGGCAAGACTCTGGACCTTCCTGTTCAAAGATCTAGAAGTTTATACCAGACGTGTAGGTGTGGCCAATACCAACCTGAGCCTCATTGCATGGGCTGGGCGTCAACCCTGAAGACTGGCTTTTACTGCAGCTTTCTTTGAAATTCTCTCAGCCTCAAGTTTGTTCACAGCCAACGTCAGCAGCATGTGCTTGATGCTGTTTGCTGATTTTATGGTTTAAGACCCTCGACAGCACGGTGGAGCCTTCATGTGGTTATGTCTGTACTTCACATCTGTGCAGCATGTCTGTGTTTCTCAAGTGGGTATGTCATTGCTGCGTGCAGTACCAAGCTACAATGAGGAGGTGATGCTGATTGACTTGGAGAGGCGGTTCAGGCCTCGCCTCTACCCCTTCTTCTTCCCTCCCATTATCCTGTGGGTCCATGTGATTGTGCACTTGGTCAATGCACCAGGCTCCCATGGAGGTATAACCACACATTGTGCATACCTCCTATGCATAACATGCCATGTTTTCCAACCTTGAAACAGTCACGATGATGCAAGCTTGTGCATTGTGCCAATGCCGAGCTTCACACAAACACACGACAGACAGGGGCAAAAGTACTGATGAGACGTGCTTGGTCATAGCTTTGTGCATGGTTCTCAGTACCATGTGGAGAGAGAGCAGGACAGTTGCTGCTGCCTGTGTTCATGTATGCATGCAGCATGCAACACAGAGGTGTACGGTCCATTGGACAGACCATCTGAGCGGACCATGCATGTGTCTCAGCAGGCACAGGTTGCCGACGCAGCCACGTCATGTGCCAGCATGCTTGCACAGCAGCAACCTGAGCTGCCCTAAGTCTCAGCTGGAGTTGCAATACTTTCAACAGACACATTTGCTGTTCCACGCTGCACATGCACGCTGCTTATGCAAACAAGCTTATCTCAATGGCACTGCCACACATAAGCCACCTTGCAAATTGTGCATGGTATGATCTTATTGTGTACAGCAAGCACAAAGACTAAACATGCAGGAAAGCTTGTTCATGGGCAACTGTGCCATCATTGTGCCTGTAGAGGCACAGTGGTGCAGCATCTAGGAGTCATGGTGTAGGGTTTATTCATAAACATGCGTGCAGCAGCTTATCACTTTCTTGGTGTTATGCAGGCAAGCTGATCAGCAGGCACGAGGAGCACATCATGTGGGAAGAGAGCCTGCTCATGCGTAACCTGGGGCCGCTAAGTCACATCTTCCATGACTCATTTAGACCGTTCATGGGGAAGCTGTTCTCTACACTTGGCAACCTGATCTACCACTTTCTGGTGTGGCTTGACCTTCCGAAGGAGAAGAAACTAGAATAAACCTGGAGAGGTTGATGATCACTATGCATTGCCAAGACGTCTTGTGGGTAGGCTGTACATTGGGTGTTTGTAAACTGTGTAAGCATCATTGCTGTAGGATGTGAGTTTCATAGAGCTTAGTTGTCAGCAGAGCTAGAGTCTGGTCTCCAGATTGGACAATTTGTTTGGCCAGCAAGCAATAATGGTATCACAGAACTGGCATCGTGTGTGTTTGATCAAGGCAGGTTGGAAGCAAATTTCACTTTGCACTGTAGGATAGGGTACGGTAAGCAACGTCGCAGTGATTTGTCTGTACCTGTAGTACAAAGTATGACTTGGCCACACTGCAGGCCAGCTCAAGCTTTAGAGAACAATTGTGAGAGTCATCAGATGAGCACCTGAGAAAGGCTCACATGATGCGGACTGTGTGGGCTGTCTCTCATGCCAGCAGGGCACCGTGCAGGCAGAAAGTTGTGCATCCCCGCGGGAGGGACAAACGAATTTGCATTCCCAGCCCAGGGGATGATGACCTATCGGCTTGCCGAATGATGCTACGCCAACTGTCGCGACCGCTGCCGCGCTGCTCCTTATTCGGTTGAGTTCCACGCGCTGCAGTTTTGGGTCTGAACACCTGCGGTAAATTGGGTCATGGCTCCGCCAGGGAAGCCAGCAGGTTCTGGCACAGCTCGCATGGACGCTTCCAAAGCGGCACAAATGGAGGAGCAAATCAAAAAGGAACAAAGGTATTATCCCACCATTGATCTCACGCAAGAGTGTCGCTTCTGCATATGCTCAAGCTGGTGTCCGGCTGCAGGATCCAGCAGCGTGCAACACAGTGGCAGAGAGAGGCAGGTTTACTACCACCAGAGCCTGAGGTGCTGACGTACCTCACCTCCAAAGCTGAGCCTGTGTCAGAGCCGGCTTTGATGGCGACAGTTCAAGGCGATCCAGAGGCGTTCATGACCCTCAACCTGTCTAGAAACCTAGACCAGGGAATAAACCCAGCATATCAACTGCGGGATGGTTTCCAGACGCAGAGCTGCATGAAGTCCGATTTCATTTGGGACCAGCAAGAGGTGAACACTGCTGTCCGACGCAGCCATCAATGATTTTCATGCGCATGCACATCTGCGCGCCACAAAGCATGCATTTTGATCATGAAGCCCTGTGCTTGTTCCATTCTGTCAGAAACCTGGGAGTGTGTGCCAGAGTCTTGCATTGAGGCATACATGCCTGTTGTTAAGGGTCACACAGGCTGAAAGTAATATGTGTATGTTCACAGGAGTGCTGACTCGGTCCCTGCTTTGTGTGCTTTCTCATGTCTCATTTTCCAGGC
>JAABUO010003922.1_pt1 | contig 17619 bp, 17 predicted proteins | sample 5559291 | NCBI WGS metagenome assembly JAABUO01 (sample SAMN10711878, study PRJNA513372) | rock metagenome | isolation source: Antarctica rocks | place: Antarctica: Victoria Land, Finger Mt sud | reverse complement strand
TGCCGAAGCCGAAGAACTGCGCGCGCAACCGGGCGTCACAGTCAGTCAGCCTGTGGCATGGAATGCATACCCCGGTGACACCTCTGGGTGCTTCTGGAGCCGTTGCGCCATCGGGCGCAACAGCAACGCGTCACTCATTTCGGCGTGTCCAGCTGGACGCTGTCAGCCCCGCAAACTTGCTGTGGAGACTTCTGCTGGGCTATGTCTCGCTGTGGCGCAAAGCCCTCCATACATTGCTGCTGACGCCGCCCAACAAAGAAGTTCAGGCCGCCGGTCATCAGCAGAATGCTGATAGCACATGTGATCTTCCTCTCTTGGAGAACGCCTTGCAGAAAACCTCCTCTGCGCCGCGCCTGCCGGTGGCAGCCCCACAGAACATGTGAGGCATGGGACACGCACGGTCTCGTCGTGGGCGCCCTTGTTCATAGCAGGCGCAGGCGCCATGGCCGGGCTGCCATCAGCGTTGAAGCCGAAAATGCTCTGGTGGATCTGGCCCAGCGTCGGCTTGGGCGCCGTGCCGAAGCCGAAGAACTGCGCGCGCAACCGGGCTGCTTGGTTGCCATCCAGAAGCCAGGGGTGGAAGGGCAGGGCACAGCGCCTCAGCCAAGCTGCAGTGCCCCTGAGAGTGTGTACCGACAGGAGCAGCCGCGCACAGCCGGTGGCGCGCGGGGCGGTGCGCGCAGAAAAGCGCACCGTCTCAGACTGTGCGTCCTCGCTGAGCTTCCGGCCAGTGCTCAGGTTGGAGGCGGACGCCGCCACACAGGCCGCCAGCAGCAGCACCGCCGTGAAGGTCTGCATCCCAGCGCTAAGTCTGCGTGCGCAGTCGTAAGGCTGTGAGACCCGGCGCACGCGGCGGCAGTTCTGCTCGCAAGGACCTCGCCCTCCGCGCTCTGCCTGCCAGGGGGTGCTGCTTGCAGCAGTGCGCTGCTGGAGGCCCCAGTGCGGCTCCTGTTGGCCCATATCAAAGACAGGTTGGCCACATATCCCAACATGCCAGGCAGTCAGCCTGGGCTTAAGCCGCCAGGTGAAGTTGCAAGCTGTCTTCTGTGCCGACCATCGCCGGCGTCTGCTGGCCTCTTCCGCGCACGAGCAGAGCAGCACCATTTTCGAATTCACGGTCACCCAGCGGCCTCGCATGTGGCCCGATCTCCAAGACGCCAAGCCGTCTGGCCGAGCGGGAAGCCCCACAGCGCCCCATGCGCACAGCAGCGCTTGCAGGGAGCCCGGCCACCTGTACAGCCCGTGATGGCGCACTCACAACCCTGCATGACGCACTTCAGCCTCTCCTGTGCCCTTGCCGTCTCCGCTGGCCACCGCGCCGCCCGCCGCGTCCAGCATGCTCAGAGCTCAGCCAGCGCGCCCTCCCTCGCCAAGCGTGGCGTCCGGCAGGTTTGAGCGGGGCCCCTGGGACGGGCTCCCGGCAAAGAGGTCCCAATATGTGGCGCACCTGGCTCTCCTGCAGGCCTCAGACGCCGATTGCCCGTAGAGGGAGGCCGCTGGCGCCTGCAGGTGCAGGCCGAGCATCAGGGGTCAGTGCTTGCCTTGCTGTGCAGTCCTGACTAGCATATCAGGCACGCCGCAGCCGCTGGCAGGCGCTGCAGGCTGCACTGAAACACCGGCAACCGCCAGCGGGCGTGCTGGCTGCGGCGCATGTAAGTCGCATTGCAGTGCACGATGGCCGCCCGAGCAGGCGGGTTGCGGCGCACCTGTGTGGACCTGCGCACAGCCCGGGTGTGATTGCAGCAGCGCGTGTAAGTCAGCTGGCAGTCGGCTGCAGTTCTGCTTGTTTGAATTTGGCTGCGCTTTCTCGAACCCCGGCCTCCCCGCAGCCTAACCCCAGCCTACCCACCTCACTCAAATTTTCAACTTCGCCAACTGCCATCCCAGACAGCCGACTCAACAGCTCCCACTTGCCAACCTAAGCGCTGTCCACTACTGAGGCGTTGCTAACAATGGGGGCGTCTGCGTGCAAGGTGCGCTTCCACCAGTGTGCGCTGCACGGCTGGCTCTCCTCTAGTGCAGGGCGCTGACGTGAACGCGTGCCGCGCAGCTGTACTGCTGCTGCTGCGACTGCGTGTCCGGCCCGGACGGGTGCAGCAGCTACCTTTGCTGCTGCAAGGTGGGCTCGGGGCACACAGGATTCGATAAGAAGAGCGGAGACCTGGCCGCGTGCGCCCCCAGACTGAGTAGAGGCAGGAGCCGACTGCTTGCTCTCGACCGCTGGCGCTGCGGCCGGAACGCGCGCTGGTCCTTTTGGATGCTGCCATCACCGGCAGCAGCAGCTTCATGGAGCCAAACATCTGCCAGGTGGTGAAATGACTATCTCTTACCGCCCTCCTGGTTGCGCGCAGGAACACTGACCAGGAGTGCAACTGCTGCGGTGCGGGCCCAGCTCTGCAAGTCTCTGTTGGCCGCTTCTTGCCTCTGTCGCCGCTTCTGCCGGCCAGTGATGTCGCCCGTTGCTGTCCTGCTCAGAGCGGTGTGAGTGCTGCCTGAAAGGCGTGTGGTCGAGTGCAGGCTGCGTCGGGTTCGAAACGCGCAAGGTTGTGCGGCATAAGCAGAGCACAGCTGCCGCCATCACCGGCACCGGCACTGGCACGGCTGCGACGCTGCCCAACACGGCGCCATCGAGCGGGCAGCACCACACTGGCATCGGCGCCGGCATCAGCAACCTGCTGCACCCGCACGGCGGCGGCGCGCAGGCGCGCGGCCCGACTTTGCGCCCCGGCTTTCGCTGCGCCCAAGCCGGCTTCTGGGAAGCTGCCTTCTGTGCGACAAGCTGCGCTGCATGATGCGTGCATCTCCAGGGCGCTTCGCTGACAGCAGCATTGTGCTGGAGTGCAACGCCTGGCGCCTGCTGTGCAGAGCGGTGCAAAGTGGCATCCATCAAGTGCCGGGCAGGCTCAGTGTTGGTGCCTTGGATGAAGGGCAGGGTTGCAAGTTTCCTCGAAGGCTGCTGCATTACACGAGCCGCCTGTTGAGCCTGTGAGCATTTGCCTCTTCTGCCTTGCGTCTGCGCAGCCCACTTGTCATGAAGTGCACGTCATGGCCTGAAATGTCTAGTGGGCTTGTACAGGAGTCGATGCTCATGCATCGTGTGGGCGTTTAACCAGGATACGGCAGCACTGTACACGCTATCTGGGACTGCCCAGCCTTGTACAGGAGTCGATGCTCATGCATCGTGTGGGCGTTTAACCAGGATACGGCAGCACTGTACACGCTATCTGGGACTGCCCAGCCTTACTGCCCCTGAGTGACCACGCTGCCGAGCGGCCGCTCGTCCACTTCTTTACAGCACCAAAGCGTCTCTGACTGTGCATGCATGCATGGCGCAGGCGACCGGCGCCGGCACAGCTCCGCAGTACATGCAGCAGGCCGCGACGACCGGCGGCTACCCGGCGACGGGCAACTACCCGGCGATCGACAAGCCCGTCAAGACCGTCACCTAGGGTATAGGGGCCCTATACCCTGTACCCTATACCCGAGGGGGCCTTGACCAGACGTACTCGCACCCTGTGGGCCTCCGCTTTGACCTGGTAAGCGGGGCAGCCACCCTGCGTGCAGGCGGACATGGCGGGCGCGACAGTGTGCGGGATACTGTAAAGCAAAGCACTTGTGCCATCTTTGGGCCAAGCCATGCGGCAGGTTGCTCCCTGCCTCCTCCCGCGCTGCTGCGCCGCGCTTGTGGTTTAGGGTACTTGATCATACGGGCGGGTGGTTTCCAGGTGGCAATGGGACTCTTGTTTAAACAAGTGCGCCGCATGGGGATGTGCGGGTGTTGCTGGGAAAGCTTGGAAGTTGCCGCCTGCTGGTACATCTGTTAAGTCCACCTGCTGCATGTGCAATGCAACCTGTCTGCCGTCTCACGAGGGCATGCAGCAGTGCTACAAGTGCTTGCGTGCTGGTGCTTGTCAACGTGTGTGCAGCAATGCAACCGACTTGGAATTTGATGACATGTGTGCAGCAATGGTCTCTACAAATGCAAAGGTGTAAGGTGTTACTAGGGCGAGAAAGATCTGACACTTGCTCAAGACAGCCTTGCCTGCCAGCACACCTTCGATATAGTCCAGAATGCATCCAACGCTCCCACCAATCGGGACTAGCAGCTGCAGTGCACATGTACTTGCACAGTGGCAGCCGGCTAAAAGAAGGGGTATCACACAGCAGTGCCCTCTCACGAAAAAAAGATACAAACCCGCAGCGCATGCAGCTGTCGCGACTCGACATGAGCGCACACATAGCAACGCACTCTTCTAGCTTGCCACTTGTGCAAAGGAAGCATCCCAAACGCACACAAGCTTGCGCTGAACACGAACAGCCAAAAGACTGCTGTAACTGCCGCGGACAAGTCCTCACACCGCAAATTATATTATTGCTGAGGACGCAGGAGCGCGCAGACGTCCCCCGTGCGCGTCAAGCAAGCCGCGAGCCCACAGGGCGAACGCCTTGTCAGGTCGGCAGCACTGCCTGGCCGCGCTTGATTTATCTTCAAGGCTTTGCAAAATACAACAGTGCGCCAAAGTTACTTAACTCAACAACGCCTCAGATGATAACCCTACGTCAGCAATGAGCACCGCCGCTGCCCACACACCACCGACGCCCACACCACACCACTGACACCCAAGTTCTTACAAAAGAACTGCAGGCCCAAATTATTCAGTCTCATTCAGTCTCCACACCTCTGGCCCCTCATTTCCCCCGCCGCGCCGCCGCACACCTGCTAAGGCCCCCTGTAGCTGCCAGCACACCGCCCCCTGCCACCACAGACAAAAGTGGCCTCAACGACCTCCCCACCACCGCACTTCCCCCCACAGCACTGGCTGGGTCCGACAGCATGCGTCTGCCAGAGCAGCGGATGATTTATCTTTCCCTTTTTGCACGCAGCCGCCCGAGCCAGGCCCCGCCGGTCCACCCCGCTCCCCAGCGCCAGGTGCTGGCCCCCCGCTGCGCCTGCTGCGCCACGCTTGTCGGGCGCAGAGCCCCCCCCCACCGCGAGCCCCGCTGCGGCGGGACGGCAGCCCCCGCCCGCCGCTAGAGCGGCGTGTTGACGGCCTGCAGCAGGAACGCCCCGTAAGGGTCCTGCCCCTTGGCGGCCGCAGCGCCAGCGGCCGGCGCAGCCTTGCCGGGCACCGCCATCGGCCGCCCCTGGTTGCCGCGCCCGCGACTGGGCAGCGCAGAGGCAGAGTCGTCGCCAAACGGCTCGTGCACGGCCTGCTGCAGGAACGCCCCATACGGATCTGGCGCCCTGGCAGCCGCCGCGCCCCCGCGCCGCACAGGCTCGATGCGCGCCGCCGCCGCCCGCACTCGGCCGTTGCACTCCTGGGCGGGCGGCGCGGGCACCCCCGCCTCCTCATCAAATGGCGCATTGACGGCGTGCTGCAGGAACGCCCCATACGGGTCGGGCGCCCTGGTCAGCCCCGCGTCCACGCACGGCACGGGCTCGGCGCGCCGCGACACTGGCTGCTCCCGGCCATTGGACCCCTGACGGGGCCGCGCGGGCAACCCCGCCTCCTCATTGAATGGTGCGTTGACGGCCTGCTGCAGGAACGCCCCATACGGGTCCGGCGCCCTGGTCGACGCCGCGCCCGCCCGCACAGGCTCGGCGCGCGCCGGCACCGGCTGCTCCCAGCCATTGGAACCCTGACCAGGCCGCGCGGGCGCCCCCACCTCCTCGTCAAACGGCGCATTGACGGCCTGCTGCAGGAACGCCCCGTACCGGTCCGGCGCCCTGGCAGCCGCCGCGCCCGCGCGCGGCATAGGCTTGACGCGCGCCGCCGGCGACCGCTCCGGGCCGTTGCACCCCTGGCCGAGCCGCGCGGGCGCCCCGGCCTCCTTATGAAATGGCGCATTGACGGCCTGCTGCAAGAACGCCCCATACGGGTCCGGCGCCCTGGTCACTGCTGCGCCCGCAGACGGCGCGCGTCCGGCAGGCGGCAGCAGCGGCGCCTGCCAGCTCTCGAAACCCCCGTCGGGCGGCGCGGGCGCCGCGCTGCCCGCAGCGTCGCCAGCATCCCCGCTGAAAGGCGTGTCGACGGCCTGCTGCAGGAATGCTCCGTAGGGGTCCGGCGCTCTGGTCGCCGCCGCGCCCGCGGGCAGCGCACGTCCGGCGGGCGGCAGCAGCGGCGCCTGCCAGCTCTCGAAACCCCCACCAGGCGGCGCGGGCGCCGCGCCGCCCGCAGCGTCGCCCGCAGCCGCGCCGAAAGGCGTGTCGACAGCCTGCTGCAGGAAAGCGCCGTAGGGGTCCGGCGCTCTGGCGGCCGCCGCGCCTGCGGGCGGCGCGCATCCGGCAGGCGGCAGCAACAGCGCCTGCCAGCCCTCAAAGCCCCCGCCGGGCGGCGCGGGCGCCGCGCCGCCCGCCGCGTCGTCCGCTGCCGCGCCCGCATCTTCGCCGAACGGCGTGTTGACGGCCTGCTGCAGGAATGCGCCGTAGGGGTCCGCGGCGCCCTGGGCGGCGCCGATTGTGTCGCACAGCGGCGGCGTGGTCGGCCCCTGCGCCGCCCGCTCCCCGCGGCGCCCGGGCACCGCCTGCTGCCCGCGCGCTGGTCGGGGGTTCAGGTCGAAGCTGCCGCGGTCGCCGCCCCTGTCGCCGAAGGGTTCCTGCACCATGCGCCGCAGGTACGCGCTGTACGGGTCCTCGCGGGCAGACCCGGCGCGCTCCTCCAGCGCCGCGGCGCTCCCGCCCGAGCCCGCGGCCACGTTGCTGCCCGACTGCCAGTGCCGCAGGCTCAGGCTGGCGCAGGAGGAGCGCGGGTCGGTGGGCGGCGGCCCGGAGTCAGCCCTAAAGTTAGGGTCCGGCTCCAGGTGCCCGTCCAGCGCGGCGGCCAGCGGCGGCGCGGGCACCTCGGGCGTCGTCGTGCCGCTCGCCCAGCTGTCCTCGTCGAACGGCTTGTTGATGTGCTCCGCCAGGTACGCCGCGTACGGGTTGAAGCACTGCGGCCCAGCCGCGCTGCCCGGCGCCGCCGGCGCGGCCGCGACCGAGGAGCCCGGCTGGCCGCGCGGCGCGCCCGGCGCGCGCAACGATGCCGCACCCGGGCCTGACCCGCCGCCCGCCGCCGCAGGCGCAGGACGGCGGGTGCCGGCCCCCAGGTCGCCAGCACCCTCCTGGCAGCTGTCGCCAGACGCAGCATCCTCTCCTGTGCCGCCTTGCACTAGCGCAGCGCCGCCGCCGCCGCTGCCGCCGCAGGCGCTCTTCCCGTTGCTCCTATGAGCCGCCCGAGCAGGACCGCCCACTCCGTCACCGGCGCGTGCACCCTCGTCCGCGCTCACGAGCACTGCCCCCGGCCGGCCGCCGCAGCGCCACATCGCGCCGTCCCACCACAGCGCGCTGCCGCCCGGCGGCGGCGCGGGCAGCTTGGCGGCGCACGCCGTCGCCGGCGCACTGGCCGCCCTGCCGTCGCGCGCCAGGCCAGCGGGCTGCCCGGGCTCGCCCCGTGCCTCTGGCCTCGATTCCATGGCCTTCTCAAAGCCCTTGGCCAGGATCGCGACGGTCGGCCCAACCGGCGCGCGCGGGGACCACACGCGCGGCGAGGGGCTCAGCACCTTCTCGACGCCCTTGGCCGGCGGCGCGGCCGGCGGCGCGGCCGGGCCCAGGTCGCCGCTGCTGCCGCCGCTGCCGGCGCGCGACGCAGAGCCGCCGTCGCTGCCTGCGCGCGCGGGCCGCGGGTGCAGGCCGCGCGGCTGGAAGCCGCCGCCGCCGCCCTCGCGCGCGGCCTCGAACAGCGCCATGCCGCCCGCCTCACGCTCGCGGCTCGGCCGCTCGCTGCCGGCCCGCTCGTGGCTGCTGCTGCGCCGCTCGTCGGACGGCGTGCTGTCGCCACGCGTCCCCGCAGTTAGCTCGGTAGGCGTGCCGGACCAGACGGGCGCGAGCGCGTCGCTGCCGCAGCTGCCGCGCCGGCTGCGCACGTAGCTGCCGCCTCCGGGCGCGTGGTCGCCGCTGCTGCTGCTGCGGCGCTCCTCGGCCGTCAGCGCGCGCGGCGGCAGCAGCGATGACGCACTGCCGACGCGCCGCTGCCGCGGGCGCGGCTCCGGCAGCGGCACGGTGTCGCTGCCGCCGCTCGCGCGCCGGTCCTCGGGCGACATAACGCTGCTGCCGCCGGACCTGCGCCGCGTGCAGCCCGCTCAGGGCGACTGCTGTTGTCCGGTGCTATTCCAAGCGCTGGGGCGCCTCGCCAGGAGCTTGCCCGAAGTACCCACGTCGCTGGTCGGGACACCGCTTGACAGCACGCACACGACGGCTCTGTGCTGCTACCCCTCACCCTTGCACTACCCACTACCTATGACTGCGCTGACGCTGCTATGGTGAGCGCACCCGCGCGCGGTCAGGGCGTCGCCGCGGCGCCGCCGGCCGTCAGGGGGCGTCGGGGGCGATGGCTGCGTGCGCAGCTGCCCGCCGCCGCGCCGGCCGGGCGGCTCGACAGGCACCGGGAGCAGCCGCTCGCGCGGCCAGGACGCGACCGAGGCCGGCGCGGCGGCGGCCGCTGCGTGCGCGGCGGCCGCCGCGCGCGCGCTCCGCTTCGCAGCCTCGCTCGCATTCTCTGCCGAGCCCCAGCCGCCGCGGCGCGTCTCGCCCAGCGGCGGCGGCAGCGAGATCGCGCGCCGCTCGCCGCCGCCGCCGCCGCCGCCGCCGCCGCCCCCGCGCGGTGATGCCTGCGAGCTGACGGACCAGGCGCCCACGCCCTCCGAGTGCGACACGGAGTGCCGCAGGCGCGGCCGCAGCGCCGGCGGCGCCGGCGGCGCCGGCGCGTACTTCTCCAGCTGCTTGCGCAGGCGCACGATGAGCGCCTCGCGCGCGAACGGCGGGTGCGGCTGCACGGGCACCGCGCCGTAGCAAGGCCCCGGCCAGGAGGGGTCGCCCTGCGAGCGAGCCGTGACGTGCACGTGCAGCTGCTTCACCTGCGCGCAGCAGCGCGTAAGTCAGGGCAGCGCTCCGCTGCGCTGGCTCATGCAGCACCCAGCTCGAGCGCGGCGACGGGCACGCGCACGCCGGCACTGTCTCCGCACTGTCATGCGCACGTCAGGGCTACCCAAAGACGCACTCAACGTACCGCGACAATTGAGGCAGGCGTGTTGTCCAGCTTCTGCGCAGCACAGACAAGGCCAGCATCCCAAAGCCGGCATGCAGGCATGCACGCATGTTTTGGACAACTGATGGGTTGCTCGGCTGCGAGCCAGTAAGCCGAGCATGTGACAGCGCCCAGCGGGGACAGCAGGGAGGCGAGACGCGGCGGACGAGTCGGACGGAGCGGAGGCGCCCTGCGGGCGCGCCTGGTTGCCGATAGCGCCTATGTTCAGCTTGTCTGGTCGCATGCACTTGCGCAGCGCGCGGCTTGCAGCAGCCACCTCGCGCCACAGCTGCGCCTGGTGCTCCTCCGACAGGTCTATGACCTCCTGCGCTCCAGCAGACATGGTGCACTGAGCGCAAGCCAGACACCAGCAGCAGCCGTGCGTTACAATTATGGCACGAAACGCATCAGGCGAGAGCTGTTGCAAGACGAGTGTGGCCTCTTCGCCCTGGTGCAAGCAGGCAAACAGGTAGAACATCTTGTGCGCGGGGCAGCACGCTGACACAGCGGAGGCTCTGGTGCGGCACGGCACGCGGCAGGGCGCCTGCGAGGCTGCCAGGCTCCCAGCGCTTACATGCTTGGGACCCAGCGCTCATATGCTTGAGACCCAGCGCGCACATACTTGGGAAGTGCGACGGGGCGCGCACAAACACGTCCGGGACCTGCGGCACGAGGACGAGCCACGCCGGGTAGTTGCTGTCGTCGTACAGCAGCACCTTGCACAGGTGGAACGAGCACACCTCGTGCTTGCCCTGCGCGGCCGGGCGCGGCGCGGCTTACGACCCGCCACCCACCGCTCCACCAAGGTGTAATGCGCGCATAGAGTGACTTTGGAGCTTCCTAGCCTGCCCTGCCTGCCCAAGCGCCGCTGGCGGTAACAAGCGCTTCCCAGCAGTGGCAGGTGCGCAGTGGGGCAGGCTTCAGCACCCGCAGCACGCATGCACTTTCGCCCACACACTCGCCTGAGTTCCTGTGGCCTGGCATAAGATCTCGGGTCCGCTGCGCTGTTGTGTGGGGGCAAAGGGTTGCCTCCGCTGCGGGGAGTGGGCAGAGACTGCGGGTGCGTATGTGCCCTGTGAAGGCCCCGGGAAGTCACCTGCGCGAGGCTGCTCCAGAGCCGAAAGTCTGGGTGGGCGCCGGAGAGCGCCGCGGCGTTGCAGGCGCCGTCAGCGCTGGGCTGCAAGCACTGGCTGCTGCTCTTGAACAGGGAGTCGAAGATGCCCATGGCGAAGCCTGCTCGGCTGCCTACATTCCGCTATACGCCACCCGAGACCAACACTTGTACTGCGGGCACTCTGGCCGGCGCCGGAGAGCGGGCGGCGCTCTGGACGAAAAAGGTGCCCTATCGGGCCCAACGAAGGCGGGTCGAGCTGCTCCGTTCTACCTGCGCTGGCCACGCATGAACCGCGTCACATAGCTTCCCGCCCTGCTTCGCAGGCCGGTCATGACCGCCTCAGGTTATTTTACAGGGTTTAGTCCTGGCTAGGAGCGTCTGTACGAGCTGGCTGGCTGGCTGGCTCGACAGCAGCCATGGCTGGCGTGGAGGATGTGCTAGTGGCTCTCCTGCCCGAGCGGGCCTCCAACGAGGTCTGCAATGCTTGTGACACACATCCAGCCTCTGCGTAACAAGGCCTGCACCTGCTGACTTCGTTCCTTCTTTGCAGGGCCTGAGCGCGTCAGTTCTGCAGGAGTACACTGACAGGCTCGTTGCCCGCAAGTCCCAGGCATGGTCATGCCCAATGCGAGTTCAGCAACGCTCTCACGCTGCCTTGCAACAGTCTTTGCTTGCACTTGAACTCGGTGTAGGCAGTTTAGTAACACTGCTCTAAAACTAGGTATTGCTGGCGCTCTACAGTCAGCTGGCGGGCGCATGCATTGGGGCGACAGATGGCGCAGGTAGGTGTCAAACCGTGCCTGCGTTCAAGGTCTGTATTTACTGTACAACGACCATGTGGTTGCACTGCCTCGTGGTACACGGCAGCTGCTGAGTCCAAGTATGTGACGCGCGAGCGCTGGACCTTGCACTGCCTCTTGTTGGCCTGCGCGGCAGGTGCTCGTCACGTCAGTGGGCGCAGCACCTGCCGTGCAGACCACCAAGAGTCGTAGCAGCGGCTGACCTGTCACACTGCTCGGCCTGCACCAGCCGCCAAGCGGCGCCGAGCCCAGGGCGCCTGTGCAGGCGGCGGCGTGGCGTCGGCAGCGGCGCTTGCGGCCGCGCCGGACGCGGCGGCGCTCGTCGAACCAGAGGTTGCAGCCCTGGCAGCGGAGCAGGGCAGGCGCGTGGCCACTAAAGCCAGCAGTCGCTGCTGCGCACTGGCCCTCCGTGCAGCCGTGTGTTGTCGTGCGGGCGTGAGCAAGCCTGCGGCCTCGGCAACGCGCCTCCACCCTCCCTGCTGACAAGAGAACCAGGGAGCACAGGATGGGCGAAATGGACGTGGCTGGATGCAACATCTGATGTGCGCAAAGCGCGAGTGCTCTCTGTCTCGCCTCACGTGTACGCATGACATGGAGCGTCCCGTCCGGGCAGTGCAGCCATCTTAGGACAGGCATGAAAGCTCGACTGGCAGAGCCGCTACGGGTTGCACAGACCAGCGCTTCAAGACCGGCGCCCCCCTCTCTTGTGCATGTAGGACGGCCTGACGCAGCCCCCACCCGCCGGCTGCCCCGCAGGCTGGCGGAGCAGCTGCGCGCGGCGCGCGGTGCGGCGGACGCGCTGGCGGCCGAGGCGGAGGCGCAGGAGCGCCTGGCGCGCTTCGACGCCCACCTCAGCGCAGGCGCGCCGCCTGGAGAGTGTCCAAACCCTGGCCGCCATGGTCGGTTCGCGGGCGAGCATGGACAGCGCGCGCTGGTGCAGGGCCGCACCCTTTAGGCACTCACGGTATGACTCGTGCATGTTTGGGACAGAGTGCGTGTTATGTGTCGCCATGCATTGGCAGCTTAACTCATAAGACACATGCAGTGAGGGCCTGACCCTGCACCCTTCGTCGCAGCTGCACCTGCATGGCTTGAGCTGCGCCGTGTGCGAGCTGCGGCCACACAAGCCCCCTGGTCCCCGCCACAACGCCGCCCGGGTGCTCATGCGCGCCTGCTCGGCGCGCAGGCGCGTTCAGCGAGGCCGCCTGGTGCGCGCTGGAGCTGCGGCGCGCGGGCGCGGGCGCCGCGGCCGCGCCGGGCCTGCGCGGCAAGGGCGAGCAGTGCGGCGCGCGCCTCGAGCAGGCGCGAGCCCAACGAGCGCGCTGTCGTGCACCTGCTGCGCCTCCTCCCTCTCTATCTCGGCACCTGGGCCGTGCGCACACAGGACAGCATGCAGCCGCTCTCGCGCTGGCCCGCTGCCGAAATGTCGCATGCCAGCAGGTGACAGTGCAGCGCATGGCCAGAATGCCAAGAGCAAGGTGAGCACGCGGGTGTGAGCGCGCCGCTGCGCTGCGCATGGCCGGCGGCGGCGGGACGTGGCACCCCTAGCTGCCTGCAAAGCGCCGCTCGCACAGGCGCCCACTTAGTCCTAGACCTCACAGCAGGCGACCAGCTGCATGTCTGAGCCCTGTGATTGCAGTAACTAGTCCTAAGGGTCCTTGATTTCTCCCTGCCACCTGGCCGCAGGCGCTCGCGCGCGAGGTGGCAGCGCGCGTGGCGGTGGAGGGCGGCGCCGCGGGCGGCGCGGTGCGCGTGGCGCGCCCGGCCGCGCTCGGCGACGTGTGGAAGGCGCTGGAGATCGCCGAGCTGCTGCCCGCGCAGCTGCAGGCGCGGCCTACCCCACCCTAATCCTATCCGCGCCGGCCCCGCCGCGCGCGCTCGCCGGCTGCGCTGTGATCTGATGGCTGGAAGCAGGCGTCTGTGACCGGTTTCGGCGCAGGCGGCATCCCCGTTCCGAACCCGCTTGCGGCGCGATCGGGGGAGTCCCCGCCGCGCAGGCGCTGGCCGCGCGGCTGGCAGACGGCCTCTTCCTGCCGCTGCTGGACGCGGCGGGGCCCGTGGCGGTCGCGCGCGGCGCGACCGGCGCGCCCGACGGCGCCGACGAGGCGGCCGAGCTGCGCTGGCGGCCGGACGGCGCGGGCGCGCCCGTCGAGGCCGCGCTGCTGGAGTGCCTGGCATTCCAGGCCGGTGCGCGCCGCTCTAGGGTTAGGGTGAGCGCTGACGCTGCCGCCCTGGCGCTGCCGGCGCGTCTGGCTGCGAGCTGTGCGGGATGCCGGAGGCCCGGCCGTGCGGTGACCGCGCGGGCGCGCGCGGCGCGCAGACGCGGTGTGCGCCGGCGGGCAGGCGACGTTCGCGGCGCTGGGCGCGCTGGCCTGGCCGCGCCTGGCCGCCGCATACATCGAGCGGCGGCTGGCCGGCCCGGCAGCAGCCGCGGCCGTGCCGGCGGGCGCCGCGCCGGACGCGCCCGGTTCAGCCCCGCAGGTAGACGCATTTCAGAGCGCGGCGCGCGACGCGGAGCGCTTCGAGGAGGCCGCCGCGCGCACGGGGTGCGCGCTCAAGTCCCCTAGGGACACGCCCATGCGCTGCTTGCTTGGCGCCCCCCCAAGCTGCCAGCGCCATGACGCCAGGCCGGCCGGCGCTCGGCTGCTGCCGCGTGGTGCGGCTGGGATGCGCGGGAAGCTGCGGAAGCTGCACAGGAGCCCGACTCTGAGGCTCCAGCCCACCCCGCGGGCCGTTCGCGGCCGTGCAAGAGCCGCGCATGTGCTGACCAGGCGCGGCGGTAAGTCCGAGCTCTGCCCGGCGCGGCTGCCGTGGCGCATGGCGTGACGGGGACGCTGCGGCGTGCGCAGCTTCGTGCCGGTGGACGCGGCGGGCTACGGGCGCATCGGCGCGTACGTGCGCCACGCCCTGGACAAGCTGCTGCACGGCCGGCGGCTCAAGGCGCGCCCGGCCCGCCGCGGGGGTTAGGGTAGGGTTGGGTTATACAGAGGGGTAGGTGCGCGGGCGTCTGCGCGCCCTTGTGTCCTTGAGGGAGCGGCTGCACGGCCGGCGGCTCAAGGCGCGCCCGCGCGCGCGGCCCGGCCGGCCCCGCCGGGCCTGCCGCAGAGGGGTTGTGGGTGCGCGGGCGCCTGCGCGCCCATGCGTCCTCGAGGGCGCTGCTGCGCGGGCGGCCGCTCTGTGTCCGCGCAAGGCCCAGCCCCCACAGCCTCTGTGCACGAGCCCTGGCCGTGGCAGCTCGCTGGCATGCATGCCACCCGCTGGCGTGCAACGCCCGAGAGCTGCGCGCTCTGGGTACACCGCGGGACCAGGCGGCCCGAGGGCGCACCTGGCAGCACGCGCGCCGGCGCAGCCTGCGCAGGCTGTGCAGAGGGCAGCCGGCGTGCGCGCGCTTTGCCTGCAACACGCTCTGTCCGCCAGCCCCTTCAGCCTGTGGCTCAGGTGCCGCGCAGGGCTGCGAGCCTCACAAGGGGCATGCCTCACAAGGGGCGTGCTGCGTACCAGCTTCACGCGCTGCTGTGTGCGCAGCAGGCAGGCGCCTGACATGTCTGCATTTGCGTCCGGCGCCGCAGGTGGTCGCTGCCGCGCGGCAGCTGCTCATGGCGCCCGACCATGACACCGTCGAGGTTGGGGAGCCGCTGCGCGCCCCGGCCCCTGCACCTCAGGTGCCGCCGCCTCATTCCTTCCCTGGGCTTGCCAAGGACTTTTGTTATAATACATACCTGGTGCCTCATCCGGTTCGCCCGTTCAACCTGCTGACGCCTGGCCTGCTCAGCTGTGCTGCCCTTTGCTGTTGATGCTTAATGGCGTCTGTTCAGGGCACTGCATGCTGTGTGGGATGCTTGGATGCACCCCGCGTCACCTTTGGCGTGGCCGCTAGCGCCGCTGCGGTGACGCCGCTGCAGAGAGAACGTGCAAGCATGATGACAACGCGAGTGTGGTTTCAAGGCTCCAACTTGCATGACTGTGCAGGCGAGCGAGGCGGCGAGCGAGGCGGCGAGTGCGAGCTTCGTCACTGCCGGCAGCGACGACGCGGAGGACGGCGACAGCGGCGCGCCGGCGTCCTCGTTGGGAGCCCTAACCCTGGCGGACGCGGGCGGGGGCGCGCCCGCGGACGCGGCGCCTGATCTGGCGCTGGAGGGCGAGGACCGGCCGCTGCTCGCGCGAGGTGCGTGCCGGGTCGCGTGCGATGCCCAGGGCGGGGCCGCTGATAACATGCTCGGATGCATAATGAGCCGCGAGCAGCCGCGAACGCCTGACCGCCAAGCAAGGCGCTGACAGGCGGTCGGTCCATGGCCAAAAGCTTTCCTGCCTGTATTGCACGCTCGCGGCCCGAGCAGGCTGGGCATGCAGGATCGCGGTCGAGCTCGCCGCCGAGCTCGTGCCAAGCCAGGAGTGTCTGGGCGTGCTGCGCTCGGTCCGCCAAGCGCGCCGCGGGCGCGCAGGCACGTACAGGGTGACGCGCACTGCCGAGGCGCTGGCGGAGCTCGTTGCGGGCGCGCTGACGGAGGCCGCAAGCTGCGGCAGTCCCGCCCTAGCGCAGACGCTGGCGGCCGCCGTGCGCGACGCGGCCGAGCTGGCGGGCGCGCTGCCGCCCGCTGTGCGCGCGCACGACCTGCAGGTGGCGCCCCCGTCACGCCGCGGCCCGGCGGCGGCCCGCCCGCGGCCGCGCCTGCGGACGCCCCCGGTCCGCAGGCGGCCGCCGTGCTAAAGGCTCTGCTGTGAGCCTCGGAACGGCATGGTATTGAAACGGCTGGGTCTGGGGGCTACGGTGGCGGGAATACCGACTCCTGTGGTGTGGGCGTCCCCTGCTGTGGAGCACCCGGCGGCCTGTGGACCTGCCCAAGGGCAGGTTGTCCCGTAACCTATACATGGGTGTGCAGCACCTGGCGGCCTGTGGACCCTGCACGTGAACCGAGCATAGGGCGGCCAAGCGGCAGGCATTCAAAAACATGGAGCCTGAGCACTGGCTCTCCAAGCCGTGCGCCTCTCTCTGCCGTCCAAGCCATGATGCCTTCCAAGCCATGAGTCGCAGGCCCAGCAGGGAGCAGCAGAGAGAGGGAGCAGCAGCCGGCGGGGGTTTTATCTATCAATACATTGTCGGTAAGCCTTTGTGTGGTGGATATCAGCTTCCTGCCTACCCCTCCCTCCAGGGATGGTCGGTCGAAGGTGTAAAGTAGCCGGTGCAGCGCCGCGCGCAGGTGCCGCAGCAGGCGGCGCTGTTCCACAACGACTGCGCGTTCCTGGCCGAGCGGCTGCTGGCGGCCGGCTACGTGTACGCGCCGGGCCTGGCAGCGGCCGCGCCGTCCGCGCCGGCGCAGTTCGTGGACGCCGCGCAGCGCCTGCGCGCTGCCGGCGCGGCCGTGCTGCGCGAGCAGGCGCGGACGCCCACGAGCATGCTGTCGGCGTGCCAAAAATGCTGGTAAAGTACTGGGCGCGGGCGCGCCTCGCGTGGCAAGCTCGCCGCTCTCACCAGGCCGCACGCGCTAGGCCGCAGGCTGTCTCGCCAGAGTCCTAGCAAACGCATGACGTGTATATGTGTGAACCATCTGGTCGGTGCTCTGTGCGCGCCCATAGCAGCCGCGGTTGAGCTGGTGTGCCGGCAGCCGCAGCGCTCGTGGGACAAAGCATAGTCAGGCATATGCTTCACCTGAAATGATTAGGAACTTGCATAACGTGTGTGACAAAGTGCGCCAAAACTCACAGGCGGCGCCTGATGCCGCGCTCCGCGCCGGTCGCAGGTGCAGCGGCAGTGCGCGGACATGCAGAGCGTGCTGGAGGGCGCCGACGGCTTCCGCCGCATCACCGCCGCGCAGCGCGGCATCGCGGCGCGCAAGGCGCGCCGGCCCGGCGCGCTCAGGCCCGCTCCCGTGCGCACGGCAGCCGGCGCACGTCAGCCGACTGGCCAGCAGCCGCGGCTGGCTGGCGGAGCCTGTGTGGGTCCCGGCCGACACGCCGATAAGGCTCAGGCCGCAGCACTCCTGCGCAGTCCGGCATGAATGTCACCGCGGCGGCGCCTGCTGCCCGCCGTGCTGCGGCCCGCAGACGTGCACACCCTGGCCGCGTGTCGGGCAGGCGGCGCCGGGCTGTCGGCCGCAGGTCACTGCTCAGGGTACAACCCTACCCTACCCTGGTGGCCGTGTGCGCTGACGCCCCCCTCTGCCGCGGCGCGCCCCGCCAGGCCGTTCAGCAGGCGCTGGCTGTGGCTGGCCGGGGTAGGCCAACCCTAACACTACCATGCGCGCCAGGTGGTGCAGGAGGCGCTGGCTGTAGATGGACCGGGTAGGCTACACCCGACGCGCGCACGCGCCGTGCAGCAGGCACTGGCTGTGGCGGGCGGGGGTAGGTTGACCCCGCAGACGCGCGCGCCAGGTGGTGCAGCAGGCGCTGGCGGCGCTGCGGCGCCTGGGCGCCGTGCTGTGCGGCGTGCTGCCGCCGCGCGACCTGGCCGACGTCGCGGGCGCGGTGCTGCAGGCGCTGGCGGCGCGCGTCGTGGGTGCGCACGCTTTGTTTTTGTAATTGCCACAGCCGAAGCAGAGCAACTGTGTGGCCGCCCCTCGCTTGGCGAGCGGCGGGCGTCGGGCGCCGCGGCTGCGCTGTTTGCGCTTCGCCCTGGACACCCACATGCCTGTGCCATAATCTTTTA
>JAABUO010003919.1_pt1 | contig 17622 bp, 20 predicted proteins | sample 5559291 | NCBI WGS metagenome assembly JAABUO01 (sample SAMN10711878, study PRJNA513372) | rock metagenome | isolation source: Antarctica rocks | place: Antarctica: Victoria Land, Finger Mt sud | reverse complement strand
GGACACGGGGTGGCCCTGGTGATCGTCGACATCGATGGGCTCAAACGCGTGAACGACAGGCAGGGGCACGTCCGCGGCGATCTGCTCGTCTGCACGGTTGCCACCATTCTGCGGGAGCAGGCACGGGAGATCGACCTGGTCGCGCGGATTGGGGGCGACGAGTTCGCGGTGATTCTGCCCCAAGCCACCCGCGACGGCGCCGATGCCCTGATCCAACGCCTCGTGCAGACGGTGAACACGCGCCAGGTCAACGGCGCGGCCCTGCGCTTCAGTGTGGGCGTCGCCGTATACCCGGACGACGGAACGACCCCCGCCGCCCTCATCGACCACGCCGATCAACACATGTACGCGGATAAACGCCGCAGCCAGACTGATGCGTAGAGGCTGACAGGCCCTCCCATGAGGGTGTATGATGCAGGCATAGACCATCGTGCCGTGCAGAGGGTCCCCCATGCCGCTCGATCCGCGTTCGTCACCGCAGGAAGTGGCCGCCTTCTTCGATGCGCCCCTGACTGAGCGCATGCTCGCCGACGCGCTCCACCCCCTGCGTGCCGACCCCAACTGGCAGGTGCGCGCGGCGACAACAAATCCCACGGTCTACGACCTCATCCTCCTCTATCGACCGACCGGCGCACCCGCTCTCACCATCCGCCTCGAACGACAACACGCGGACGTGCTCACGGAACTGTCCGTGTGGCGCAAAATCTCCCAGTCCGAGCACGCCCCGTAGCACACGCCACCGCTCGTCAAGCAGAGTGACGAGCGGCGAACAATAACGTGGGAGGACTGCTTGGTATCATCGCCACACGGTCGTCTTGTGCACAAAAATACCCGCGCACCGCAGCCAACATAGACAGGCGACATACCCTGTTGACGCCATACCCCGGTCAGCGTCCAACAACCGCGCTTTGAACATAAAGCGTGTTATGATAGCTTATATCAGGCCGTAACAAGCGATAACATGCGGACAGCGTGCGGAGTTGGTAGGCAATGGTCGCGGGCTAGCCTGGATTATTCATGAGCATTGCGGTCTAACCAAATTGACCGCATTTGGCTGAACACCCGCCTCTGTAGACCGGCTGAAGCGGCCACAGAGCCGGTTTTGGTGTCCAAAGTGGACTTTGGGAGCCGACAAGGACACCATCAGCAGGCAATCCAATTCGATGAATGTTTTCATGAATAATCCAGGCTAGACGCGGACGATACGAGGAGGCCCTGGCGATGACCCACAGTGAGGCTCAGCGCAGTTTCAGCGCCACGATGACCGACGACGAGATGCGCATACTCTGGCAGCGTCTGGAAACGGATGGATGCAAGATTATCCGCTACAATCCCACCAGCCGCGCATACAGCAAAAACCTGTGGCGCATACGCATCACGAACCCCGCCTGGAGCGGCCTCCACGAGGCCGACACGGCGATCGACATGTATTACGAGCAACGCCTCGACGGCGCGTGGGCCGCGGTCGTATGACCACAGCCCTTGTTCTGGCTCAAGGGGAGGGCGTCGGCCGCGCCCGCACCTGGGCAACGATGCCCGACGACGAACGCCGCCGCCGCGCCGTCGAGGCGTGCCACACGCATCACACAGCAGCCCTCCAGGAGATCACCGATGCCTGGCTGACCCTGTACGGCCGTGCGGGCGCGACGGTGAGCCCGCATACACGCCTCAGCTATCGCCGCGGTGTCGCGGTCCTCAGCGCGGCATGGAGGCAAGAGAATATACTCCACCCCTCGCGGGACGCCGCCGCGCTGTGGCTGCGTGAGATGGAGGCCATCGGGCTCAAACCCGCGACGGTCCGGGCGCGTCTCGCCGCCGCGCGCGCCCTCTACGCCGCCTTGCGCTGGTGCGAGGCCACAGACGCCAACCCCTTCACAGACGCGCGGCCGGCCAAGGACACGACCGCCGCCAAGGACAAGCGAGAACCGTACTCCCCCCATGAGCTACAGGCCATCCTTCACGTCCTGGACGAGGAGATAGCCACGGCGACACCGGCGGCGCAAACCATGGGGCGCTACGACAAGGTGCTCATCCTCCTGGGCGCGCACGCGGGCCTCCGGGCGGCCGAGATGATGCAGCTACGCTGGGATGATGTCGATCTGTCGGGGCGCGGCATCATCGTGCGCAAGGGCAAGAGCGGGAAGCGGCGCGGAATCGTTATGAGCAGTAGCTTGGCGGCCGCCCTGGAAGCGATCCCGCCGGCGATGCGCGACGAGTTTGTGCTCCCGTATCGCTCACGGACCAGCGCCTGGACCCGCCTCAGGAATCTATCGGCACGCGCGGGCATTAAGCACCATGGCCTGCATCGTCTACGCCATGCCGCCGGCACACGCATGATGCGCGAGACCAACAACTTGCAGGAGGTCGCCGAGCTGCTCGGCCACGCCCAACTCGACACGGCACGCGTCTACGCGCAGTGGGCCAATCAAACGCAACGCAAGACAGTCGGCGAGTGGTAATGCACGTCGCACGGATCAGTACTCTGGTAGCACACAACAGCGGCGTAGAGCGCGCTATAGCGGAAGCGGAAAGAGGAACAATGGGAAGCAAACCACGCCTGGCCTATATGGTCGTCCATAGCAGCGGTACCTATGGCGCGGCCACTCCCTACGCGGTCGTCAGCGTCGCCTCGGGCATGCCGCACATGCCCGCCTACCGCAACGAGGAGGAGGCGCACGCGGTGGCCGACCGCCTCAATACCGAGGAGACGCAGCGCACGACCCAGCAGCGCACGACCCAGCAGCGCACGACCCAGCAGCGCACGACCCAGCAGCGCACGACCCAGCAGCGCACGACCCAGCAGCGCACCTCGGCCACGGTGCAACGAAAGGTTGACCGTGTGCAAGCAAGGCGTCCGCGCATGACGAGGGAGACGCTATTGCCAGTCGGGAATGACGCGGCAAAAAGGGGCGGAAAATGGCCGGCCACAGCAACGTCGTGACGACGACCCAGCGCTACGACATCTTGGCGACCTTGATGAACTTTCGCACTGTTGTCTCAGATATCTCACTTGTCGCTTCTTGCGCCCGCACAACTTTCCTGACAGTGTTGCGTGCAACGCCACACTCACGCTCCAGCGTACGAACGCCGTGGATACCACGCGCCATCGCATCAAGGACCTTTTGCTCGGCTTTAGACGGCTGATGATGCGGGTTCGGGCGACCTTTCTTATAGTCTTGATAGCACTGCCATGTGCAATACATGTTGTGTCGACCACGGCGCTTGATGCGCTGGCGACAGTGGGCGCACAAGCGCTGTAACGAGCGATAGTGCTCCGCTCGGCATGTTAGCGAACAAAAATGAGGTACGATCTTATGATTGAGGGGCACACGACGCGCGAAGATCTTAGAACACCCAGTACGATCACAAATGAACGTCTGCCGTACCGTCTTCACTGGCCGACACGCCCGACACACAAACGTCATCGTCTCAAAATCAAGCGTTTGCGGGACATGCGCACGATGCAATCGCCGTTCCTGGCCACACGAGTTGCAATGAATTCGCGCGGCACCGCGCCTTATAGCTTCGGCGACAATGAAGTGCTCCCGGGAACAATAGAACGTGCGATCAGCGAACCGCTTGATCTCACTCAAGAAGATCAAGCGGCCACTATTACACCCATGCAGCGCACACGGGACCCATTCTTTAGGCGAGGTCGTCGAGCTATCAGGCTGGTGCCGCACACAGTCGGGACAGTACTTGTACTTACGAAGGTAAGACAGCGGGCGATAACCGCGCGACTTCCCGCATCCCTCACAAAAAGCCTCGTTGCCGGCAGGCAGTTTATTACCGCCATGGCAATCCGCTCGATACGCCACCCGACACTCCGGGTGGCGACAGGCCGATGGTTTCTTAGCTTGGCTACGGATCAATGGAATAAGCTCTTCCGGTCGCGGACATTGGGCATAGTTACATGTGACAAGCACATGCGCCTGAGCTATCTGTCGCTCACGCGTTTCCCGGAAGACTGTCTGTGCGACGATATCCAGTCTGCTCTGCTTGCAGTCATCGCAGAGCGTCCTCTTCTGCGACGGCCAGCGTGCACGAAACTGCTTCCCGCATGGACAGGTCCGTATACGCGCCGCCTCCACACATTTTCCGCTACAGTAGATCTGATGCTTTGCGAACGTGAAAGATGTCTCACACTGGCGACATTGCCGCTCCATCGCACCAATCCTTACACCCTAGGGATGGGTCAAAGTCTGCTAGACGGGTCAAAATCTGCTCGACTCTAGTGTACTACAGCATGAGGGTGTTATGCTTGGCTCAGGCAAAGGAAGAGTAGCCTTCTCAGAGGGATAACTTGGATGTAAAAACACAAAAAGTAAGGCACGTACCCCGGCAAGAGTTTGGCGACCAAACCGGGAATACGCGCCCCCACCAGCGACACACGGCCCTACTGGCGCAAGGCAAGCCCCAGAGGACTGGGGCCGGTGTGTTATCACATGGTCCCTCTATCATGAGGGTCAGCCGGCGATCTGTCAAGGAAACATTGATTAGGAAACGATGCCCCGCGCGATTGGCGCGGGGCACGGAAAAGGCCGGTAGCACACATCCTCCCGCCAAGTTGGTGAGTGCTAGCCGGCCCTTAGACAAAAACGGAGCTGTGGACTATGTCCTTCTCTATGATACCATGTCTAGCTACCCAGGTGCTAGGTAACGTCATAATCGGGGGTAGGCAATGAGTGCCTATGCCTACGACTACAGCGGCGACCCGCACTTTTCTTCCACGGAGAACCACGACCTCTCTATCGAGGTGTCACGACTCCGCACGGAGAATACCCACCTTCGAGAGATCATCGACACACAGCGCGCCCGGATCGCGACTCTCACATCCGAGCAACAGGCACACAAGGCGCTACGTGACAATCCCAACCTGACACCCCTGCGCAAGGACGCGCTTGAGGTTGTCTACGAGCTACTCGGCTGCCCGCTCGGCACGTCGCCGGCGACGCGCCCCTACCCCGATACCATCATCAGCCACGAAAAGGTAGCTCAACGCCTGGGCGTCAGCGCCAAGCAAATCGGCAAGCACCTGGCCGATATGGAGATGGATGGCTGGGTCAAGCGATCGCTCGCCACCGGCGTCAATCCCAAGAACGGTAAGCCTGTCAAGCACTACCACTACGCCCCCGTCGAGGGACAGGCGTTCCTCGCCAGCGTCGGCGCACCCGACAAGCTCGTAGAGCATCGCGCCCCTGGCACAAGCACACTGAAGACCGATGCGGAAAAGAGCGCGGCCAGGCGGCGATTAATTGAAGCCCGCTGCCCGGTGTGCAAAACGACGGATTGCACGATCCATTGCAGCAACGGCCACACGACCCACATGGATGACGTAGAGGACGCACAGCCACAACGCGCGTTATCCATCGTGCGCAACGTGCCAGAAACAGACGAGAAAACCGTGAGGGAAGATTCTTCCCTTACGCAAAACGCCCCCGGCGTGATGGAAGAAATGTCCGATAGCTACCTATCCAGTGAAGGTACGTATCCGGAGGAAGAAACGCCGCTCCCGCTCGACGAGGAGCCCGTGAGGGAAGATTCTTCCCTCACGGTGCAGGACGCTATCGCGACGCTGGAGCCGGTCGTCACGCGCCACCACGACGCCGTGTGCATGAAAGGGGGCAAGCCTAAGTACCTCTCGATCGGGCGACCGCTGACCGCGGCCGATGTTACCGCGCATCTCCTCGGCAAGCAGACGTTCGGCGCGGGCTTGTTGTACGAGACACCCGACGGTCCGCGCGTCCAGGCGTTGGCGTGGGATGAGGATGGCAGGTTCGACCGTTTAACGCGCTCGGCGACGCGCCTGAATAACGCGGGCCTCCGTCCGCTGCTCGTGCGCAATCCTATCGATCCCCAGCGCGGCCACCTCTGGCTGTTGTTTACGGCGCCGTGTGATCCGGCCTGGGCTATTGCAGCCGCGGAGCGCATCGCCCCGGAGCTGCGCACCGTGGAAGAGCGTTTTCCCGACCTGAACGAGAAAGGTGGGGCGCGCGTCCGGTTGCCTGGTGGCGCGTATGTGACAGGCGATGGGCGGCGGATACCGACACAGGTGGCGGCGGGAACGAAGGATGGGCCTGGGGAGTGGCTCGACGGCACGACGCCAGAGGCGTGGGCGCTCATCGGCGTGGCTCTGTCGGACCCGGAGATCCTCGGGGCGACGTTTGTTCCGCGAGAGGATCGCCCCAAGTTGCGGCCCGCGCGCAATGCCCCCCTCGTGCAGCGACGCCCGATAACGCCCAGGGCGGGCACCGCGTTCTTCGCCCGGTTCAATGCGGAGAACCCAATCGAGAGTATGGTTGAGATCGACCGGCGCGGTTTCTTTACAGCGCCATGGCGGTCTGAGCGAACGGCCAGCGTTCACGTCTTCGCGGATGGGCAACGGTGGAAGGACTTTGGCCCCGATAAGCGCGGTGGTGATGCTTTCGACCTGTGGTGTGCGCTGAATGGATACTGGCCAGCCGGTGCGGATCGTCCCGACCGGAAGGCGGCCTATGGCGCACTGAACCCCCATCCAGCACGAGAACGGGAGCTACACATACCGGAGGGTTCCGCAGCCACGGCGCAGGGGGTGCACTCATGACCCTCACCGTCGAGCGACCTGGGGCGACACAGGACGCGCCCCACGCGACACAGGGCGCGCCAGGCGCGGTCGAGCCGGGGCTCCTGCACGTCGAGGTCGACCCCGATGCCCCCTTCGTGGCGGGCCATCTCAGCGCCGTCGAGATGGGCAAGGCGGCGACGATCCTGACGTACCTCCGCGAGCGTAGCGTCCTTGTGACGGCGAGCCAGGAGGAGATCCTGCTGGTCATCAGCCACGAGATCGCGCCCGCGCTCGTCACACGCGTCGCGGTCGTCGCCGCCCTGCTCCGCGCCTATCTAGCTTGTCCCCAGTGCGGTCAACGACATAGCCTATGTCCACCCTACGGCCGGTGCTGGCCATGCGGCCAGGAGGCACAACAGGCAGAGCGCGGGCCGTGTGCGTTCCTATCTCGTGGCGCCGAAGTGAGCGAGGAGGCCGCCCATGGTCTCTAGTGTCGCGGCTCCCGTCGCGGCGCCACCCATCACGCTGACGGTCGGCGCCGCCATCACCATCGACCCGGCCGCGCCCTTCGCGCTACGTCGGGCCATCGGCGCGGCGCTGACGGTTGAGAACCCGGCCCATCGCGAGGCCGAAGAACACGGTCGTAGCACGCGCGACCTTGAGCCCGACCTGTCCTACTACCGCCAGGGCCGCGACGGCGGGCTGGTCGTGCCACGCGGCGCTGGTGACATCGTGCGGGCGCTGTGCAAGGCGCATGGCGTCCGCTACACGGTGATTCATGAGACCGTCGTCGCCGAGCCGGTCGCGTTCGACGAGCGCGTGACGCTGAGTGACGCACAGGAGCGCGCTGTGGGCGAGATGCTGGCGCGACGGACGGGCGTCCTCTCCGCGCCGGCGGGCAGCGGTAAAACGGTGATGGCAATGGCGATGATTGCCAGGCGGCAACAGCCGGCCCTCATCATCGTCCACACACGCGAGTTAGCGTACCAGGCCATCGCGCGCGCCGTGGCGGTCCTGGGGCTCGACGAGGCTGAGATTGGCCTGATAGGGGACGGCCAGTGTCGCGTCGGTGAGCGGCTCACCGTCGCTTTGGTGCAGAGTTTGGCGCGGGGGATACCGCCGGCGCTCCTGCGGGTGGGCTTCGTCCTGGTCGACGAATGTCACCACATCGCCGCCGAGCAGATGGCGGCCGTGGTCTCACAGTTCCCCGCGCGGTTCATCGCCGGTCTGAGCGCGACGGTCTATCGTCGTGATGGTCTCGACAAGGTGATCCACTTTTACTTGGGCGACACGCGCGCGACCATAGACGCCGCGGACCTCACCGACCGGCTCGTGCATCCCCGTGTCGTCAAGCGCGATACCGGCATGCGGCCAGAGGGTGACACTTTTTCGGAGATCGTCGGCCAGCTCGTGGCAGATCCCGAGCGGAACGCGTTCATTGTCGGCGACGTCGTGCGCGGGGTGAAGGTTGGTCGCCGGTGCCTCGTCTTGTCGGATCGCGTTGAGCACGTCGAGGAACTGACGCGCCTGCTCAGGATGGAGGGTGTGGCCGCCGCGGCGCTGCATGGAAGGCTCGGTAAGAGGGTTCGCGCGCAGGTCGTCGCGGACCTCGCCGCCGGCGTGATCGACGTGGTTGTGGCGACGGGTTCACTCGTTGGCGAAGGCTTTGATTGTCCACGTTTGGACACGCTTTTTCTTGCCACTCCGGTCAGCTTTCGCGGCCGCGTGGTGCAATACCTTGGGCGCGTGAGTCGTAGTGCGCCGGGCAAGCTCGATGCGTTCGTGTTCGACTATACCGACGACAATAGGATGCTTTGGGCCACCTATCGCAACCGCATGGGGGTCTATCGTACCCAACAGGCCGCGAGGGCATCATGAGTGACCTACAGCAGCTGATCCATGCCGCCCGCAAAGCCGGCTGGTCAGTCCAAAAGCGCCACGGCGGGCATCTCTGTTGGCGCGCGCCAAACCGCGCGACGTTGGTGTTCTCGGCGGCGACCCCGAGCGATTGGCGCAGTCTGGCGAACGTGCGAGCCAGCCTCAAGCGAGCTGGCCTTATCATGAATGGAGACCGGCCCCATGGCTAAAGAGATGAGCAACGACGCGGCCCCTAGCATACTCAAGCTGCACACCCGCCGCGAACTGGCCCGCGACGGACGGCCGGCGATGACCCGCAAGATGCTACGGCTTATCGGTGAGGCTGAGAGGGACGAGACTGACGCCGGTAACGGCGCTGATGGGGAGTGTGACGAGCTTGCCGACCTCGACCAGGAGCGGAAGGCGCGGGCGCTGGCACGGCTCCAAGCCGAGCATCCCCAACTCTACGGCATCGTCTACTTGGTCGACCATCGGGGACTGTCGTTGCGGTCGGTCGGGCGGCACTTGAACCTTGACCACCATACCGTCGGGCGGCATCGCGACAAGGGACTGGCGTACGTTCGGGACTGGTGTCAGGGCGAGCGACAGGCAAGCTAACTGCTAGAGACAGGGGGCACGCCGCATGTATCATGTGTACTTGCACCATATGTCCCCATTATGTATACTTGGGGTGTCGTAGTGCGCCCACGCACCGTATAACAGTAGCACCCACACGAGAAAGCCCGATACACAGCGGTTGTGTATCGGGCTTTTGCATGTCCAAAAGGAGAGGGCAGATGGCGACGGAAACGCGTGATGCGTGTGGGCGGGTGCGGTTAAGCCCGCCAAGACCCGTGCGCTATAACCTCATTTTGACGCCAGGGGAACGCGATGAGTTGGACCGACGCGCCCTTGAAAGCGGCTATTCCAGTGCGGCGGAGTTTATTCGTCGGCAGCTTATCGGCGGTGAGCCGCGTTCAGCGGCCTAAAAGGAGATGCCCATGCCCCCGCGACCCACGCCCATGGAAACGTTACCCACGACGGCCGCCGAGGTACGCCTAAGTGATGGACGCCTCGCGCGTGTGCGCGACGCCGATCCGGCCGCCGATCGGCGCATTGACGTGTTGATGTTACAGTGCCGGTTCCTGCGTAGCGGCCGAATGAATCCCCTGGAGGGCGCACGAGCCCGCGCTGTCCTGTCCATCATCGAGATCGACGGCGAACCGCTGCCGTGGCCACCGTGCCGGCCGTCCCACGCCGACCTGACAGCGTATTTCAACAGGTTCACGGTCGAGGACGTCGAGCAGTTGGCCGTGGCCTATGACGCGGCCAATCCAGGTGCGACGACGCAGTTACTGAACACGGGACGCCGTCGCGGACGCGTAATGGCCTGAAGGAGATCCGATGGGTTCAATCTACGATTTATCGGTGGCTATTAGCCTCCAGACGACAGCGTTCTCAACCGGCGCCAGTATGGTGCTGCGGCTGTTCAACAGCATCCAGCACTCCGCAGGCATTACCGGGTCGCAGATAGATAAACTTGGCCGATCGTTGGCGACGTTCGCGGCAGGCGCCGCCGTGACCGGCGTTGGTTTTGGCCTGTTCAGCTTCGTCGATAAGGCCGCGAAACGCGCGGGCGACCTTGAAACAATTCTAGTCGGCATCCAGAACCGTACCAGAGGCACCATCCCCGGCGGTCAACTCATCGACCCGCGCACGGGCCAACTCAGTACGTCCGGCGCGTCGTTTACGAACAGGCTGACAAACATAGGTATGGGCAATCAAATGTCCACCATCGACGTGGGGACGGTGGCGCGGTCGGCGTCTCTGGCCGGTATTACCAACTTCAACCAACTGCAAAATATGTTGAAGCCCCTTGCTAACTACAGTGAGGTCATGTTCTCGGCCACGAAAGCCGATCCAGCGCAGAGCGCCAAGATCGCGACCGAATTTGCTCATTTGTATTCCGCGTTTGGTGACAAGAAGATTGGCGGCGTGAGCGACACGCAGTATCTTGTTGATCAACTTGGCAAGGCCATGCAGATCGTCCCTGTGTCGCAAGACAATTTCTTGCGCCTTATGTCCCAGTTCGTCGGTACGGAGCGCCCTCTCTATAAAAACAAGGGGTCTAAAGCGCTTATCACCGACACCATCGACGAAGGCGTCTTGATGGCGCAGATGGGCCAGGGTTCGCGCGGTGGCAACCAAATATCGCGCATTATTACGAACATGATGGGCGGCGCGCGCGGCAAGCCGGCGCAGGCGGCCATCCTTGGTATCCAGCGCGGAACAGGTATTCATTTTGCCGACGCGCAAGGCAACCCTAATGACCCGAATATGCTCCTTAAGGCGTTGGCAACGACGTACCAAAAGTTAAGTCCTGTCGCCGCGCTGAAGGAGTTCAATACGGCCTTCGCCCAGAACGGCGCGCGCCTTGCGGGCCTGTTCGCTGATCCTGTCGTCGGCTCACGGCTAAAGGCTATCGCTGACGCCATGAAGTCCATGCCCGACACGGCAGCGCAGCAGCGTGCCTACAACCAATCGTTGCCCGGCCAGCAGGTGCAGGCGCAGAAGAACTGGGACAGCGCCTATACCAACTTCGGACTCGTGGCCCTCCCGGCCATCACCAAGTTTGCCACGGCTATGGCAAACGCGACAGCGGGCCTCGTGCGCTTCACGCAACAACACCCGGTCCTCTTGAAGTTCATGGCGACACTGATGCTTGTGACGGCGGCGATCGCCCTAGTCGTTGGCCCGTTCCTAATGCTGGTGGGCCTCATTGGCGCGGCGTCCGTGGGCTTCGAGGTCCTCGGTGGCATCGTCGGTGTGATCGCGGCGGTGGGCTTCGCGCCACTCTTGATCGCGGTGTTGGCGATTGGCGCGGCGATCGTGGGCGTGACCTTGCTGATTACGCACTGGGGCGCGATCACCAAGGTTGTCGGTTCCGTGTTTAGCGCCTTCGGCACGGCCCTCTACAATCTGACACAGTGGATCGCCACGCACATTCCCGGCATGGGCTTCATGAAAGACAAAACCCCGCCGCTCCCGAAGATGGAAGCGGTGAATGTGGGTGGAATGGACCGCATGTTGCCCTATGGGACCAAATCTCTCGCCTACAATACCGGGACGGCGGATGTCATGCTCCCCATTCACCACGGGAAGAAGGGCTATTATGTCGATATTCCCGGTCAGAAACCGGGCGGCACGGGCGGTGGTGGGTCCGTGTGGGACATGCCTCCCATCCAGAGACGCACACAGCCCGTGTGGGACATACCTCCCATCCAGAAACGCACACAGCCCGTGTGGGACATGCCTCCCATCCAGAAACGCACACAGCCCGTGTGGGACATGCCTCCCATCCAGAGACGCACACAGCCCGTGTGGGACATACCTCCCATCCAGAAACGTGGAGCGCAGGGGGCAGCTCCCGTCTACAATCTGCATATCGCGCCGGGGGCGGTTGGTCCCATCCATGTACATGGAGCCGACCATCACGACGAGGAGGCCCTGGCGGCGCGGGTGGGCGCTCATGTGGTCCGTGACCTGGGTGACCATCTTGTGCACACGCTCACGTCGGGCGCACCCTCCGTGTTGGGCCTCTCGCCCGTCCTGGGCACGCCCGCGCCACGCTAATCGCCCGCAAGAAGAGGAGTTCCTGCTATGTCCACGGTGTCGCTGTCGCTACCCTTTCAAGGGTCATTTCCCCTCACACAGGGGTATGGCCCCGTCTCACTCGCGCTATTCGCGAAATCTGGCGAGCCGCCTGGACATGGCTATTTAAAATTTCATCAGGGGTTGGACTATGGTTTGCCCTGCGGGACGCAACTCTACGCGGCGGGCGATGGTACGGTCTACCACAACACTTATGAGTCAGGTTACGGCGTCAACGTCGTCACCATTGACCACGGGCAGGGCGTGACCTCCCTCTATGGACATCTGAGTAGCAAGACGGTGGTCGATGGTGCGACCGTCAAGCGCGGCGATCCTATCGGTCTTAGCGGTGGCGGGACAGGCAACGCGGCGGCGGACGGCGTCTCATCGGGGTGCCATCTCCATTTAGGCATCTTGTTAGACGGCTACCACGATCAAGACCCGAACCTCTATCTGACGGGGCAAGGGCCGGTCGGCAGCGCGGCAGGCGCATCCGTTCCCGCCGTTCTCTCGCCGGAGCAGGCCGTCTACTATGCCCGTGCCGCTGGTCTCCCTGAGTCACAGCTAGCGACAGCCGTCAGTATCGCCATGGCGGAATCAAGCCTCTCCGTGGCCGCCCACAACCACAACCCGGCCAATCCCAACGGTGCTGACGCCTGTAGCCGTTCAGGGTCCGACGATTGGGGTCTGTGGCAGATCAACACCTGCTACAACTCCCAATATAATCAGCAGCAGTTGACGACCGACCCCGCCTACAACGCGGCGGCCATGGTCGCGCTCTCCAACGGAGGGACGCACTGGGCCGGCACATGGAGCAGCTACCCATCGGCGTCGAACGTCTACCTGTCGCACGCACAGGCGGCCGTGGCGGCGACGCCGGCGGGCAAGGTCCCGTCCGGGCTTGACGCCTCTGGCGCGTCGTACACGCCCTACCAATCGACGCAGGCGGGTGGCGGGGCCAGTGATCCCACGGCGATACCGGCTGATACGACCCCCCAGCAACCTGTCCTCAAACTCTTCATCGAACCGACAACGGTGCGCGTCGACCTGTGCGCGCCGCCCGGCAGGCCCCGCTTTCGCCATTGGCTGCCGACGTGCGCCGTCAAGATCGCGGGCTATTGGCTGCCCGTTATCACCTGCACCGTCAACGCGACGCAGTATCTGACGCCTGGCCGCGCCTCGGTGGTACTGGCGCTTGACGATACGCGACGCCGCGCTGGGAACGCCGTTGAGCACGCGCTCTACGAGCAGGGGTGGCAGCAGATCACGGTGGCGATGGGCTACGTCCCGCCCAAGGTGGTCAACGGGCAGACCGTGCCCGATCTGGTAGCTGTGGGTGGTCCCGATGCCCTCCCCAAGATGTTCACGGGCATCATCAATCAGCAACGACCAAGCCATAAAGGCGCGCAGCGGCAACTTTCATTATCTGCCGTCGATTTATCGCTCATATCGAGCGACCCATCCGCGACCAATAGCGCGTTCAAGGCCACGGCCGTCAATCAGAGCGGCTTCGATCTCGTCAAGACGCTATGGTTGGCGCATAACCCAGACGGTTACGCAGGGCTGACGATCAAGGGCGGCGGCGTGACCGCGGCCAAGGTCGGCGGCATCTTTGGGACGAACGCCGTGCAGACGCGGCAGAGTGGCCGCACGGAATGGGCCGCGATGGTGCAGGCAGCGCAGGCCGAGGGCGCCACGCTCTATATGGACGGCTCGACATTGGTGTACGGACCGATCCCGGCGCCCGGTCCCGCGCTCCATCTGGTCTACGAGAAGGCGGGCGTCCCGGCCGGTCCTTTGATCGGCGTCGATCCCGTCATTCAGCCACACAACAAGCGTGACTATGCCATCATCGTCAATAGCTATCAAACCAAAGACGGATCCACCGCGACGGCCACGGGCGGCAACCACGATAGTCAATCAACTGCGACGATTTGGGAACACGTCAACGTGGCCGCCGACAAATTGCAGGGCAAGGCCGACAGTTACGCCAACCTCTACGCCGCGACCGAAGTCATGTTGACGTTGACGATGGCGCATCCGGTCGGCGTCAGTCGCGGCCAGCCCGTCGTCATTGACTCCGACACGCTCTATACAGGTTTCACCGATCCCGGCCAACCCCACTACACCAGCGGCATTCAGCACGACTACAAGAGTGGCGCCGGACTAACGCAACTCATCACGACGACATCGCGCCCGCTGGCCGTGCTCGGGGTGGAGCAAGCGCAGAGCCTTGGCGGGGGCTTCTAAAGAACGAGAGAACCGAAAGGAACAGACACGATGACGGATAGGACACCACCTGCCAGCACGCAGGAGTCAGTTGACCAGTATCGCGCCGCAGCCCAGCGCTGTGACTGGCAAGGGATGCTGGTCGCCAAAGAGGAACTAGCGGCGAGAGCAGAGTACGATGTGGCGATGGAGATTCGTCGCGCACAACAAATCCTCGGCCAGGCGACGACGCGATTGACCGCCGCGCAGAGCGACCGGGGTCTGATGGAACAGGCGCTGGAGGACGCGCGCGAACGTGCGCCGCTGGCAGCCGAGCAGGTAGCCGTTGTCGTTGACCCGCGCAAGATGGCAGAGGTGCACGCCGCAGCGGCGTGGTGGCGCGACCAGATTCCGACGCGCGAGGACGCGATCCAGGCCGCCGAGGGGCGGTGTCGTGACGCGGACCAGAGCGCGTCGGATGCCCAGGCGACCCTCGATCGGCTACTCGTTGCGGCGTATGCGCGCGTACAGCCGGGCGTGAAAGAGGAGAACAAGGCATGACCACGATAGCACAGACCAAGACGCCGTTTGAACGATTTATTACGCGCCTGGTGGTTCAGGTCAAGCAAGGCACGACCTTCGCGCCCGAAGAGTTGCACCGGCTCATGGTGGCCTTCGCTTCCACTGAGGGTGTCCGCTTCACGCGGGATGAGGTGGACGGCGTGCTGGCCACCTTCTCGTCCCATGACCATGCGGGTGCTCCCGCGACCGTTACCTTCGCGACCGCGACGGGAGCGCAACCGCGTGACGACCAGGGACCGCATCGCGGTAAGGAGCTGAGCCCCGAGGGCCGGCGGCAATTGGAGAACCGGCGGCAATTACTCGATACGACACCGCTGGGTCGCCAGATCATGGTCCTAGAAAATCTGGTGGAGCACCTGGCCGTCGAGGAGCATCTGCGCGACGCAGGCCGGGGACCCTACCGCGGCGAACCCCTGACGCCGGCCTACCGGCGGCAATTGCTCGGCTCGTCGCCGATCGGGCGGAAGATCCTGGCGCTTGAGGACCTCGTCCTCGCCGCCGCAGCGGCCCCTGCGGCAGCTTTTTCAGCGGGCGGCACAGGCAGCAAAGCCGTGACAAACGACTACAAACAGCAGTCGCTCACCTATGCGCAGCTGTGCCGTCAGATCCTCAAGGATGAGGCCGCCACGCAGGGTAGGCGGTAGTGATGTCCCGTAGCTGCACCGTGTGCTGCCACGACCAGCGCGGCGCTATCGAGCAGGAGATCGCTGCCACCACGTCGGCGCAGAAAATATCCGCGCTATTCCGCGTTTCAGAGGATGCCGTGCAACGGCATAAAGCGGAACACTTGCCGAAAACGCTCACCGACGCGCGGAAGGCGGACGATGACGAGCGCGCGCTCGACGTTGTGAAGCAGTTGCGCGTCATCAATGGCGTGAGCTTGCAGATCCTGAACGAGGCGCGACAGGGCAAGGACCCGCAGACCGCACTCAAGGCCGTGGATCGCATCCACCGGCAGATCGAACTGCAAGCCAAGCTGCTGGGCCAGCTCGATGACCGGCCGCAGGTCAACGTCCTCATGGCCCCTGAGTGGCTCCAGGTGAGGTCGGCGCTGCTCATGGCCCTTGCGCCCCACCCCGAGGCGCGTCGAGCCGTGACGGCTGCCCTGATTGCCCTAGAAGCGCCGGCGGCGATAGGGGTGGCCTAATGGCTGTGTCGCCCATTGCCGCCGACCTGGCCCGTGCGCTCGACCCGGTGCTCCTCGCCGAGCAGGTTGGCATTATACCCGACCCGTGGCAGGCTAACGCTCTCCGTAGCGCCGCGCAACGCGTGCTGATGCTATGTAGTCGCCAATCCGGGAAGTCCACGATTACCAGTATCCTGGCTCTGCACACGGCGCTCTTCACCCCTGGAAGCCTCGTCCTACTACTGAGCCCCAGTTTACGGCAGTCCGGCGAGCTGTTCAAAAAATGTATGGCGACGTACAAAGATCTGGGCCGCCCTGTGACCGCTGAGTCCGAAACAGCGTTGACATTGACGCTCGACAACGGGTCGCGCATCGTGTCGTTGCCTGGATCGACAGACGCCAACATCCGGGGGTACAGCGGCGTCGATCTTCTGGTCATTGATGAGGCAGCGTGGGTCGCGGATTCTTTGTACATGAGCGTACGCCCCATGTTGGCCGTGAGTGGCGGCCGCCTGGTCGCGCTCTCGACACCGCACGGGACGCGGGGATGGTTCTTCGAGGCGTGGCGTGGCGACGAAGCATGGGAGAGGTACGAGGTGCCAGCGCCGCTGTGTCCCCGCATTTCGGAGGACTTCCTGGCCGAGGAGAAACGCAATATGGGCGAGTGGTGGTACCAGCAGGAATACATGTGCCAGTTTAGCGAGGGGCGGACGCAGGTGTTTACCCGTGAAGAGGTGGAAAATGCGTTCCGTGAAGATGTTGAGATATGGGAATTATAATGCAGCAACAGAAACGAAGGGTCACAGGACCTATCACTATCGGCGCTGATATTGGGCAGCGCGTCGACCCGACGGCCATCGCCGTGGCGGAGGCCGAGACACGCGTGATTGAGGGACGGTCGGACACGGTCTACCACATCCACCATCTGGAACGGTTGGCGCTGGGGACTGACTACCCCGCCGTCGCCGAGCGGGTGGCGACCGTCACCGCCGGCGTGACGAAGAGGGGAGCGCTGGTACGGCGGCTGTACGCCGACTGTACGGGCGTCGGACGCCCGGTGGTGGACATGCTGCCGCCGGCGCTCATCCGGCAGCATGTCACGACGCCAGTGTGGGCCGTGACGTTCACGTTCGGAGATCGCCGCACCGAACACAGGGACGAGCGCGAGATCATCATGGGCAAGGCGTGGCTCGTCTCGCGCCTAAAAGTCTTGCTGCAAACGGATCGCATCTTATTGCCCAAGATGGACGAGGCGACGGCGCTGGTGAAGGAACTGCTCGACTACGAACTCCGGCAGAGGGACAACGGAAACGAACAATTTGGGGCCTTCGTGGTCGGGAGTCATGATGATCTCGTCACCGCGCTGGGGTTGGCCGTGCAGGACGTGGGCCGCGCGCCGGGCTCTCCCGTCGCCGGCGGCGTGCGCACGCCCTTCCGACCGGCGCCGCTGCCGCGTCGGGGCTGGTAGCGGATACGAGCGGGTACGAATAGCTGAAGCAAGGAAGGATTGACGGACAATGTGTACCGACGACAACATGCCCCAGGGGGGCGACGCCGAACGCGGCGAGGGGACCATCAGGCGACTCATCACCGACGGCGGCTTCGGCTTCATCCGACCAGCGCGCGTACACGGGACCACGCGGAAAGATCTCTT
>JAABUO010003918.1_pt1 | contig 17624 bp, 28 predicted proteins | sample 5559291 | NCBI WGS metagenome assembly JAABUO01 (sample SAMN10711878, study PRJNA513372) | rock metagenome | isolation source: Antarctica rocks | place: Antarctica: Victoria Land, Finger Mt sud | reverse complement strand
GTGTTCTAGCTCACACACACACACACACACACACACACACACACACACACACACACACACACACACACACACAAGGTAGCAGTTGCTTCTCAAGCTGCTCCGTGCTCAGTGCAGACATAATGTTGCAAACTGTGCTGCTGCATGGCATGCTGACACTCCTGTAAACAGTCACAATGTATGTTGGGTATGCTGGGCATTGTACTTCAGGGAGATATCTGAGACACAAATGCATGAGGCAGCAGAATTCACTCACTTGTGCCTCCAGGATTGCAAACCAGAGCTGCTGAGCCTTGATCACGCGCTTGGCACGGCCCTCCCTCTCAAACTTCTGGTACAGGGCATCAAAGGCTTCTCCCCAACACTCTGCCAGCCCGGGGGCCTCGTTGGGGCAGAACAGGGACCACTCTGCGTTTGCCTCCACTCGCCGCATGAACAGGTCGTTCACCCATAGCCCGTAGAATAGGTCCCTTGCCCTCACCTGTGACAATAAAGGGCAAGATGTACAGCACCTATCTACACTTTAGGTACTATATAGGGACTCCTAGTGGGTACCTGGCAACAACAATTAGCTGGAACGCCTGTAAATTATTACTATTATCTACACTTTGGCCCTGTTGCGTTGACCCAGCCCTATGAGGTGGCAACGAGACTAGTCTGCATTGGCATCCTATCTGTCATGTTGTAAGTAGACTGCTTACTTATGAGCCCTCACAGTATAAGAAGCACAGGTCTGAGGGTGTTGACGCATAATATCGCTTTTAGACTGGACATACGCAACATTTTAGTGCACGCTGGCCTTGTTGTTTTTTGGGCAGGTGCTATTCGAAGTAGCACACTTTGTTCTGCTGTGCAGCAGATGTGCTGTTCAGTTGAGTAAGGGACAGCAGCTCTACAGTTGCAGAGACGAAGCCTCTGGTCTGGCTATGCTGAATGTGCTGTGAGGGCTCTACTTACAACAGGGAAATGTATTACGCAAAGACGGCTTGCAAGAATAGTCAGCTGCATGGCTAATGTGGGGCCATTGTGCAGCATACAGAGCTTTGATGCCATGATGTGTGTTTCTGACTGACTAATGTACGGTGAAGCTGCGGAAATGGACCAGACACATACCCTGGCCACATGCATGCCACAAATTCCCCTAAAGAATGCTACATGTGCACAGCAGCTGCAGCTTACACAATGTTGTGTTTGACAGCAAGCCTCATTACAGATGAAACAAAGCAAACACTGACCTCTTCTTTGCCATGGTTCTTGCGCAGGTCCAACCACTCGAAGATGTCACTATGCCACGGTTCCAGGTACACGGCAAAGGCCCCCTTACGCTTCCCTCCACCCTGATCTACATACCTGCACCACCACCAGGATGAGCACAAGCAGCACATCTCCACTGTCAAACACGCTTGTTGCGATACATCCACCATGGTCTACACACCTACAAAGCTACTGGTGCGAGCACAAGTGGTACATATGAACGTTGCCAATTGTGTTTGTTGCGAGGCTGCTGCAGAACGTCTAAACAGGGAAAAAAGCATGTGCCTGCCGCTGCAGGGCCATTTGTTGCCAGGTTGAAGCTCAAAGCAAAGTGACAGCATCAGCACCCACAAAGCTGCCGCTGCTACTCAGGATCTGTTCAGAAAGCAGCAAAATCCAGCAAAATGTGGTGAATGCCAAGGGCAGCACATACAGGTGCACAGATGGATTACCTTGCAGTGTCATTGAAGACACGGAGCATGGGTACAATGCCATTGGAGTTGCCATTGGTCCCCCTGATGTAGCTGCCCGTGGATCTGATGTTGTGCATGGACAGCCCAATGCCACCCGCACTCTTGGAGATGCAAGCACACTCTTTCAGCGTGTCATAGATGCCCTGCAACAGCACAGAGCCCTTGTCAAAACCTGGCTTGCTGTCCTGATAAGTCCTAACAAGACCTTACCATTGCCTGTCGCTGGCATGAGCGCGGGTGGATCTGCAAAAGGCTGATTTGCAGACTGACCAACCATATTTTCCTGCTTCCCTAGCTGTAGGTTCCCTATTAATAAGGTGTGAAACCCATTCAGCTTGTCTTCAGTCATGATGTGATTGCGCGCGAGAGACAAGGGGCACAGTTTAACATTGATTTATTGCTTGCATTGATAGACATGTCAGGTTACCTGGCCAAGCAGGTACCAAAATTTGCAGATGTGGCACGGTACAGGGACCATCTTTGCAATGTTTTGACATCGTTCTGCGCATGCAAGGTTGCTACTCACGCGTGAATGTCTGTCTCTACCACAACAGAGTGCAGTAAGCTTGCTGCTCACGCACTCTGTGTCTGATGCTGCTATGATAGTTTGCAGTCTGTCAAGCGACTCACCTCTATGCTGTCGCTCTTCATGCAGATGAGGAAGCAGGAGGACAGCTGCGGCCTGGGTGTACCAGCGTTGAAGAGTGTGGGGGAAGCGTGTGTGAACCAGCGCTCGCTGAGCAGGTGGTAGGTGTGGAGTGCGCTCTCAATGTCTGTCTTGTGCATACCAACTGACACCCTCATGAGCATGTGCTGGGGTCGCTCAACCACTGTGCCGTTCACTCTCAGCAGGTATGAGCGCTCTAGAGTCTGCAGGAACGCAGTCCACATGAGGATGATTCTGACAAGGGGATCATCCCGTCTGACAACAGGATCATCCTGGCAAGGGGATCATCCTGACAGGACAAGGCTGGCATGCACATCCATCATGCACAGCCTAGCACTACTCATTTGTGGGACATCAACTAACATTACAGCACCCTATGCAGCTGCCGCTGTAAAGCAACTGTGAGTGTAGGGAGTTCATTCAAGCAGCTCTGTGTGTGTTCTTTGGAACCACGTCGTGTGGTCTGCACGAGGGTGCAATGCTAAAAGTATCACCCAGCATGCAGATGGATGAAAGTGACTGCATCTCAATGTACCTTGAAGCCAAAGTAATCGTAGTCGAAGTCCCTGTCATAAATGATTTCACTATCCAACCTTTCAGCGTGCTGCAGCACACAGCACACAGTAAGAGTCCATCAACAGCACACTTGCGAACCAGATGGTCATCAAGGACTTCAGCAGCAACCACAAGCTAAGGTTAGAGCAGTTAGTAGCAGACACTATTTGAAGCATGTGAGGAGAGCTTGCAAAAGAGGTACCTCCATGATAATGGCAAAAACATCATCAGCAATGAGTGGCGCTTTCTGACCATTCTTGGGGTTGATGTGATTGTACATGATCTTCACCCTGCATGTTCATATGTTGCGGCATCTTATGGCAATGTTTCAGATGAATAGTACACGTCAAAGCTTGTACAAAGCAGAAGCCAGACTCACGTCTCACTGAATGACTTGAGTGTGTTCTTGTGAAGGTTGGAGACAGCAATTCTTGCCGCAAGCTGCAGCACATGAGCTTGCGTAAGCTGCCATGAGCTTGCGTAAACTGTCATGTCAGCACAAGGTGGGCGTGTTGCAGTAAAAGGTGCACAAGCAAAGTCCAGCTGGTATCTCTGGCTATTGTCAATGTTTGCTCAAGAGGGTCTGCAAGAAACGAGCTCATGCATGGGCTGCTGACCAATGCATAGTCTGGGTGGGTGGCAGTCATGGAGGCTGAAGTCTCTGCAGCCAGCTCGTCAAGTTCACTGGTGGTCACTCCTTTGTACACCCCAACTGCAACCTTCTGGGCCACCATGACCTACATCATGAGAGTCTTGTATGTTCAAACAAGGCATATCGCACGACTTGGCCAAACTATTAAGCAGTAAGCTTGAGGGACCGTTCAAGTAACAAAATGATCCAGTAGCGTCAAAGCCACGACTGCTTATGGCAACTAAGAGATGATATCTTGCGCAGACTCACCGGGTCGCAGAAGTCTGTATTGAGGCCATATGACAGCTTTGTGATCCTCGCGGTAATCTTGTCAAAGTGCACTGGCTCTTTCCTGCCGTCCCTCTTGAGGACGAACATTGTCCTTTCACGGAAGACTCAGAAACAGATACAATGAGAGAATACAGGCGATGCTTTGCGATCCGGTCTTTGCTACCCACAAAACGTCTGTCAGCGGGGAGCGGCGAGCATAGCACGCTTAACACAGCAGCTTGTTTAAACGCATAAATCGAGAAATGGTTCCAAAAAAAATAAAAAAAATATTAAACTTTACAGTCTCCCGACGCCGTAGTTGAATGTGTAACTACAATAACGGTGGTCCGGTTCTGACTAGGATTATTTTAGTCACAGCCTTAGTCAATTACGGAAGCTTCCATTGACGCGTATTGACAGAGATAGCTTCCGGCTTCTGAACTGACAGAACCCATAAAAACCAGTCTGCAGGGTCAAGCACTTTAGGACACCAGGTCACAAACAATCGCGCTCATCCAGTCCTTCGCGTCACATCTATATCTTTCGCTTGCGTGCTTTGTCGCCGAGCTAGCCCAAACAGCCTTTCACACAGTGTGATGGCATCCCACCACAGCGTTGCCTCTGGATCCTCCAGCTTTAACAGTAGCATTGGTGGCAACCCACATCACCACGGTCGTAGGCATGGATCTCACCCACCTCCACCTCCACACGGCGGGTCGCGCTCGCATTCACCCCCCCGAGGGCACTGTCCTGGTGGCTTCAATCCTGAGCAGCGATCACAACATAGCCCTCACAGAGGCCGTGGACATCACCACCGTGGTCCTGCACATCCACGCTTTTCTGCGTGTGGGGGTCCGCCTGGAGGATTTCATCACGGTCACAGGCACGGGCCACATGGTGGCTACCACGGCAGACCAATGCACGGACAAGGGCCACCAGCACACCACGGAGGACCTCCTCCTCACAGCCGCCATCACTCCCCAGCGCTGGTGCCCACTCAAGAGCGTCACTTTCACGACGAGCAACCACCTCATCAGCTGTTGCAGCAGTTGAGTCTTCGCGAAGGACCACCTGCTCATGGTCCACCTGCTACTCATGGCCACAGGCACCGTGGACACCACCATGGCCCTCCTCACCCACACCACCATCATTCAGACGGCCCAGGGCGTCACCACCATGGCCCTCCTCACCCACGCCACCACCACTCAGCTGGACCAGGGCATCATGAACGTGGCCCGGGTCACCACAGGCGCAGATCACCCCACCACAGACATGGCAGCCACTCTCCACCACGTCATGGCAGCCACTCTCCACCACGTCATGGCAGCCACCCACACCATGGACATGGGCCTCCATCCAACCTTTGAGTGGTGCCTGGGGCACAGTCATGTTTGTCAGGTGAGTTCAGTTGAATATAATGCTTGTCATGTGAGATTTACAAGTTAATGAGCTGCATGCGCTGTTTGTTGCATGTTGTGACTGGTGTTGCAATAGTTTCAATAGCATAGCCTGTATGTCATGGTTTGCCAATGTCAGTGTTGCCTTCCTTGGTGCAAGTGTTGTTATGTGCGTGCAATGCTCTGCACCCTCACTTGTATTGCGCTCATGGAATCACCCTGATTATGTTGCTCTTTCACAAACGCATGCTGACTTAATGCATTGGTTCCTGCAGATGCAGTTTGCCACCTAAAAAAAGAACAGAAAAGCAAAGCAGAGGCTGAGCAACAAAATCTGGTGGCAAGCATGGTAAAGGACAGGCTCTGGCTGCAAGGCACAGACACAAGACAGCTTGAAGCCCATCTCAAGCACTGTACCATATTTCTGGGACGTTAGTAGCTTTAGAGTGAGCAGCTTACGTTGTATTATAGATTGCTCTAATTGTCTGTAGATATTTTCGTTCAAAAAAAACAGCACCATGGAGGGTTGCTGAGCAAAAAACAAGCATGTAAAAATTAAAGATGGCAGACTGTAGTGTGTGCTTTGCTTATGCATTCAAAGTCTGCTTTTCCAGCATTGTGCTGTATGCATGCAGTATTACCACTTTGCCTTGCTGTCTTTATCTAATACATCTGGATCTGTGCATCAACACATCTCATAAGCTGTCCACACTAACAGCACATGTTTATTGACATGCATCACAAGGTGCAGGCCATGCAATTGCCATAGCTGCCTTATGCACGCATGCATTTCTGTCTATTGACATTGCACCTGTTAGGCAGGGTTTCTTGCTGTATTTGCTTTGTTGCATGAGTATACTAATTGCGGCTGCATATGCATTGAACAGGAGGCACTGCAGTCTCTAGGAAATAGATACACACGTCCTCTGTTCCTGGTCGACTTTACAGCGCCGACATTTACAGCTTGCATATCTTGACTGAGAAGGACTCTCAGAAACAAGGTCAATAAAGAATCTTGACTGTCAGGACATTGCTGGCGTTACACACACTTACTGGAATCACGGGCCGTGATGCGTCAAGGAAGCATGTTCTAGAGGACTCGGCGCCATTGATAATATGGCGTCTAAGGATGCATGAGTTCCTTGTGGGCTTCATATGCGGCTGTGCACCCTCTAGCCGATGTCCCGACCTCTTCAGACCTCAGACCACGCTGTATTTACCAATTACGACCAGCTGCAGTCTCGCCCGCCAGAATCTTATGCTGAAGGAGTTTATTGGGCTGATTTGCCGGCGGCAGAAAGGACTCGATGGATGTTGCAGCAGCAGGTTTGTACAAATTTTGCCTTGCTTGAGCGTGCAGCTTTGCACCTGTGTGGCATGCCTCAACATTAATGTGCGTCATATGCATTCGCTTTGAAAAGCTGATTTCGAATACAATAGCTGCCATGTTGTAGTGGGAAGAGGAGAGCAAGGAAGCAGCTGCCGTGTGGACAGTGTTCAAGCAGGTACAGCATGCATGTTAGGCAGATGCCTGTGCAGGCAAGATCAAAGATTGCATTGCATCTTGCGCTACTGCAGCATTACACGTCTAGCAAATTACTATGTGTGATATATTTGAATGGCCAGGCGCCCCAGATGAAGCCGTACACTGTCTGACATTGTACAGCATGTCGTATGCAGCAAAATCATTGTCAGCACGCACAGCCTCACAGTCCTCTCTCGGCGTCATTACTGGAATGGCCGCAATGACGCAACAACAGTAATTGAGTATGCACAAGCCTGTAGCCCCAAAAACTCAGAAGTTTTCAGTGGCACGTTGACAATGTTGGCCAAGCAAGCATCAAGCGCCAAGTTGTCAGCAGTGCATGTGCTTGCAGGACCCCTTAGAACCATTTGTCATCTTCTGGAAGCGTTACGTCATCTCTGGGCTGGGGATCTTTACTGCAGGATATGTGCTGTTCTCCATCAGCAACATTCATACCCTGTTTGATCAGGCTTATGGCCCTTGCTGGCAGACGTGAGCTCTTCTTCACTCGACTTGTAACCTGCTACACCTCTCCTGTGCTGCATCCCAGCCTGCCTGTGAAGTCTGCAGCTACTGTAGTGTACTGTACTGTATGTAGTCTGCTGTACTGTATGTAGGATACATATCCTACCCTATGTTTAACACAATATGATTTACACCGTACGCGTTACACATCATGTTGACGTCTGTGTCACACGCCTGTGGTGTTGAATACACGCGCCACATGCAGTGCAGCATAATGTGCATGTAGCAGCAACTCAATTTGACCAGTCTTATGCATGTAAGCATGTCAGCATTTGGACAAAGACACACTTGTGCAAGCTCTGGGTCCGTCCGGCTTTCCAAGACTCAAGCAAGGCCGGAACTACACAGAGGCTACATGTCGAAAAGCCAGTCAGCATGCGTGAATTCTACTGAAGAGAGAAGAAAAGAGAAGACTACACCTTTCGGCGTCAATTGCATGACAAGCCAAGTATAAGACCGGGCTGCCCAGTTCTGCTGAAGATTTCTATCACGTTTTGCAGGTACACAGAGTGCAGTGAGGTGTGGACGCAGACCACAGACTACTTCCAGGTGGTGGGGATCATCCTAGGGCAGCTGACTGTAGGGTTTCTTGGGGATTGGCTTGGACGGCGATGGGGTATGATCCAGGTATGGGTCATACCCCCTGATGAGGGTTTATGCATGATGAGGGAGTTTGCATGATGAGGGTATATGCATGATGAGGGAGTTTGCATGATGAAAGTTTCTGCATAATGAGGAACACTGCTTGATAAGAGTCTCTATATGGCGTAGTTCTTGCCAGTTGGCTGGTGCTTTCATCTGTCTGTTTGAGTCTATGCCAACATGCTGTTATGCATGTGGGCTGTCATTCTTTGTGGAGGCATAAGTGCTGTTGAATGGCTTTCATAGCTTTGTCAAGGTCCTATATGCTGACTGCCAATACACAACCTCATACAGGGAGTGACTCAGAATGGTACGATGCTGACCCTAGATGCAGTCAACATGTCCTTTTTGGGATCGAGTATCGCAGGCTGAAGAAGAGACAGAAAGAGGCAAATGATTAGTCACAGGATTACGCATTTTGAACAAACAACCCAAAAGAATGAACAAATGAACGAATGGACGCAAGATGGAACGAATGACAAGGTCCTGCTTCTTGCAGGACGCTGTAGTGATGCTGTTGGGGACCATCATGCTAGCAGTGGCCACCGGCACAACCACAAACGGCTGGGTCATCATGTATGCCATCTCCCAACTGGTCTTTGGTTTTGGAGTGGGAGGTCAGCCTGGCTTCAGCAGCTCTTTGTCACAGCACTGCTGCTGCTACTGCTGCATTGAGCCATGCGTGCTGTCCTGAAACTGCTCAGTGTGTACACCCTGTTCTGTACCAGCCACCAGGCTGAACAAATGTGCCAAGTAGAGCCAGCAATGCATGAATGCTGATGCGAACCTGCTGGCACACCTCAGTGGTCCTGATTCCCTGCATTACCTCGGCTGTGTGTTGTCTCAAGCTCTGCGCACAGAGTAGCTCGATAGCATTTACTCGTGAGCAAGGCGAGCTGAGGATGCTGTCGTGCAGGTGAGTACCCAATGACAGGAGCGCAAGCAGCTGAGAAAGAAGTTCCTGGCAGCAAAGCGGATGTGCTCCACCGTGGACGCAACGTTGCCTTAGCCTTCACCATGCAGGTGAGCTTGTCACCACACACACCACAAACATGAACCAGGTAAAAGATAGGTTAGGCAGTAGCACCATGGTTCGGGATAAGATTCACAGTTTAGGCAGCAGAAATGTGTTTGGAGACAGGCTAGGCGGTCGTCTCACTGGTCTCTGTGGCAATCACCCTTGGCTTTCCTAGTAATATAGCTGGGCAAGCTGGCATGCAATTTCTCCACTCCACAATCCAGCACACTCGGTTGCACAGCATGCTGATGCATGCCAAGTCAAAGCTGAAATGCATGTTTGCTTTAGATCATGCAGGTAACATAAGATAGGTTAGGCAGTCAGCACCCACACACAAGCAATGAGTGATGGTCAGCATGATCTGGGTGAGCAAAAATGGGCGCGCGAGTCTTTGTGGCAAAGATCACTGTGATTCCAACAACTGACTTGAAACATGAGTGTGCAACTGTTGTATTCTAGACACTTTGTGTGGGCACCATGTGGATTGAGACATACTATGACATGGTCAATGTGCCCACCAGTCATGACCTGGTCAAATGCAAGGCCTGGCACCTCTGCAAATTGCGCTCCTCTGGATTCTTTCTGGCATCTTGGTTGCATATGCTCAGGGGTGGGTCTCTGATGGGGTGGGTCTCTGACGGGGTGGCTCTCTGATCAATCTTAGGCTGGTAATGCTGGGCCTACTAGCTTTCAACAGCAAAGGCAGCAGAGCATGGTCCTACTGTATGTTAAGGATTCTGCATCCTTGTGACCAACAAGTGCTGCTTGCTGTAGTGCCTACGCACACGAGAGTAGAAACTGTTCGCTCCAGGGTCTGTTTCTCTAGGCACTACAGGTGCTGCCTGCTGTACAGGGGTGGGGCCAGCTGGCCAACCTTGGGGTGTTGATGGTGGGTCTGCTGGCCTTCAACAGCAGGGGCAGTGGGCCCTGCATCCATGATTCTACTGGACGCACCAGGCTCTGTATCTCTAGGCACAACAAATGCACTGTGATGTACAGGGGTGGGGTCAGCTGGCCAACCTTGGGGTGCTGATGGTGGGTCTGCTGGCCTTCAGCAGCAAGGGCAGCGGTCCATACACCCATGATCCTACTGTACGTTCCAGGCTCTGTATCTCTAGGCACAACATGTGCTGCCTGCTGTGCAGGGGTGGGGTCAGCTGGCCAACCTTGGGGTGCTGATGGTGGGTCTGCTGGCCTTCAACAGCAAGGGCAGTGGGCCCTACAGTCATGGGGCAGCCGGTGCCACCTACAGGTTCTCCTTTGGCTGCATTGCCGTACTGATAGCCTGGCTGGCGTATTACCGTACCTGGCGTATGAAGCCTGTAGCTGGCTCTAAGATGAAGCCTGTCAAGCAAGCTGAAAAGGTGAGTGTAGCTTCCACACAAACAACTTGGGATGCCTCTCAGGTCTGGGATTTGTTAAATCTCAGGGCAAGCAGCTGCTGTGCAGCTACATCTGGTATGTGCAATCTCTAGATCATCCTTGCAGGCTCTTACAGGTTTGAGGAAGCAGACTGACGGGCGTATTGCCTGAAATTGCCCATACACGTTGCAGCTTCTGCTTGTCTCCATGTATCATTCCCCAGGCATTAAATTACTGCCGTCACTCTCTGTGTCAATAACAAAGACTGTGCCTAGCTGACCATGCGTGTCCAGCCACTGTTGCTGCCACTAACACCAGTACAGTCCACAAAAGCACGATGAGATAACAGAAAGAGCCGACTTCAGCATGCAACGTTGTCCTATGGAGGAAAGGCGCCAAAACCCACACATCAGAGACCCTCGAAAAGGCAGAAGCTGCAAGACTAGCAAGACCTTGAGGTGTTTTGCAGGAAGCTGGCCGTGAAGCTGCTTCATTCAAGCTGCTGCTGACTCATTTCTGGCACCGCCTGATCGGCACATCAGTCAGCTGGTACTGCAATGACTTCCTGTTTTATGGCAATGCCACCTTCCGCAACAGCTTCATCAGGTGTGGGCAAATAATGATACCAAGACAGTATCTGAGGGTTCATCGAGCACATGCATCTTTGACTTTGATTATCTGCATCTTGATGATCAGCATGTCATGGCCTGGAGGCATACATGTGATGAGTCACAGTGGTACGCTGCCGCATTTGGCGTAATGCTGCAGCACTTTTGTCAATAAACCGATTATGTTTACTCAATGTACATTTGCTGTCTTTGGGACTCATCAGGGGATCAACAGACAATAAATTGGACATGACCTCGGCTTCCAGAGGTGCAGTCAAACAACAAAGGTTTTGCGTCAGTCCTGCCAAACTGGCCAGTGACTCATCAGTCATGCCAATCCGGCCACTGACTCATCAGTCATGCCAACATGGCCATGTGACTAGTGCATGTCATCAGTCATCAGTCTGTTTGGAGGCCTTCTTTTGCCGGCTGTATCTGTGCATCACGCTGCAAACAGAATGCATGCTGATGGTACGCAGCATTTTGGTGGGTCCAAACACGTCAGTCATGACCAACTAACTGCTGATGGTATGCAGTATTTTGGTGGGCCCAAACACATCAGTCATGACCAACTGGCTGTGGAATCTGCTGAACGTGGGAGTGGCTCTGGTAGGCTACCATGCAGCTGCCTTTTCCATTGACTGGAAATGGTGGGGCAGAAAACGCATGCAGGTGCAAAATCAAGTCAAGCAATGTGGACATGCTGGTGCATGTCGACTCACCAAAAGCAGGCATGCAGGGTGACATGAGTTGCAGTGTTTCTCACTTCAAAGCTATTGCAAATATTTGCTATTCACATGGTATGGAAGTGTTCAGTCCAACTGGCAGCTGTCTCCAACTGATTATAATACACTATGTACACTAATGGGAATAAGCTTGGGTGCCAATTGACATTGTATCATCCTTTGGCAGAAGGTCATACTGTCAACGATTCAGTTCAATTCATAGAACATGTTCACGGCACCAAGTGCAACAATGCTGCAACCTCAGGAAGCAAACTCATCACATAGTTTCAAGTGTGATTGCAATTGCATTCATACAGCTGCCTAAAAATATAGTCAAGGCTTTGCTGACAGTCGAAACCTTGGCAGCACAGCAAGCCTGCTTGGGTGACCACAAGACAGCCTCAGAGGTCACTGGCTGTTGTCCAAAGTCTTGGCCAAATAGCATTTCTTGGCAAAGCTCTACTGCTAAGCAACACAGTTGATACCAGCAGAGCCTGATGGGATGTGAATAGTTCTCTGCTGCTGCAGGCGGTAGGGTTTCTGGCATGCTTTGTGCTGTTCCTGGTCCCCGCCTGCCTCTGGGACTCACTTACAGGAAGCAAAACTGGTGGCAAGGTCTTTCAGTTCATCTACTTCTTCTCCTCCTTCTGGAATCAGTTCGGCCCCAACTGCACCACGTTCCTGGTTGCTGGTGAGCGCCTGCTCTGCACGCTTTGCATGCTTTGCTGCTTGCATGGAGGATCAGCAGCATACTTTCGACGACCTGTTTTGGTGAGGGTCAAGCGTACCTTGCTGTGGTTGGGAGCTGCTGCGGCCTGCTTTGCTTTCTAGCCTTGCTTGGTCTTTCACTTGTGCGTCGCCTGCTAACCCTGCTGTGCTTGATGTGCCTGCTGTGCTTTCAGAATGAGCGTTGTTCTCAATCACTGCGGCATTGGTTGCACCTCCCACCGTGACTCCACCGGCTTGTTGGACAGTGTGCACAGGAGAGCATAACTTTTGGCAGCTAAGATAATCAAACCTCAGGGTTTGTGGACCCTCAGTAGCTACTAACCATTGGCCACCTTAGCAGTCTGACCCTGAAACGGCCCTGTGAAGAAGTCAATGCTCACGACTCGTACCACAACACAGGCAGTTATGACATCTATGGATTCTGTTTGCAGCTGAGGTGTACCCCTCTAGTGTCAGGTCCCGGGCCCACGGAATCTCTGCAGCAGTGGGCAAGCTAGGAGCCTTGACCCCCACCATCCTGTTCAACTACATCAGTGACCGGACCAAGTTCTGGGTGGTGTGCTGGGCGGGCCTCATAGGCTGTGTTGTCACCCTGGTGTTTGTACCAGATGCCACAGGTGCACAATAACAACAACAACAACAACAATAACAAATAATGTTCATAATAACAATAATAAAAATAATAAACATAATAGTAATAATAATAATATTAACAATAATAACAACAACAAAAATAATGGTAATATTAAAACAGTAACAACAATAGTAATAATAGTAGTAATACTAATAATTACAATACTAATAGCATAGTAGTGACAATTTTAATGCTTTCCCGCTGAGGTAGGTAGATGCAGGACATGTGCCACAGGCGAGCCATCTAAGGCAGCTGTCACCTTTGCTGTTCTTTGCCTAGTTCTTGTTGTGGCCGTGCTGTAAGGTTTGGCCATGCAACACGTGTTTGGTGTTTTGCCGTAGTCAAAACCCCTTTTGCTACAGTCAAAACTCCTTTTGTTGCTGTCAAAACTACTGCTCAAGGTTGCTTTGAGTTTTGTGTTTCACTTGCACAGACTGCGACACGCCAGCATGACCTCTCACCGATGTGTGTGCGTATGCATGCAGGCTTGAGCATGCTAGAGCAGGAACAGCGGTGGGATCTGATTCAGCAAGGCAGGGCTGAAGACTATCATGGGGTTGCAGTCCATCCCCGGCATCTGTCTCTCTTTGAGAGAGCAGTGCTGAAAAGGCACCGTCAGTACCGCCTCCAGGCAGATGTACAGATGGCAACACCTTGTGACTCTGTGCACACCAACACAGATGTGCAGCAGTCATCTTGTACCCTACAGGCAACTCAGGTAAGTCAACTGAGGCAAGCAAAAGCCCAGTGAGTGTGGTGCATGCTGCATGTGGGTGAAAATTGGCTTGAGCTGAAAAACGATTCTCTGTGTCATGTGGAGATGATTTGACGCCCACCAGACCAGGCTGTTTTGTGCAGCCATGCAGAAAAACACTCCTGCAGGCTTTCTCAGCAGTTACCCATGCTTCAAGGAGCAATGTGATGAGGCCATGACATGACCTGCCATGACTGCTTTGCTGATATACGTAAAGCTTAGTGTCCAGCAGCACAAAGGCTGCTGCATCAAGTGAGTCATGTATGCATTTGTGTGCAGGATCAGACAGGCAACTTCAGCGCTGTATAAAAAGCTCATGTTTGGCAATGAGTTGCAAGGCTGATCAAGCAGCAGCGCAGCCAATTGATGCTGAGCACTGCATCTGCATGACAGCCCCTGTATCAGCCCCTGTATCATAGCCCCAGGTGTCTGGACAGCAGCCTTCAGCCTTTCAAGTTGAGGGTGAATGTTAAGAAGAAATCAGTATTGATCGTCACCGGGCCAATCCAACAAAGCCTGTATGACCTCTCCAAGCCTTCACCCCTACAAGGTCATTTGGTAGGCGTTTTTGGTCTGGACAGTGAAACAAGCTTTTACATGAAAGTTTTCATTTGTTTGATGCCAGAGAAACCTTGAGAAGCTGGAGTCTATGTCACCATTGTCAGATCTTGGGCAGCTGTATTCTATGTGACCATTGTCAGATCTTGCACATTATGCAGGTGTTTGTTATGCGATACGGAATGATTTTGGCCTGACACCCTACAAATCAGACATTGGAGTTGCATTGGTTTGATATTAGCATGGCCAGCACCTTTAGTTCTGCTGGTATTGCAATGACTGTTGCACAAGCAGCTCGGCAGCCTGGTTTGGGTGTTGTAGGGCATTTGTGAGCAAGATGCAGGATGTTGCATGCTAACATCTGTTACAAGTACATGTTCGTTCTTCCCGTGTCAAGCCCAGGTGTTACGGTACTATGTCAAAAGAACAGAGTTACCGCCGGTAACCATGAAGGGCCCGGAAACAGATGCCAGGCTTTGCAAACTGCCCAACCATTTTGCGATCCTCATACGCATTGGTGCGGGTCCCATACCCTTAGTTGGAAGCTGTGCTGTGCCCGCTAATTATCGTTGTCCTTGAAGCTGAAAATCAGTTTCGGCAGTGATCGCGCATGCAAGCGTTAGGTCAGGTTCTCCAAGAGGCACTTGGATCTGTGCTCAGCAGCGTCTGGGCTACATCAGCCGTTGTATTCATTGCGACTATCATATTCCTCTGGGTTAGGAGCTGGCTGACTTATCAGCCACCCGTTGTGTTGACCTATCAGCCGGTTATGTGTGGGGACATCACTCTGGAGAGTCTCAGCAAGTTTGACGGAAGGGACTTCTTGAAGCCACTGTACTTTGCTGTTCGGGGAAAGGTCTATGACGTGACCAAGGGCAAAGACTTTTACGGTCCCGGTAGGTTGTTTGGTTTGTCGCAAGCCTATGCAACGACACCTTCTGGATCACAGTCTCCCCGGCTGCTCAGGGGCTGGGTATCATATCTTTGCTGGCAAAGAGGTGAGCAGGGCATTAGCTAAGATGTCATTGGTCGAAGAGGACTGCAATGGCAATCTTGATGATCTGACAAAGCACCAGTTAGATGTCCTGCAAGACTGGGAAACCAAGTTCCAAGAAAAATACGAAGTGGTGGGACAGGTGACACTGAGCACTTCTCTTCTGCACTTGCGCAACATGAGATGTTGCTGCATCTCAATCATGGCACCTCTCACCAAGCTACTCAGGCAGATGGCAATCATTCGGCTTTCTTGCCATACAGCTCACCAGCAGATTTCTGCCAATGTGTGCACATGTGTACAGCACTTTCTGACAGCACCTTGATAAGAAGATATTCTGAAGCAAACAACATGTCAAGTTGCTGGCTGGTTGCTGATGAGGGGCATGGCATGCGCAGGTAGTCCCTCCTAAGCAGATGACTCTTCAAGAGTTGAGTCAATATGATGGCAGCATTGCAGGCAAGCCAATGTACCTGGCCATCAGAGGGACAGTCTTTGATGTTACGACAGGTGAGCACAGTTTCACAGCCATCTCTGTACAGCTGTCTGTGCAAAGCAAATGGCACTTTGGGTCACCTGAGCAGACTGCAATTGACAGTCCAGCCTGTGCCTAGCTTGCTTGCAACTGTGTGTTCTTGGGGGCGCAGTAATCTGAAGGCACCATGCAAGCACGAGCTGAGCTTTTGAACAGTCCTGTACATTTGGATCGAGCAGCCACAACGCTGTGTGTATTCACCACTTGCAATATTGTGAAGTTGGAGGTTGTTTTTGTGCAATGTCAGCGGACTATGTGTAGTGGCATGTACAACATGCAGCATTACATCTTGGCAATCAAGTGCAAACAGTACAAACAAATACCAGTTTCTGCTTTACCTCAAAACAGGCTATAAAATGTGAGCTGCGTGTAAATCCTTTCACACCTCATAATTCATTCAGCAATAAGTTGTGCAACCTCTGATGCCTTTGCATGTACAGGCAAAAGCTTTTATGGTCCTGATGGAGTGTATCCTTTTGCTGGCAGAGAGTGTGCGCGCGCCTTTGCCATGGTGTCTACTGAAGTGGAAGACTGCAATGATAACTTGGAAGACATGTCTCCAGCTGAAATGGACAGCTTGCGAGACTGGGAAAGCAGATTTTACTCCAAGTATCCTATCATTGGCAATGTCCAAAGCGAAGGCCAGCGAGCTGACGCCGAGAGACAAAAGTCATCTCGGGCATCTCAAGCTGCCTGAACTGACTCATCATGCTACAGCTGAATTTAGGCCTGTTCTACGCGTGCCAATGTTCTGCTCCACATCTGATGTCAGATTGACATTGTCAATCTTGCCTACTGGTGCCAGCAACTTTTCCCTGGTCCACACTTACCCTGACAAGTTCGTCACACAGCAGACATTTTGATGGCACAGTGTGATTTGACTGCACGCAAAGCTCTAAGTTCTGCAGCAAAAATGGCTGCCTGTCTTGTATGCTGCATGGCAGGCTGAACATGCTACGCTTTGAATTTCTTTGGGGCGTTGGAACTAATGAACCCCAGGAGATCCCTCAAAGAACTTGAATGCTTTAGCGCAACACTATTGGCATTTGCAAAGCAGCCACCCCAAGTTCACCATGTTTCCAGTGTAGAACAAGCTGCTTCAACGACAGAGTCTGCATCAATATTGAAGTGCAAGAGTATACTGCACATTTACATGCTTACGACGTGACTGCCTAGCTACACTTCCATTGCTACACCAATTGCCTCATCTGCTGTCAAACAGCTACAGCACCTTTGCAAACACAGAGCTGAGCTTGTTGTGAGTTTGCCATCATCATTGCCTTGTCACACACAAAAGCTAATCACTCTCATTGACCTTTCCAGCAAGGCTGTCAATGCAGTTGATCATGTAATAAGTTTACCTGCTGTTCAAACAGCACTTGAGCTTGCAATCACATGCATGCGTGTGCAAATCACAGGCAAAAGAATAAGTCAATTTTATGCTGAAGTTCCAATCATTGTGCACTACAGTGCTTTCAGTGCGTTGAATACATACTTACAAAAGGCTGATGTAAAGGTCTCAGATGGCCTGCATGACATTTTTTGCAGGATGCTTGATATAGTACACTTTGATACCTTCAGTGCTGAACACTCTTGGACACACCCATGCAGGCTATATGACACCATTGTGTAAACCCAAAGTGAGCCCGCTATACTTCAGATCCACACTTGGCACGTCTAAGAATCGTGCAGATTCCAAAAAGCCTGTCATGGAACTATTGCCACTGGTAATGAAATTGTTGCTACTAGTGGTGGGCCTTAAGCAAAATCA
>JAABUO010003916.1_pt1 | contig 17625 bp, 18 predicted proteins | sample 5559291 | NCBI WGS metagenome assembly JAABUO01 (sample SAMN10711878, study PRJNA513372) | rock metagenome | isolation source: Antarctica rocks | place: Antarctica: Victoria Land, Finger Mt sud | reverse complement strand
CTTCGGGTCCATGTACTGGAAGCGCGCGCACGAGCGGTGCGCGCCGCGCGGCGCGCGCGCTGCCGGGCGGGAGCCCGCTTGCTGCTGCGCAGCAGTGACTTAGACAACTGCAGGATGTTGCATGCTGGTGAGAGTGTTGCATGTGGATTTGAAAGGACTGCTAGCATGCTGAGGAGGCAGGGCTTCTGGCCACGTGCCCTTGGTGTGCGCGGTAGCACTGACGCGCGCGGCACGCACGGTAGGTATGTGCCGGCGGATGTGATGAACATCGAGGGCGCGCTCTACTTCTGCACCTTCTTCATGGCGCGCCCCGGCGCCGCTGCGCTCCCAACGGCTCCGCTGCATAGCTGACAGAGCGGGCTGCACTTGCTGCTGCTGACGGTCAAAATGCTGTGCGCTGTGTTTTTTTTTTCAGTGCCGGTTGGGCTATGCAGGGCTGCAACAGCACCGCTTGTGTGAGCGTACTTGCGGGACGCGCGCAGGGCGTGGTGAACGCCATCGTGGTGCAGCCCGTGTTTGCGGGCGAGCGCGCGGTGTGCTACCGGGAGCGCGCGGCCGGCATGTACGCCGTGCTGCCCTTCTCGCTGTCGCTGGCGCGCGGCCCCCCTTCCCTGACCGCACGACAGCGCCCTGACGGGCGTGCATGCCCTGCCTGGCACCTCTGGCTGGCGCTCGCACATCTGCGCAGGTTGTATCCCACACAACAACGCTCGCATGATAGCAAGCAAGCCCCTGGCTGCATGTGGGCGGCCCCGCCCGTGCGCAGGCAGGGTGATGGTGATTGCGCGCCCGTACCGCGCCAGGTCAGGCCGCTGGTGGGGGAAGCGCGCGCGGCAAGGCGGGGCATGCTTGCATGCCGCCCTGTAGTTTTCTAAAACCCTCTGGGGTTGCCGGCAGGCCGCGGTGGAGCTGGTATACAACGCGGCGCAGGCGCTGCTGTACACGCTCATCGTTTACTACATGGTCGGCTTTGACATCGACGGCAGCACCGGTGTGGCGCCTTCCCAAGTGATGTGCGCAGTGCCCGAACGGTGGCCGGGGTGGCGGGGCCACCCGCCTGCAGCAGCCTGGCCGTGATGTCCGCATGCCCTCTGACAGCCATCTGACCGCTTGGACACGAAAATCGTGCGGTCTGCTGCCTGGTGCCAAACCCTGTGCCTGCCCTCCTCCGCGCCTGCGGTGCGGCGCCCTGAGGCGCCGGCGGCCTGATCAGGCTGCGCGCGGGGGCGCCGCGCGCAGGCAAGTTCTTCTGGTTCCTGACGTTCATGTACGGCACGCTGGTCTACTGCACCATGTTCGGGCTGATGGTGGTGGCCGCGTCGCCCAACCTGATGATCGCGGCCGTCGTCAGCGCGGCCTTCTTCTCCATGTGGAACCTGTTCGCGGGGTTCATCCTGCCGCGCCCGGCGCGCGCCCGTGGCCCCCGCGGGCCTCTTGTTGGGCCTCCTCCTTTGCTAGTCCTTGTCCGGGCGCGGCGAGGAAGGCGCTGGATTGGGCGCTGCGCCGGCGCGTGCGCTCCGGCGCGCAGCGCGGCGGTGGAGCCGGCCTGCTTTGCATGCATGTATGCAGTACGGCCGGGCCCCGCCGTTCTGCTTTGGCTGAAATTGTGCCTCGCGCAGCCGCCAGCCCTGCTGCCACCTAGTTGCTGCGGCATGGCCGCCGGCGTGTGCATGCTCCGCCAGCCTCCACAGCCGCGCGGGCCCCCGCTGACATGCGACGCGCGCCCCGCAGCGCATGCCGGCCTGGTGGGAGTGGTACAGCAACGTCAACCCGGTCGCGTGGAGCGTGTACGGCCTGGTCGCCAGCCAGCTGGGCGACGACTACACGTATTACGTCAACACGTGCGCGGCCCTGCTACGCCGAGGGTAGTTAAGGGTATCCCACCCTTGCCTGCCAGGGAGCCAGTCACGCACGTAGCGGCCGCCTCCCGGCGCCGCCGAGGGCGCCTCCGTGCGTCCGCAGCGACGGCGCCCTTCCGCGCTGCAGGGGCCGGCGCTATGCGGGCTGGCTCTATCCGCAGGGCGCAGGGAGCGCAGTCACATGCTGGCTAGCTCGTCCTGCAGCGCAAATGCAATGCCTTAGCTGCCCCTGCTGTGGCCGCGGCGACCTGCCGCCCCGCCCGCGCGCATGCATACCTGGAGCCCGAGCGAGGCCGTGCCAGCCGCGGGCGCCGACCGGGCCGCGCCGCGTGCGGCGCAGGTACGGATTGGACAGCAGCGCGGGTGGGTACGGGGAGGACATGTGGGTGGCCGTCTTCGTGCAGCGCTACTACGGCTACTACCACTCCGAGCTGCCGCGCGTGGCGCCCATCGTGTTTGGCTTTGCGGCCGCGTTCTGGGCGGCGGCCACGCTCGCGCTGCGCTTCACCAACTTCCAGAAGCGCTGAGGGCGGCCGCGGAACGTCCGGGGGCTACCGGCTCTCTGCTCCCTGCGGCTGGTGTGGAGCGCCAGCTCAGCAAGGCGGGGACGAGCGCGGCTTGCGACTTTGTGCTGGCATGAGCGCGCGGCCGTCCAGGAGGTGCCAACCATCAGACTCAGCCAGCCGCATTGGGGTACACGCTGCGAGGGCCACAAGCAGGGTCTATGTACGGCAGTTTAGGAGAGGCCGCAGCGTGCGTGACCGGCACTGCAGGGCAGGGTGCAGCTCCGCATGTCCTGGCCTGGCAGCGGAGCACACGGCGGCTGGGCGTGCTGCGCGCCACCAGATCACTGAGGTCTGCGCATCATGTGGGCGGGGACGCATGCATGATGTGATCCTACGAAGGGGTTCTGGCAAGGAGCGCAGGTGGGTTGTCAAGTTCAGCGCTCCAGTAGAGTATTAGAGTGCGTCAGGGTACTCGTCTGCTTGTGCTCAAGGGTCGGGCGCTGCAGGAGCGAGGCGCCTGCCCCGCCGCTGTTTTGCGCGCTCAGCTTTGTCACGCAGGTGTTGAAGTCGAGCAACGGACCGCATGATTTGCAGGCTGTTTAGGCATGGTGCCGGCGCGCCCGCTGGGCCGGCACGTGCGGGGGGGCGTGCTTCTCATCTGTCAGGGGCAGCCAAAGCAGGAAATGGAATGATGGCACCGGTGTCTGGTAGGTGCAGGTGACTGTGACACTGGTTTGCAAAGAGCATTGCTTGGCCTCCTGCACCAGTGCGTTTCCCACCGGCGCACAATCCCGCACAGCCGCGGCAAAGAGATAGTCCTTGACACAATGCCACACGTGTTGTATCTGCAATCTGCCCTACCCTATTCTGCCTTGGACTTCCTTGGACTGCTGTCTGACCAGTTGCTGAGGGCCTCAGTAACTGGCCTCAGCCTGAGGAGCCTCAGGGAACGCCGGTGTCGCAGGAAGCACGCTTAAATTTGCGTGTCAACTTGGTCGTGCCAAGCTATGCAGCGTCAATGCTTCCAGTGCGCCTGCTCTCTGACACGCCCAGCCTTGGGGCCTCTTGGCAGCCAACACTGTCAGTGCATCTGCTCTCTGACACGCCCGGCAACAAGGCGCCGCCGCCGAGGCGCAGCAGCTGCACACCGCGGCGGCCGCCGCCGACGCAGCGCACGCGGAGGACCCCAGCGTGGCCAAACGCTCTGCAGGGGGCCAAGGACGCGAAGGCCCAGGCGCGCGCGCCCACCCGCTGCCCGGCGCCGGGGCCTTGTCCGCCCGCGCGCGCGGCCATCAGGGGCGCGCGGGCGGCTCCCCCCAGGCGGGCAGAGCGTCTGCGCCTGGCGCCGGGCAGCAGGCGGACGCGCGCGCCTGCGCCTAGGCGTCCTTGGCCATCTGCAGAGCGCCGGCCGCGGCGCGGTCCTTCTCCACGCGCACCGCGTCGGCGGCGGCCGCCGCGGTGCGCAGCTGTCATACTGTCTGCGCGCGCAATTGTGTTGCGTAATCAGGCACGCACAGAGTCTGCACGGGCAACTGTCGCAGAGGCCTCACATCAGGTCCTGCTCTTGCACAGCTTAGGCACAAAGTATGCCCCTGCGCGCGCGCGTGCTCCGAAGGACTGGGGCCTAGCACTATTTGGCTGAAGCTGACGCCTTTGCAAGTTTGGCTGTAATGAAAGCGTACCTTTCTCAAGAGTTCCAGCTGTGCGCCAGGCTCGCTCATTGCTGCACGAGCGACCGCACACGCAGGAGTGCACAGAGTGGCGGTGCGGCATATGACGTCATCATGTGACCGACCACTTGGGCGCTCTACGCGACGTGCAGCAACGAGCGAGTCCGGAGTCGCACTGCAATGCGCGCGGCACCAGTGTGCCCGCGCTGCTGGGCAGTGCCCCTCGCTCGTCTCTGTCTGGTTGTCAAGCGTGACTGTGAGGCAGGCCAATGTGTAAGCACAGTACTGACTTGAGCCGTCCAACGTGCGCACACGCACAACAGTTCACTTCAAGCTGGAGGACGCCTCAGCGTACAGTACCAGCAGCGCCGCCTATACTGGCAGCGCGGTCAAGTTCTTGCCGCTCCTGTGCCCCCGCGACACCGTGCGCATCGCCAGGGGCGATTTACGGCTCAAGGCAGAGATCGCGGTGCGGCCACTGGACGCGCCGCGCTCTCAGCCTTCAGCCGCAGGTCGGCCCTGGCAGTGCGGATGAGGGTGCCGGGGCGCAGGAGCGGCAAGGTTCTGGCCGCGCTGCCATCACAGGCGGGCGCCGCTGGTCATGTACATGAGAGCGTCCTCCAGCGCAGAGTGGAGCACTGTGCCTGCGCGCATGGTGAGGCTGACCTCAACATAGATAGATAGATAGATTTATTACACTACGCAGCCCCAGCTAGGCTGATGAGCGTCGGTCCTTAGTAATCAGGTCATGTTGTCTCATGCACTCATACGTGAAACAGGCCACACCATACTGGTCTGCCTGCCACATGAACAGCTTCACCGTGCGCGGTGAGGTAAACATACCTTGCTCCCATAGGGGGCTTGCCAGACAGCCAAACCCTTGAAACCAGGCAGGGACACTTATGATCCAAACAGAGAACGTCACAATGCTGCTATGCGTGCCTAGCGCCGGCAGTAAGATAAGGCAGGCTCAGCCGCACCGGCGCAGGCGCGCGCGCGTCTGCAGTAGCGGCAGCGTTGTCGTGCGGGCTGTGCGCTGGCAGGTTGCTGCTGCTGGCCCGGAGTGCGGCTGCGCCAGGCGGCTGGGCGCCGCCTGTGGCCGTACCGGCTGGGCGGTCCGGTCCCACGGCGCGCAAGAATGGAAGATTGTGTGATGGACGTGTGCTGCCCAATGAACTGCATGTGCATCCAGCCCACATGACCAGGACGCCGTGGCCGCCCAGCAGCTAGGTGGGCATGTGTTTCTCCGCACCGCAGCAGATGACTTCGTGCCAGCTGCCTCCGCCGCTCTCCAGACAAGGTGGTTGGCACAAAGTCTTCCACAGTATGGGGAGAAGTACATGCCCGCCGAGCTGCAGGCCCACGATGGCATGCTGCGCGCTGGCCAGCGCCGCCTCGCACTGCTCAGCGGCGTCGCGCGGCGGCCAGGTCTGCCTTGCGCTGCGTGGCGGCGGCGGCCACCCCGCGCTGCGCCGCGCCCCGCTGCGTTGCGCGCCTCTGACTCGTCCTGCGCGGTCGTCAACTGGGCCTGCACGGCGGCCAGGTCGTCGCGCGCGATCTGCAGCGCGTCGACGCTCTCCTTGGCCGCCTGGCCGGCGTGCGGGCCCAGCTGACGACCGCGGAGGACGAGTCGGAGGACCGCGGCAAGCAGCGGGACGCGGCGCAGCGCGGGGTGGCCGAATCCGCCAAGCAGCGCGAGGCGGACCTGGCCTTGGCGCGCGACGCTGCCATGCAGCGCGGGGCAGAGCTGGCCAGCGCGCGCGCTGCGGCCAAGGCAAGCGGCAAGGCGCTGCGGGCCCCGCGCGACGACCTGGCCGCCGTGCAGGCCCGGGGTGCATGGAAGTATGCAGTCCGCATCAGTGTGGTTTTGGACTGTGTCTCAAGCGCACACGCTGTGAGGTCGATATGGGCAGCATGCGGCGCTTGCACTGGCCGCTCGCGCTGACCCAGCGTAGGCTGGCTCGGCGGTTGTCCACCTTGATCTGGGTTGAGTCGGTCGAGCGTCCAGCCGGGGCGCTCTCGGCCGGGTCGATATCGTGCAGAGCACAATGCCCGCCGTGCCGCATGTGCCCTTCCAGCGATAGTCGCCATTGAGGTAAGCCTGCACAGCCGCTCATACCTTTATGAACGGTTGGCTGCAGTGCTCTCTGTTGAAGCCTTGAAAGGCACGGCTCTGGCTTACACCAGGAAAATTGAGCAAAATAGGGCAAGGTGCTTGTGCGCATTCCATAGCAGACTGCGTTAATGCGCGAAGCAGCGCTGATAATGTGTAAGCAATGATTTTTCAGGATTTCAGCATTGTTTTCAGAACAAACAATTAATCCAGCCACCGCTAGGCTGCCTCTCATGTTCGTAGGGCGCATGCCCCGTAGATGATGCAAACAGCAGGCGCACATCAATCAAACGCATGGCTGTGCCCAACACTAGCCCAACAAAGACAAGTCCTGTCTGCTCACGAAAACAGTCTGCTCACGAAAAGTCCTGTCTGCGCGTTTGATAAGGCACGACAGAAGCAAAGCCACGGTGTGGTGATCAGCCCTTGAGCACATGCCATGCTACTTTCAGCAAGAAGACCAGGATACCAATAAGCTCAACCACTGACCCATTTAACGGCCAGCCTGACCAAGTCCGCCATGCTGTTGAGCACGATGGCTGATCCGAACCCACTGGTCGTCCTGTCAGTGAGTGCATGCTAGCAACAAGGACAAGTCCTGTCCTAGACAAGTCCCGTCTATGCTAGGCCAAAAAAAAAAGGTGGGCAAAAAGTAATGGTTCGAGTTGAGGCTGAAGCGACTCGAACGCTCGACCTGCTGGAGCTTCCATTTCTGGAATCAGCCGCTCTAGCCAATCTGAGCTACAGCCCCCAACCCTATTCCGCTGGGGGGTATGCTGTCATTCCAGCAATTGGCAGTGGTAATATGAGCCAGGACACATGCATGTCAGGTGCAGTGCTCAGGCTGACTCAGTTGCAATGCACGGCAAGCTGGGCACAGACTACTGGGCAATTGCACAGCACCATAGGCGGTGATATTGCTGTGGGAGGCGTTATTTACCAGCTGCAGGATCCAATGCTTGTAATTCCGCATGGCCTTGTTCCTCCTTGGCATCCGCGCGCTATGTTGGCCTCGCTGCCGCCTGTCTCGGCACTACCACACAAAAGCGCGCAACGGCACTTTCGAGCTGCTCTTGCAGGCCCGCCACAAGGACGTTGCTGCCCTGTTTGAGCAAAAGCTGCTCCCCATGTCCCTCTACCTTGGCCTGAAATATGCTTGTTTCAGCGCATTCAGCACGAAACATGCGACTGCCAAAGCTTCCAAACGGCCCACGCAGGCCTCAAGAGTATTGCTACACTGTGTGCGCAGAGCAAGCCCAAGCAAGCACCCTGCCGCAAGCGCGCTTCCTCCACACTGCAATTCTGTGAGAAAAGGCGGTGCGGGACAGGGACTGGATAACACTTAATGCAGGCTTCAACCCAGCAGGCATGCGGTGCATCGAGCCAGACAAGCATGTCCCATATACCCTGCGGCGATAGGTCCAGGGTCCCGCTTTCAAAAACTGCCCAAGCTGCGCACCGATAAAAACACCTCATCCTGACGCCCCAGCCAGCCATCTGCCCAGCTCCTGCACACGCCTGCGCCCGCTCACGCCCGCCCCAGAGGGTCTTCGCAGCCAGCCACCACGGAGTCCAGCGTGATGGTGCGCTGCATGCAGCTGCAGCGCCTTAGGCGCTGCATGCTCTGCACAATCCGCAGCCGGGCATGCACTGATCCGCCTGGCACCCCCGTGCGCAGAGCTATCGCAAGGTGCCCGCCGTGCGGCGGGACGCCAGAAAACCCGGCGGGCGGCCACCCGGCCTGACAGAGGAGCAGAAGCAGGAGATCAGGTGCGCGGGGCTGCCGGGGCCGCCGCGCTGCGTGCGCTGAACCCGGCGCGTTGACCGCGGCCCCCGGGGCGCCGCAGGGAGGCGTTTGACCTGTTCGACACGGACGGCTCCGGCGCGATCGACGCCAAGGAGCTCAAGGTCGCGATGCGGTGCGCGGCCGGTAGGCGGCGCGGGTCGCCGGCGCGACGCATGCGCCCGGCGGCGTTCACGCGGTGCGCGCGCGCAGGGCGCTGGGCTTCGAGCCCAAGAAGGAGGAGGTGAAGAAGATGATCGCGGACATCGACAAGGACGGCTCCGGCACCATCGACTTTGAGGACTTCCTGGGCATGATGACCACCAAGATGGGCGAGCGCGACAGCAAGGAGGAGATCCTCAAGGCCTTCCGCCTGTTTGACGACGACGAGACCGGCAAGATCTCGTTCAAGAACCTCAAGCGCGTGGCCAAGGAGCTGGGCGAGAGCATGACCGACGAGGAGCTGCAGGCGCGCGCCCGGCTCCCTGCTCTGGCATCAGCAGCCGCGCCGTGCGTGGTTGCGAGCGCGCGCCCTATTTGCTTGTACGGCAGCAGCCGCGCCGTGTGTGGTTGCAAACGCTGTACTCTCGCGCGTCTCGGGCGCGGCTGCTGTCCGCGGCCTGCGCAGCGCTGGCTCGGCGCTCGCAGTCGTGCAGTCAAGAGGGACAGCCCGTGCTGCGCCTCAGCGCACGCCCCGAACCCAGCGTGTGTGTCTGGAACGATCTTCTGCACAGGCAGGCCTGATGGCTGGCTAAGTCGTTTCACAGAATCAGCATTCCCGCTGTCAGCGGCGCGTGAGGCGATGCGTTGTATGTTCATGCGAGTGGGGCGACGCGAGGCGCGATGCGCGCGCGCGCGCGCAGGAGATGATCGACGAGGCGGACCGCGACGGCGACGGCGAGGTCAACGAGGAGGAGTTTATCCGCATTATGCGCAAGACCAGCCTGTTCTGAGCGTGCGCGCGCGGCGCTGCGCCTGCGCGCGGCCGCCCCGCAGCGCGGCCAGCGGCAGGGGTTGCCGACGCCGTGCTGCGGCCGGCCGCGCCTCCGCTTTGCTGTTGCGTCGGGTTGCAGCGAGGGCTCGGCCGCGCGTGCTGGGCACACGCGGTTGCCCTCCTAGTGGCCGGGGGCGTGCTCGCGCGACCTGTGCAGCGGTGTGCTGGCCGCTGCCGCGAGCCCGCGGGCGCATGGCCGCGCGTGGTATTGCGCGCGGGCTGAGAGGTGGGCGTGCTGTGCGGGGCTCTCTGGCCGCGCTGTGGGTAAGCCAGCCGGCCAGCCTGCCCTGCACATGTATGGGCATGCTTCTGCCACGGCCCATGGGTTGACGGGAGCCTGTCAGTTGCGAGGGCCGGGGCCCGTGACTGGCCTCTGGATGCTGTGTCATGTGCGGCACGCTCCGGTGGCGCTCGCTCAGTCTCTGTCTGTTTAGAGGCACCTGCGAGCCGAGGGCGCCACGGGGCTGCTTGGACAGCCCGGGCATGAGCGAGCAGCTCTTACTGTCGCATGAATCTGCTTGAACTTACACACTCCCGCGACCGCTGCACCTGCCTAGTCTGAACCCTCAAGAGTGTCCTGTGCGCTACGTCCAAGGTGTACTAATAAGCGGGGGGAGGCGGGAGGGGAGGCAACCAAAGTGGTCACGCCGCAGCAGTGCTGCAGCAGGGCGCCTAGCTCTGCTCTGCTGGAGATGCCAGCAGTGCGCCACGACCTCCTGCAAGTGGCCACTGTCGAGACCGCACGCTGTAAAAAACCGTCCCAGCTATGCTACGGCATGCCCGTGCGATTGGATTCGCTTGTCCTCAGGGAAAGAGCTGGCAAACCCTGGCGCTTTCCGCCAGCAACATGCGCTCACCCAGCGTAAGCATAGGCATACGAGCCCTCCTCATTACCCGCTGGCGACCTAGGCACCCAGCACTGGGCACAGTCTGCAGGCGTGACGGCAAGGTGGCAGCGCCCGGCCTTGCACCAGACATGCCCCAGGCGCGGGCGCATACCCGGCATCCGGCCCTCCAAGCCGCCAACACCGGGCAGCGCCGGCCGCGCCCCGGCGCCAACAAGCAGCATGCTCTGTAGGCAATGCTGAGCGTCCAGCATAGGCAGCCTGCCCGCATGGGTTGCGCCCTGGCATGCGGCCCCCGGCGTACGCCCAGGCAACCATGTTTACAGCGCCGCAGCGCTGCCGGGTGGCAGCCCGCGCTCAGACGCCCCAGTCGCCCTGCGCGTCGTCGCCGTCCCAGCCGTGCAGCGCAATGTCCGGCGTGCCGCCCGCGTCGCCGCCGGCCGCCGGCGCGCCGCCGGCCGCCGGCGCGCCGCCGGCCGCGGCGGCCGCCGCGGCCTTGGGCGCGGGCGACAGCGGCTCGCCGGCCGGCAGGCCCTCCAGCGCGGCCGCGCCCTCGCCTGGCAGCAGGCGGCACGAGTCGTGTGAGCTAACAAGCACATCGGGCCAGGCCAGCACGCCGAGCGGGCAGAGCAAGCTGGGCGCAAACCGCCACGCTGTGAACATCATGGACACTGCCAGCTGACGGGCGAAACTGCGATGCGGCGGTCCGACAGCCTGCCTAAATAGGACCAGGTTCCAGCTGCGGCGCTGCCAACACATGCATGCCGACTGGAACTGGGCGGGAGCGTGCATGGGCAGGAGGCGCGGCCGCGGTCACCTTCGGCGCTGGTGGAGGCAACAACGGCGTCGCCACCGTCGCCGTAGCTGCCGCCGGCCTCCTCGTCGTCACCGCCCACGGTCTCGTCGTCATCATCGCCAAAGCCAAACTTCTCCTCCACCTGCCGCGCGCCGGCAGCGCGCTGCTGCAGCGTGTGTGCAGAGGTGGCAGTGGTGGCGCTTCCCTGGACAGGCCAGTGACGAGCCTGGCGCTGGGCGCAAGCCAGCGCGCCCAACCGGCGCACGCGCTGCGCACCTTGCATCAAGCAGGTGCACTGCCAGCGGCCCGCGAAACGTGCGCTGCGCGCTGTAAACAGAGCCGGGATACCCTGGTATCGACATGATGCCCGATGCCGCGCCGCCAGAAGCACCGTGAGCGGCACGTGTTCAGGCAGCAGCTGCTGACCGGCGCAGGCTCGCTGCGTGTGCGACGCCTGGCAGGCACGGGGGTCGGGCCAGGTGCTGCATCCTACGGGCACTGGCCACGTGGCTGCCGCAGGCCCGGGGCCCACCTCGGCCAGGACGGCGCCAAAATCGATGCCGTGCCCCTCCAGCAGCACCTGCAGCTCGTGCACCTGCCGCGCGCGACGCGCGCTCAGCTCCTGGCGCGGGGCGGCGTGCCGCTCGACTCACCGGCGGGGCGTGGTGCCGCTGGCCTGTGGGACAGGGGCCTCTGGTGCCCGGCGGCCTGGCGCGTTTGCTCGCAGAAGAGGCTGCCGCCACAGGGAGCGGCGCCGCGCCGCACGCCTCCGCTGTGCACGCGTGCGAGCCCCCGCGGGGTCATGCAACCAAGCAGCCGGCGGACGGCGGCGGCGCGCGCCTTGGCGGTCTCCTGGCCGAGGCAGGCCAGCAGCGCGTTGTGGTCCTCGCGCAGCTCCGCCAGCTCGGCCTCCGCGGCCGCCAGGCGCGCGCCCAGGCCTTCGCCCTCGGCCGGTCTGCCTTCGGCGTCGGGGCCAGGGCCAGGGCCGGGGCCGGCCCGCGCGCGGTCGTCTGCCAGCTCCGCCTCCAGCCCGGCCAGCCGCGCGCGCAGCGCGCCGGCCTCGGCGCCGCGCTCTTCGGCGGCGGCCTCCGCAGCCGCCGCGCGCGCCTCCGCGGCAGCGGCGCGGTCGGGCTCGGCCTCGGCCGCGGCCAGGCGGGCGGCGAGGTCGGCCTCGCGCGCGGCACCCGCCTCGGCCGCCGCGGCCGCGCGCGCGGCGTCCTCCTCCAGCCCGGCGTTGGCGGCGTCCAGCATGGCCTCCCAGCGCGCGCGCTCGGCCTGCATGGCGGCCAGCTGCGCGCGCGCGCCAGCCAGCTCGGCCGCGCCGGCCTCCGCAGCCGCGTCCACGGCTGCCAGGCGGCCGCGCAGGCCGCAGGCCTCGTCCGCCAGCGCCGTCGCCCTGCGCACGCGGCCGGTCAGCACGTGCTGCGTCGGTAAGCCTCGGAGGCCACGAAAGTGCCGCCAGAGCGCACACAGCACGACATGCTACACACACGCGGGGCGCGAGTGAGGCCGCACCGCGCGTCCAGCGCGTCCGCGCGGCGCGCCGCGTCGGCGGCCGCAGCCTCGGCCGCGTCTGCGCGCTCGGCCAGGCGCTGCGCGTCGTCCGCGCCGCCAGCCTCGCCGCCGGCGGCCTCCAGCTCCTCGAGACGCTCCTGCGCGCGCGCGCGGGGCCCAGGTCAGCGCCCGCTCGGCCCTCTGCGGCGCTTATGGCCTGTGCGCCCGCCGTGCGACGGCCCCGGATGCAGGAGCGGCGAGCGGTCGCCCGGCGCTCCCAGCAGGCATCCCTCCAGCAACCTGCCAGGTGGTAGATAGATGCGCCCGCGCTCACCGAGAGCGGCCGATCACAAGCAGCCCGGCCGCCCCAGCACAAGCCGCCGCGCCGCGCCTGCAGCTGCTCGTTCTCGGCCGACAGCAGCGCCACGCGCTGGAAGTCCAGCTCCTGCTGCTCGCGCGCGCGGCCCTCGGCGGCCGCGGCCTCCGCGCGCGCGGCCGCCAGCTGCGCGCCGGCGTCGCGCGCGGCCTGCGCGGCCTCCGCCGCGCCGCGCCGCGCCTCTGCCAGCTGCGCCTCCAGCTGCGCGCGCGCGCCCTGCGCCGCGGGCGGCGCTGCTCGGGGGGGGGGCGCCGCGTGAACGCGCGGGCGCGGCGGCGGGCGAGGGCGATACGCGCGCGCATTCGGCAGCCAGGCGTGCGCGGCACGCGCGCGCCGCGCATTTGACAGCCCTTGCTTGAGGGCTGGCGGATACTGCTGAGCTGCACTGGCAGCTCGTGCGCCGTGCATGAGAAGCGGCCTGGACGGGCGCGTTCTGGGCCGCAAGCGGAGAAAGCAGCGCCTGGCCTGCCAGCGGGCAGCCGTCGACGCTTGCAAGGTAAGCACCCGCATGGAGCCCGCGCCCGCAGCTCCGCTGCCGTCTGCCCTGCATAATACACCAGGCAGCGCGCTGCCAGCCTGCACGTGAGCCGCTGCTCCCAAACCATCAAGCCTACCAGCCCGGCGCCGCGCCGCTGACCTGCCAGGCGTCGCCGGCGGCCGCGTGGCGCGCATTTGCGGCCTGCAGCTCCTCCCGCAGCGCGCCGACCGCGGCTTCGGCGTCCGCGGCTGCGGCCGCGGCCGCCTCGGCCGCCGCGGCGTCGCCGCCGGCGGCCTCCAGCTCGTCGATGCGGCCCTGGGCGCGCCGCGCAGCAGCGGCTGCAGCAGAGCCTCCCGCGCCGCAGCGCCGGGTTGCTTCCATGCACTGGTGCGTCCCGGCGCAGGGCCGGACCCCGTCCTCTCGCCTCCACAGAGGCGCCGACCGCCGAGCAGGTAACACAAGCTTTCCGCACAGCTGCGGACAGTGGCGCGATGCACAGCGCCTGCGCATGCCCGACTGGCCGGCGCACTGGGCATGCAGCATGCGCGCGGCGCGCCTGCAGCAGCGCGTTCTCCTCGTCCAGCAGCGCGATGCGCTGGAAGTCAAGCGCCTGCTGCTCGCGGAAGCCCGCCACGTCTGCGGCCAGCGTGGCGGCCTCACCCCGCGCTTTGTGCTCCGCCTCGCGCGCGCCGGCCAGGTCCGCCGCCGCCGCGGCGGCCTGCGCCTCCGCGGCGCGCCCGGCCGCCTGCGCGGCCGCGCCAGCCTCGGCCTGCTCGCGCGCATCGGCCCGGGCGGCGGCCAGCGCGGCGGCCGTGCGCGCGGCGGCCGCGCGCGCGTCATCCAGCTCGGCGCGCGCCGCCTGCGCCTCGCCGCACGCCTCGGCCATCTCGTCGTTCAGCCACTCCACGTCCACGCGCTGCTGCGCGGCCTCGGCGGCTTTGTGGGCGGCGCGGGCGGCGTCCGCGCGCAGCCGCTCCAGCTCGGCGCGCAGCGCCGCGGCCTCGGCGACCGCGCTCGCTGCGCCCGCCGCGCCGGCCCGCAGCGTTTCCAGCTCCGCGCGCAGCTTGTCCGCGTCGAGCGCGGCGCCCGCGGCGGCGTCGGCCTCAGCGCGCAGCCGCCCCAGCTCCTCGCGCAGCGCGCCGGCCTTGGACGCGGCGCCGGCCGCGTCTGCCGCCTCGTTGCGCAGCCGCTCCGCCTCGGCGCGCTGCTGCGCCAGCTCGGCGCGCAGTTCCTCGGCCCCATGCGCAGCGCCCGCGGCGGCGTCCGCCTCGGCGCGCAGCCGCCCCAGCTCCTCTCGCAGCTCCTCCGCCTCAAGCGCCTGCCCTGCAGCAGCGTCCGCCTCGGCGCGCAGGCGTTCCAGCTCGGCGCGCAGCGCGGTGGCCTCAGCGGCTGCGCTAGCAGCGCCCGCCGCCTCGGCGCGCTGCCGCTCCAGCGCGGCACGCAGCTCCTCCGCCTCGGCGGCCGCACTGGCGGCGCCCACGGCCTCGCCCCACAGCGCTTCCAGCTCGGTGCGCAGATCCTCCGCCTCAAGCGCGGCGCCCGCGGCGGCGTCGGCCTCAGCGCGCAGCCGCCCCAGCTCCTCGCGCAGCTCCTCTGCCTCGAGCGCGACGCCCGCGGCGGCGTCGGCCTCGGCGCGCAGCCGCCCCAGCTCCTCGCGCAGCGCGGCGGCCTCGGCGGCCGCGCTCGCGGCGCCCGCGGCCTCAGAGCGCTGCCGCTCCAGCTCCGCGCGCAGCTGCGCGGCCTCGGCGCGCAGCCGCTCCGGCTCCGCAACGTCTGCGGAGCCGCTCGGCGCCGCGGGCGCCCCGGCGCGCAGCCGCTCCAGCTCCGCCGCCTGTGCTGCCGCCTCCTGCAGCGCATGCGCGGAAGGGTCAGGGTTTTTTACAACCTACAACACTGCGAGCAGACAAGCATTGCGCCCACTAAGCTCAGCGGGGCCGTGCGCATGCCATGGCAGCACGCATGGCTGCGAGCGCGCGTCAGCCCCAGGCCGCCGCGCAGACGCGCAGCCGTGCCGGTGTGCGCCGCCTGGCCCCCAGCGGCTCCGCACGCCTGGCGCGCGCGGCCCCTGGCTTGCACCGCCGAACCCCGTGGGCCGGGCGCGGCGCGCGCGCCTTGGCCGCGTGCGCCAGGCGGCCCTCCAGCGCCTCGATCTCCTCGTCCTTGGCCAGGCCCTCCTCCGCCAGCGCCTCTGCCTCCGCCGTCAGCGCCGCCACGCGCGCCTCCAGATCATCCCCACCCTCCGGCGTCGGCTCAGGCGCCGCGGCCGCGCCGGCGTCCGCCCCCTGCGCGGCGCGGGGCAAGGCTCGCCCTGTGAGGCGGGGCGGGGCATGTGCAGGCCCGCAGCTGCCATGCACGCAGTGCTCTCCTGGACCCAGTGACGCGGGGCTTCCAACAAGCGCCTAGCCTGATCATGTGAAGCGCCGCCGCTGCTGCGCGCACAGCCATAGTCGCTGCGTCCCAGCGTCCGCGCATAGCGATGCAGTCGGAAGCGACGCCGCCCCCAGCCCCGACGCCGGCCGCGCACCTGCGCGGCCGCGCTTTCGTCCTGGAGCGCCGCGGCGCGCTGCTCGGCGGCGGCCAGCGCGCCGCGCAGCTCCGCCGCCGCCGCGGCCGCCGCCTCCGCCGCCTCGCTGCGCCGCACGAGCGCCGTCGCGCGCGCCAGAACCTCGTCCAGGGATGCCGCGCCGGGGCCCGCGGCATCGTCCGCGTCGGCCTCCGGGCTTGCGCCCGCGCCAGCGAGCGCGCGAGCGATCGCAGCGCGCTCCACGGTGGCGGCCGCGGCGGCGTCGGCGGCGGGCACGGCCAGGGCCCTAGCACAGTCCTGGGCCGGCGCTCCCGGCGCGGCGGCCTGCGCGGCGGCGAGCGCGGCGGCGAGCGCGTCGCGCTCCTGCATCAGGTCCTCGGACTGCGCGGCGACGGCCTCCGCGTCCGCGCCCAGCTCCGCCAGCTCGGCCTCCAGGCGCGCCTGGCCGCGCGCGCACAGCGACTCATGAGCCAGCAAGTGAGAAGGCTGGCGGCTTAAGAGGCGGTTCGCCCCGCGCAGGCCTGCCCCCTAGGCTCTCCCGCGCACCGCGGCCAGAAGCCGTGCGAGCGATCAATCAGCCTCCCTGGCGCCCCTCAATGAATCGAGGCGGCTGCGAAGAGCGTCAGCGCGGACGCGGGCGCACGCACTGCACAGAGAGCAGCTCGCCGGCCGCCACACCTTGTCGGCCTGCAGCGCGTCGCGCTCGGCCGCCCACGCTTCACTACGCGCCGCAAGCGCGTCCTTTTCGGCCGCCAGCGCCGCTGCGGCCGCGCGCCCCTCGGCCAGCTGGCGCTGCGCGGCGTCCAGCTCCGCCCGCTGCGCGTGCACGCCGCGCGCAAGTTCACGTGCGCGCGGGGCGGGCCACACTAACAAACAGGCGCACCGCATGGGAGAAGAGACTCTCCGCGCGTGCACATATGCGTGCTTGAGCTGCCCGCACAGCAACGCCGGAAACGCTGCTTCTGCGCAGTCAGCAGCACGTCCATGTGTTGGCCCTCGCAGCCTTCCCGCCCGGCTCATTCTCAGGCGGGCGCGGCGTGAGGGCGCGCCTGCTGGCTGGCGTCCGCGCCGGCGGGCGGCGCGGCCTGCGCGAACGCGGACACGACACGTGGCGGCTCCGCCTCGCCCGCGCCTGGCGCCTCCGCGGGCGGCGCGCCTGCAGGCGCACCAGTGTGGGCGCCGCTGCAAAACAGGCAATGCGTTTTGGGGAGATGGAGCAGGCGCACCGGGCTGGTGCAGCGGCACAGTGGAGCGGGCATCCCAACCTTACCAGGTTCACATGCCCTGCCACTCGTTGACAAGCTCATGCATGTCCCGCGCGGGCGCACCAGCCGCGCCCTCGCCGATCAGGCTCTCAAAAAAGTCGTCGCCCGCTGGCGCGGCGTGCGACACGGGCGGCCCGCCGTTCGCGGCGGCCGCCGCGCCGGCCGCCGGCAGGCCGTTGCCGTGCGGCGCCTGCGCGCGCGCGCGTTTGGCGCCAGGGCGGGGCGGCTGCAGCCCGGCCCGGCGCCGCACAGAGGCCCGCGCGCGCCTGCGCCGCGCGCGTGTGCGCGCGCAGGCCGGACCCACAGCGCAGCGATCCAGCCATGCTGGCCGCGGGACAGGGGCTGCAACGCGCTGCATGACATTCCGTACTCAGCGCTCTCGTGCATCAGCCAGAGGAGGGCGGGGGGCACCTCGTCCATGCTGGCGCGGCCGGCGTCGAGCAGCTGAGCGGACTGGCGCTGCGCAGTGGGCGCGCCGCTGCTGCCGACCGCCTCGTCGAACGGCGAGGACAGCCGCGCGTTCAGCCGCTTGCCCAGCAGCTCGGGGCCGGTCCTGCGCGCGGGGCGCCCGGTGACCCACCAGCTCATGAGGCGAGGCACACGTAGCTATTTGCGCGACGCAGGCGCCGCCTGCATGGCGGGACAACAGCAGGCTGCCGTCGATGCGCTGCTAAAGCAAGCGCCGCGCAGCTCGCTGGCACAGCAGGCAGCGGCCGCGCCGGGCGCGCATCCCTCGGCGGTGAACTGCGCAGCCAGCGCCTGGAAGTCCAGCGCCGGCGCGGCGCCGCGGTCGTCGCCGCCGGCGTCCGCGGCGGGCGTCGCGCCGGCGGAGCGCGGGCGGCCAGACGCCGCTAGCAGCGTGCGCGGCGTCGCCGCGCCGCCGCCGCCGCCGCCGGCGTCGCCGCCCAGCAGCAGCGTGTGG